>Ga0181520_10003642_pt1 | contig 26800 bp, 19 predicted proteins | sample PEATcosm2014_Bin_29_FD_132451 | JGI IMG/M metagenome (GOLD analysis project Ga0181520, IMG submission 132451) | Peatland microbial communities from MTU Mesocosm Facility, Houghton, MI, USA - PEATcosm2014_Bin02_30_metaG | ecosystem: Environmental > Terrestrial > Soil > Wetlands > Peat | place...
CCGTATCCCCATGTTCGCTTCGACGCCATGATCCAAGGCAGGAGCCGTATGCGTTAAAAGCGCCCGTACGGATCTGTGCGGGGGGCGGTCAGCGATGACGTCCCTACCGCGACTCCGGGCTGGAGAACCCGGGGCGGACCCCAGGTCCGCGCGTCCGACACGGACGCTCTCTCGAAGGATCAGGTGTCTGCCACCCTCGACAAGCCGGCCGGGGGGCCGGCTGCGGACCAGGGGGTCCGCCCCACCATTTTTCCAGGCGCCGCGCCGCCCACGGCTACCGCGCCGGTTTCAAGGGTTCCACCTTGAAGTTGTCGAACTGGGCCAGGGCGTACCCTACCACTCCCAGACCGGCCATGCCCCTGGCATAGGTGGCGTCGGAGACGGTCTGCACCGTCACTCCATCGATCTTCGCGGTCAGGGAGCCGCCCTGAAACTCCAGTGAGAGTGCGTGCCAGGCGCCGACCCCCAGAGGACTCGCTTTACCCGATGCCAGTACGGCTTCATCCGGTCCCGTGGCAGCCCGTTTCGTGCTGGTCTTCAGCACCGACCACGCTCCTGTATCCGAGACGCGCAGCACATAGGAATTCGGCGTATCCTCGCCACTCATCCCGGTGAGGCGTCCGATGATGTCCACCGAGCCCGCCTGTTCCAGCAAGACGTCGCTCGAAACCCGGTAATCCGACCAATCGAGATCGCCAATTTCGGTGAATGGGCGGTTGCTGGTCCTTTTCCACGCGGTGGGCTCCGCCGGCACAACCTGGGCGAGACACACGCCCTTTCGGCCGGCGGCGCAGCGCGATGTTTCAAAGCCGCCGTACATATCGGAAAAATATTTTGGCATCTTGCCCACGGCATACGCTTCGAAGTTCTCGGAGTAAGGGATGGGGAATGGCGCGGCGGCGGGAGGGGCGACGGCGGCCTTGGTCTGTCCGGTGGTGGACGTCAGGGTATACACATAGCCCGGCTGGATGGTGAGCGAGTACTGGCCACCAGAAAGAACCAAGTCGGCCTGCCTCACGAACCAATCGGAAGAGTTACTGGAAGTGAAATCAGTCGACCAAAGATGCACGGCAGCTTTGGGGAAGCCGGCGACGCTGAATTGCACCGTCTGGGGGGCTTTGGCCTGAACGGTCTCGATGATGACGCTGAAGTCCTTGTTATCGGGCGACTTCAGCGTGACGTAGCTGCCGTGAGCGCCGGTGGCGTCCTGGCTGAAAAAGCCCGATGCGCCATCGATATAACTCCAGCCGGGTTCGGTGAACTGCGCGGTATGGGCCATGGCCCAGACCGAAGGAGTGACCACGTAATGCCCCGACCAGGGCTGGTTGCATTTGATCATCCCGATGTTATCGTAGGGCAGGTTGTCATAGATGGCGCTGACAATGGGCCAGTAAATGGCGGCAGTGACCTTGCCGCCGGGATAGTTACGGTTGACGTTGCGCGCCATCTCGTTGAACGGCAGCTTCTCATCGTAGTGGCCTTCACTGTCCCACAGCGGCTTGCCGAGGGATAGCGCCTCGGGAGGCGGGTAACCGCCCCAGCCGGGACCGTGGGCGCCCACGATATCGATGGCGTCGTTCAGGGCGGGATCGTTCTTCATCTCCTTGGCTATGTTCCACAGGCTCTGCTTTGGCCAGTCGTCGGAAGCGACGACCTTAATGGAAGAGAGGCCGTTGGCGCGTAGCGCCGCCTTGAAATCCTTGTACCACTGAACGTTGTAGCCCTTTTCGTTCCGTCCGCCCACATAGTCGATGGTCAGACGATGGTCGGACTTGGCGTGCTTGAGCCACTTGATCATGTAATCGATCATGTCCTTGGACCAATAGTTACCGTTACCCACCCAGTGCGGGGCGCCCCATGGCAGGGCGGCCAGCTTGATCCGCGGATTTCTGGCCTTGGCCTGCTCCATGAGCCACCACTCATAGCCGCGATGGTAGTTTTCGTCCGTGGCCGTATGCATGTGACTCGACTCCGCCCCGTCGGTGGAGTCCATGTCGGCGCCGATTTCCACCTTGAGAATTTGAAGGCTGGCGCCGTAGTGGGGCTTGAACAGGTAGTCGAGAATCTGGCTCCGATAGGGCTCCGCATAATCGATCAGGAGCCTGGAGTTGCCGCCTCCGCCGCTGATCGCGCCCACGCCATCGAAGACTCTTCCGCCGCCCGAGGCGTCGATCGAAACGGTCTGCGCGGCGGCGATGGCGGAGGAAAGGAGGAACAGCGCAATTACCCCAAGTCTATGCTTTGATTGCATGTCCGTATTGTATCCGAGCGAACAGAAGTTCATGCCGGGAAATCTCGCCTGTTAAAGGCTTGTCGCCAACCGCTCCCTGACGGTCGCGGCTCGCCAGACTGCTATTGAGCCAACCGCTCCCTGACGGTCGCGGCTCGCCAGACTGCTATTGAGCCGGGCCCAGAGGGCGCCGCGTCAGGGAGGGGTCGAGCAAAGCGGACATGCTATTGGTGACGAACTGTTTCCGCTGCTACTGCCATCCGCCGCCCAGGGCGCGGTAGAGTTGGGCCACGGATTGCAATTCACCCATGCGAAGCTGCGCGAGCTGGAGCTGGCCCTGGAACAGGCTGCGTTGCGCGTCGAGCACCTGGAGGTAGCTGTCCAGCCCGCCCTGGTAGCGAAGGGTCGAGAGGCGCACGCTTTCCGAAAGGGCGGCGACTAGCTGTTCCTGCTGTTCGCGCTGCTGGCGCGTGCGGTCATGTGCGATGAGCGCGTCGGAGACGTCGCGCAGAGCGCTGTAGACCGCCTTCTGATAGGTGGCCAGCATTTCGCGCTGCTGGGCCTCGGTGAGGCGCACCTGCTGGCGGGTCTGTCCGGCGTGGAAGATGGGGAGTAGGGCGGATGGGCCAATGTTCTCCATACGCGCGGGGAAGGTGAAGAATTGCGTTAGTGCGCGGCTCTGCGCGCCGAAGAAACCGGTGAGTTCGATGGTGGGAAAGTAGAGCGCGCGGGCGGCGCCGATCTGGGCATTGGCGGCCACCAGGTTCTGCTCCGCCTGGAGGATGTCCGGGCGGCGCTCGAGCAGGGCGGAAGGCAGGCCGGCGGGCAATTGGGGCGGCAACGGGAACTGATAGAGCGGCTTGCCGCGGGGCTGAGTGGCGGGCGCTCCGCCCAGCAGCAGGCTGAGCGCGTCTTCGGTCTGGCCCACGCCGCGCTCGGCGGCGGCCATGGCGGAGGTGGCCGTGTAGAGCAGTTGTTGGGCCTGGCTCACGTCCAGGCCGGTGGCGGCGCCGCGGTCATGGCGCAGCTTGATCAGGCGCAGGTTGTCGGTGGCGATATCGCGTGTTTTGCCGCTGATCTCCAGTTCGAGGTCCTGCTCCAGCAACTCGAAGTATGTGGTCATCACCTGGGAAACCAGGGAGACCAGCGCGCCGCGCCGGCCCTCTTCGGTGGCCAGGTACTGGGCGCGCGCGGCTTCCGTCAAGCGGCGCAGGCGACCCCAGAAATCGATTTCCCAGGAAAGCGCGACGCCCGCCTGGGTGTAGGTGGAGGCGATCTGCTCGCCCGGCGAGACCGGAAAGGAACCCACGGTGGAGCTGCGCGTAGATTGCCCCAAGGCCTGCGCGTCGAGAAATGGGTATTGATTGGCGCGCGCGACGCCGAGCGAGGCGCGCGCCTCCTCGACGCGCTCGGCGGCGATGCGGAGGTCGAAATTGCGGTCGATAGCGGTATTGACGAGCTGCTTCAGGGTATCGTCGTCGAACAGGTCGAACCATTTGGCATCGGCGATGGAGGCGGCCGATTCGGGCTGCGCCGCGGCGTGGAACTGCGGCGGGAGCGGCGTGTCCGGGCGCTTGTAGTTGGGGCCCACCGTGCAAGCCGACAGGCCGAGGAGCAGGATGGCGAGGGCCAGCTTGACAGACGAAAGCGTCTGTCCTACCTCGACTGAGCGTGGTGGGGCAGGCGCCTTCGCCTGCCAATCGGTCACGGTGTTCATCACGCTTCCTCCTTCAGCGGATTGCGGCGCTCCGCCAGGGTTTGCACCACGATGTAGAGGACCGGGACGATGAAGACGGCGAACAGGGTGGCGGAGAGCATGCCGCTGAAGACCGCGGTGCCCAGCGACCGGCGCGCTCCGGAACTGGCGCCGGAGGAAAGCATCAATGGGGTGACGCCCAGGATGAAGGCGAAACTGGTCATCAGAATGGGACGGAGCCGCAGGCGCGCGGCTTCCATGGCGGCTTGGCGCACGGTTTTGCCGTGGGCGTGGCTTTCCTTGGCGAACTCCACGATCAGAATGGCGTTCTTAGCGGACAGGCCGATCAGCGTCACGATGCCGATCTGCGTGTAGATATCGTAAGGATAAGACCGGAGATATGCGCCCAACAATGCGCCGAACATGCCCAGCGGCACGGCGAACAGCACGGCCATGGGAATGGTCCAGCTCTCGTAGAGCGCCGCCAGGAAGAGGAACACCAGCACGGAGGCAAAGCCGAAAATGGCCGGCTCGTTGCCCTGCGCCAGCTTCTGCTGGTAGGTGGTTCCGGTCCACTCGTAGCCGTAGCCGGAGGGCAGGCTGGCGGCGGTTTCCTCCATGGCTTTGATGGCGTCGCCGCTCGAATAGCCGGGCGCGGGTCCGCCCAGAATCTGGATGGCGCGGAAGCGGTTGTAGCGGTAAATCACGTCGGGGCCGGAGGACGGAGCGATGGTAGCAAAGGTTCCGAGCGGGGCCATGGCGTCGCCAGAGCCGCGCACGTAGTAACGGTCGATGGCGCCGGCGCGGTCGCGGAATTCCGGCTCGGCCTGCACGAGCACCTGCCAGGTCCGCCCAAAGACGTTGAAGTCGTTGACGTACAAGCCGCCCATGAAGGTCTGCAGGGCGTCATAGGCGTCCTCGACGGGGATGCCCAGGGTTTCGAGCTTGGCCGTATCCATGGCGATGCTGTAAGCCGGCACGTGGGCGCGGAAGGTGCTCAGCACGCTGGCCATTTCCGGACGGCGGCGGGCGGCGTCCACCAGCGCATCGGCGGCGTTGTTCAGCGATTCGACGTCGCCGCCGGCGCGGTCCTCCAGCATGAACTGGAATCCGCCGGTGGCGCTGAGTCCCAGAATGGGAGGCAGCCCGAAGGCGAACGTGAAGGCCTCCGGCACGTTGTAGAAGCCGGCCTGGGCGCGCGCCAGGATGGCGGCCAATTGCAGGTCCTTGGACTTGCGCTCGCTCCACGGCTTGAGCGCCGCGATGATGGTGGCAACGTTGGAGTTGGCCGTCCCGGTGGCGATGTCCAGGCCGCCGATGGTGAAGTATGTGCCGACTCCCGGCAGGCCGCCGATGACCGACTCGATTTTCCGCGTGGCGAGGCTGGTGCGGTCCATGGACGCGGCATCGGGGAGACGGACGGAGACGAAAAACGCTCCCTGGTCCTCATCCGGCAGGAACCCGGCGGGCAGGATGCGGAAGAGCTGCACCGCCGCCAGGGTGAGAATAGCCAGCCCGGCCAGGGCCACTAACGCGCGGCGGCTCAGAAACTTCACCGAGGAGAGATACTTCCCGGTGGTGTAGCCGAACCCCCGGTTGAAGCGATCGAAGAGAAACGTCAGAGGACCTCGTTTGGTCTGTTTCGGGCGCAGAATGAGGGCGCTCAGCGCGGGGCTGAGAGAGAGCGCGTTGAAGGCCGAAAGCAGCACGGAGACGGCGATGGTGAGCGCGAACTGCTTGTAGATCTGGCCGCTTATGCCTCCCAGGAACGCCACCGGGATGAAGACGGCGGCCAGGATGAAGGCAATGGCCACCACCGGCGCGGAAACTTCGCTGAGCGCCTGAATGGTGGCTTCGCGCGGCGGCATTCCTTCGTCGATGTGGCGCTGCACGGCCTCTACGACCACGATGGAATCGTCCACCACGATGCCGATGGCCAACACCAGTCCGAACATGCTGGTGATGTTGATGGTGAATCCGAGAATGGGAAATAGCGCGAACGTGCCCACCACCGCAACCGGCACGGTGAGCAGGGGAATCAGGGTAGCGCGCCAGTTCTGGAGGAACATGAAGACCACCAGCAGCACCAGGACGATGGCTTCGAACAGGGTCAGCATCACGTCCTCGATGGCGGCTCGCACGAAAATGGTGGAATCGTAGGGAACCAGGTACTCCATGCCCGGCGGGAAGTTCTTCTTGGCCTGCTCCATGTAGGCGTAGACCGTCTTGGCGGCGGCCGTGGCGTTGGCCCCGGGCGCGAGGTAAACGATGACGTTGGCCGAGGGCCGCCCGTTCAGGCGGCTGAAGCCGCTGTAGGTCAGCGCGCCGAGGTCGGTATGGCCCACGTCGCGGATGCGCACCAGGGAAGCGTCCGGCTGGGCGCGCAGGATGATGTTGTCGAACTGGCTGGCGTCCACCAGGCGGCCCGGCGCGCTTACGGTGTACTGAAAATCGGTCCCCGCGGGCGATGGCGCCTGGCCGATGGAGCCGGCCGGGTTCTGCCGGTTCTGCACCCCGATGGCATTGGCGACATCGGTTGCGGTCAGCCCCAGCTTGGCCATCTTGTCCGGGTTCACCCACACGCGCATGGAATAGGTCTGCGCCGAGCCCAGGCGCGAATCGCCGATGCCGGGAAGGCTGCCCAGTTGGTTCACCAGGTTGATCTGGCCGTAGTTGGCCAGGAAGAGCGAATCGTAGCGGTCCCCCTTGGACACCAGGCTGACGCCCATCAGAAACGCGCTCGACACCTTCTTCACCACCACGCCCTGGCGCTGCACTTCGGGAGGCAGGCGGGGCAGCGCCACGCTCACGCGGTTTTGCGTCTGCACGGTGGCGGTGTCGGGGTTGGTGCCCAGCTTGAACGTCACCGAGATGGTGATGGAGCCGTTGTTGGCGGAATTGGATTGGTAGTAGAGCATCCCGTCGAGTCCCACGAGCTGCTCTTCGATGGGCTGCGAGACGGTCTTTTCCAGGTCGATGGCGTTGCCGCCGAGATAGCTGGTGGTGATCTGGACCACCGGCGGCACCACTTCGGGATAGGTGGCGATAGGCAGACTGGGAATGGCCACGGCGCCCAGCAGCACCATGATCAGGGCGATGACCATCGCGAAGACGGGGCGGTCGATGAAGAAGCGCGCCATGGGTTACCGGCCCGCCCCTCGATAGGGAATGGGGTGGACCAGCATGCCAGGCCTGAGGCGAAGCTGGCCTTCCACCACCACGCGGTCGCCCGGTTGAAGGCCGCTGGTGACGATCCAGGATTCGCCCGAGCGGTCGCCGGTGGTGATCGGCCGCGCCTGCGCCACGTTGTCGGGTCCCACCACGTACACCGTCTGCAGGCTCTGGATCTGCTGCACGGCCCGCTGCGGCACCAGGATGGCGTTCTTGCGGTCTTCGGTCTGAAACCGCACGCGGCCGAACTGGCCGGGCAGCAGCGTATGTTGGGGGTTCGGGAAGTTGGCCTGGAGTTCGAGCGTGCCGGTCTTCGGGTCCACCTGATTCACGGTGTTCTCTATATGGCCGCGTTGGGGAAAAGTGGTCTCATCCGCCAGCAGGAGTTCGAGCGGCGCCTGGTCATGCAGGCGCCGTTTGTAGGCCAGGTACTGCGACTCGCTGATCTTGAAACGCACCCACATGGGATCGAGAGGGACGATGGTGGTGAGCGGCTGCGCGGCGCTGGGCGTGACCAGGCCGCCCACGGGAATCAGGGTGTCGCCCACCAGGCCGGCGATGGGCGCCTGGATGGTCCCGTACTGCACATTCAGGTTGGCGGTGGCCAGGAGGCCGCGCTGCGCTTCCACCTTTCCCTCGGTGGATTGGATCTGGGTTGCGGTTTGAATCCGCGCCTGGTCCACGTTGGCCTGGTTGGCGCGCACGTTGGCCTCCGCCGCGGTCAGGGCCGTGGTGGCCGTGTCGAGATCCTGTTTGGCGGCGGCGTCCTGCTCCACCAGAGGCTTCAACCGGTCGTAATCCTGATGCGCCTTGACCAGACTCGCCTGCGCCACCGCCAGGTTGGCCTGGGCCTGCAAGAGCGAAACCTGCTGGCGGGCGTAATCCAAATCCGCCTCGGTCTGCTTGAGGTTTCCGTTAGCCTGCTGGACGGCGGCTTCGTAAGGGCGGAGATCCAGAACATAGAGCGGCTGGCCTTCCCGAACCTCGTCGCCGGGCTTGAAAAGCCATTTTTCGATGTAGCCCTCCACCCGGCCGCGCACCTCCACCATGTTGCGCGCGTAGGTTTGCGCCGGATACTCCACGTAGATGGGGACGTCGGTGGCCGCGACCTGGGTCACTTCGACCGGCGGAGGCGGCGCGGCCCCCTGGTTCTCGGCGCGTGTGGAACAGCCGGCGGCGAAGAGGGTCGCCAGAACGGCGGCGCAGACGGGTGGCAACATCCGATGACGCGTCATAAATGGTTTGATGCGATGGCTCCTTAGAGGCGCTGTGCAATTCTCTATTGTGCTCGAAAAACCGAATCCGCGGGATTACGAATCCCGAAGGAATTCGCCTGGACGCCGGTCTTCTCCGTCCAATTTCTATCATAGAGCACGGCTGGCAGGCGAAAGCGCCTGCCCCACAAGGATGGAGGTCGTTCGACGGCAAGGTGGGACAGGCGCTTTCGCCCGTCGATCCGACATCCCGCCCACGGCGCCTACTGCAAATGCACGGGTTGGGTGAAAGCTCCGTTGCCCGCCGAATCCCACGCGGCGAAACGTATCCATTTCTTGCCGGTGGCATCGAACGGGATACGGTAGCGATGGGTGGAGAACGGCGCCAGCGAGGTTGCGGACAGGATTTCGCGGCCGGTGGTCTTGCCGTCGCCCCAGACCAGCTCGACGAATTCGGCGGGCCAGGTCCAATCCACGTCGACGGCGAAGGTGCGCTTGGCGCCCGCGCCCTCAACGGCGTAGTCGTGCAACAGAACTTCGCCCGAGGTCACAAAGAACGCGCCGGCGCGCAGGGCGTCGAGCACCGGCGCCCAGCCCTCGGAGAACTTCGGCAGGCGGTCGAGCTTGACATAGTTGACGTCCAGTTGCGGGTAGGTCTCATCTTCCGGCGATTTGGTGTACGTATCGCCCTCGGCTATGAGGTACTTGGGGCCGGCCCAGTTATTCATGTCGTCGAGCAGGTCGAGACAGCGCACCTCGCAGAGGCGCTTCTGGGATTGATCGACGGGCAGCGACTGGAAGGAGGCGCCGGCGAAGCGGTCGCTGAGGAAGTGCGGTTTGTCCTTAACGGCGTCCGGGTAGCCATCGGAACTCTTGGTGCGGGGGTGAGTCTGCCACATGAGGGCGCGCTCGTCGTCGAGCAGCCGCGTCTCGGTCTCGGGAGACGAGGTGTGATAGACCTTCCCGTAGGGCGCGATGTTTTCCGTATACGGCTGCTCCGGGGCCGTCCCGGTGGAACCCGGACGGCGGGGCGGAGCGTGCGTGTAGTAGACCGGTTTGGGGAACAGGAACATGTAGTGCCCGCCCAGAGTGGCGTCGGGCTCTTCGCCGGGAATGATCAGGAAATCGCGATCGGAGAAGCGGGCGCTGCCCTCGAAGTAAACGCGCTGCTCCTCGAGACGGACCTTGCCGGTGTCGGTGGGATGAGAATCGGCATGGAAGTCGCACAGGGCGGCGATATTGATGCCCAGCGCCTTGAAGGTGGGAATCCATTGCGGCAGGTGATCGATCGTGCCGGCGTCGGTGAGCTCCTCATTAAGATGGAAGTGGAAGTGGCTGACCATCACCTGGAAGCCGGGCAAGGGTTTGTAGACATCGTCATGGGTGAAGGCCATGACTGCCTCTTGGGTGGCCCGCGCGTCGCCCGAATCCAGGTAAAAGTAGACGGCCATGCGCTGCATGGTTCCCGGAGGAGCGTTGTAGAGGGCGAAGTTTTCCTCGAACTCGCGCGCCTGGGTGACGCGGCGCTGCCAGACGGCGTCGGTCACGCCGTAAGGTTTGAAGGATTCCTCGCGATCGGCCTGACGCACTCCCACCGCGAAGGTGGTCTCGCTATCCTTGCGGTAGTAGTTGTAGCCGAGGTTGGATTCCACCTCGCGCGCGAAGAAGAACTTGTGGGACGCCGGGAAGACGGCCACCGAGCCGCTGCCGGTTTCGACGATGGCCAGCCGGTTGCGGGCCTTCAGGGCCACGGGACCGGTGTTGACCTCGCCGCCGAAGAAGGTATGCTGCCAGCCGCGGGCGATATCGCGCCACGCCAGGCGGGTGTTGCCGGAGACGGCGAAGCCCTTCAGGCCGGCGGAGAACTCGTAGGCCACCGAAGGCGCGTCGGTCTTGGCGATCACCTCCTGGCGAATCAGGTTGGCGCCGCGATACACGGTGTAGCGCAGGCCACCGGAGAAGAGGCCCAGCGCGACGCCGGGGAAGCTCGCCTCCAGGCGGGCGCCATCGGTGTCGACTTGACAGCCGGTGATTTGAAACTTAGCCCAGGCGCGCTGGACCTCTTCCGGCTTGCGCGGCAGATCGACGGCCGCGTTGGAACCGGGATGCCCGGGGACGTTCAGCGGGGCATCCCAGAACGCGAACCACTTCTGACGTTCGATGACCTCGGGCGTGAACATGCCCAGGGCGCGCAGCGGCGCCTCCTGCTGCGCGGAGATGCGCCGCCGGCCGGTGGTGACCTGGTATTCGGGAGTGAGGTCGCGTCCGAGTACGGACCACTTGCCGTTCCTCTCCACGGCCAGTTCCCGCACCACGGGCTGGCCGCCGTTAACCCCCAGGGTGGCGCGCAACGTCTGGCCGCGCTCTCCCTGCCAGGTCAGTTCCAAAGAACCCGAGCGCATGTCGGCTTTCAATCCGTCGAGCGCTTTATAACCTTGAAAATCACAATTCAGAGTTTGCGCGCCGGCCAAAGCCGAGAAGAGCAATCCGGAAAACACGATTCCACGCCAGCCCATGTTTGCCATCGCCCCAGAGTCTATCAGAGTTCGCCTGGGTGGGGCATGCTTTAGCTTGCCCGGACATTGATTTGAGCAGGCGCGAGCGCGCGAGGGATAATGGGGTTGTAACCCCATTCCGACCTTATGGCGACATTGAGTGAGAGCGCCGGGGCGGGCGCATCGCTGGAACCCAGTCCGCCCTCCAGCAGGCTGCGCTGGTTGTTCCTCGTCGTTTCCGTATTGCTGCTGGCGCTCCTGGTTGCGTCCGGCGTCTTGGCGGTCCGTTTTCTGGCGGAGATGCGCACTCAGGAGATGGCCGCGACCCGCGCGCTGGCGGAGCGCACGCGCGCGCTCTCCGGACTGTGGCTCTCGGTACAAAGCTATGACCAGGCGGTGCAGCAATTCGTGGCGCAGACCGCGGCCGACCGGGACGCCGAGGCGCGCCGCCGCCTGGATCAGCTCACCATGGAAATCGACGCCGGTTTCGACCGCTATCCCAGCGTCCGGGACGCCGAGGAAGCCGCCTTGCTGAGCGGCTTGCGGGGAGTCTTCTCGCAACAGCGGACCCTTTATATTACGATTCTCACGGCCAGGCCCGAGCAACGCCGGCGCCAAGCGGAAAGCATGCTTGCCGAGCGGCTCGGGCCGGTCCAGCGGGAGATCCTGGACTGGTCCGGGAAACTCCAGGCGTGGAACGGAGAGCGGCTCCAAAGCGCCGATCGCGCGCTGGTGGCCCAATTCGCGAATTCGCAGAGAAGCCTGTCCCGGGCGTTGGCCATCGGATTCGGAAGCGGTCTGCTGCTGGTGCTGGGCAGCATGGCGTATATCGTGCGGCTGGATCGGCAGACTCGCGCCCGCTACGTCGAGCTGGCGCGCAGCCGGCATGCCCTACAGCAGCTTTCGGCGCGCCTGGTGGACGCGCAGGAGACCGAGCGGCGCGCCATCTCGCGCGAGCTGCATGACGAAGTCGGACAGGCGCTCGGCGCCCTATTGGTGGATATCGGCCGGCTCTCGACCACGTTCTCCGGCGACCATCCCGAAGTGAAGGCGCAACTGGACAGCCTGAAGTCGCTGGCCGAGGGAATCTTCCAATCCGTCAGAAATATGGCGCTCCTGCTGCGGCCTTCCATGCTGGACGACCTGGGGTTGGCGGCGGCCCTGGAATGGCAGGGGCGGGAAGTGTCCCGCCGCAGCGAGATCGAAGTCTCGGTGGAATCGGAGAGCGTCCCGGAAGACCTGCCCGACGAATACAAGATTTACATCTACCGGCTGGTCCAGGAAGCCCTGAACAACGCGGTGCGCCACTCCGGCGCCAGGAACGCCAAAGTGGTGGTGGAGCGGCTGGCAAAATCCATCGTGGTGCGGGTTACGGACGACGGCCGCGGCTTCGATCCGGGGCGTTCGCGTGGGATGGGAATATTGGGAATGGAGGAACGGGTGAATCGGCTGGGCGGGACGCTGCGGGTGGAATCTCAGCCCGGAAAGGGCGCCACCGTTACCGCCGAGCTTCCCATTCCCGCCGGGTGTGAGACGTGAAGCAGACCAGCGTCCTTCTCGCCGACGACCACACCCTGATTCGCGCGGGTCTGCGCATGGTGGTGGATGCCCAACCCGACCTTGCGGTAGTCGGAGAAGCCAGTGATGGGCGCGAAGCCGTGGCTATGGCCGGGAAACTGAAACCGGACGTGGTGGTAATGGATATCGGCATGCCGAGCTTGAATGGCATCGAGGCCGCCCGCCAGATTTGCGCGGCGCTGCCCGATACGCAGGTCGTCATGCTGAGTATGCATTCCGACGAAGGGTACGTGCTCCGGGCGCTGAAAGCGGGGGCCAAGGCCTACCTGCTCAAGGACTCCGCCGAAGCCGACCTGGCGCGCGCCATCCGCGCCGCCACGGCCGGGAAGTCGTTCTTCAGTCCGGCGGTGGGCCAGGTACTTTTGCAGGACTACATGCGCCGGCTGGAGCGCACGGGCGGCGAAGATTCCTACGAGTTGCTTTCGCCCCGCGAGCGCGAAATCCTGCAACTGGTGGCTGAGGGCAAATCGAGCAAGGAGATCGCCAATTTGCTCAACCTGAGCGTCTACACGGTCGAGACGCACCGCGCTAAGCTCATGCAAAAACTGAGCTTACGGAGCGTCCCGGAAGTTATTTTATACGCCGTGCGCAAAGGCATCATCTCCTAGCGCGGCGCGGCCGAAGTTCTGCATGTTTTGTGGGGCAGGCAATCTTGCCTGCAGCCGCCTTTCCAGGCGGCTCTTTCGCATCCGTAGGCCCTCTCACACGGCAGACGCCGGCTGAAAGCCGGCGGCAGCCAGGATTGGCTGCCCCACAGTTATCTGCATACTCCTCATTCTGTTCGCCGCAGACCACTAGCGCGGCGCCGGGCAAGCTGAAGCATGCCCCCCAGCCGGGCCGGGACATACCGACTCTCCGGCTTCACATTACCGACTTCCCATTACAAACGGGAAACCGTCGCGCTCCATCTCTATACATGGAGCCACTCGACGCCTGGAAGCTCGGTGGCGATCCTAAAAAGACTTTCTTGGAGGCTACATGAAGATGCAATGGAATTGGGGCCGACCGAAGACGGCAGCCGCGACGATGGTGTTGGCGCTGGGATTGGGTGGCCTCGCAGTCGCGGCCGCGGATCACCTGATCAATCCGCCCGCCACTTTCAAGTTCGCCAGTGCGGACGAGCCGGCGAGCCGCAACAGTTTCGCCCCAGTGGTGAAGAAGGTGCTGCCCTCGGTGGTAACCATTACTTCGGCCCGTATGGTGAAGACGGGGTTTCAGGGAGGGGAAGACGAGATACCTCCGATGTTCCGCCAGTTCTTCGGCGATCAGGGCAACGGCGGCGGGCAGCCCCGCATTCCTCGGCAACAGAAGGAAGAGGGCATGGGATCGGGCGTGATCGTCAGCCCGAACGGCTACATCCTGACTAACAACCACGTGGTGGATCACGCCACCACGGTGACAGTCATCATGCCCGACAAGCGCGAATACAAAGCTCGCGTGGTGGGGGCCGATGCGAAGACCGATATCGCCGTACTCAAGGTGGACGCCGGCACGCTCGAGCCGATCACCATTGGCGATTCCGACAAAGTGCAGGTGGGCGACTACGTGCTGGCAGTGGGCAATCCTTTTGGCGTCGGCAAGACGGTCACCATGGGCATCGTCAGCGCTACCGGCCGCGCCAATCTGGGCATCGAAGACTATGAAGACTTCATTCAGACCGATGCGTCGATCAACCCCGGCAACTCCGGCGGCGCGCTGGTAAACGACCGCGGCGAGCTGATCGGCATCAACACCGCTATCCTGTCCCACGGGTCGGAAGGGAACCAAGGCATCGGATTCGCCGTTCCTGTGAGTGTGGCGCGCACTGTGATGGAGCAGATCGTCGAGAACGGCAAGGTGACCCGCGCGTACCTGGGGGTGATGGCTCAGGAAGTGACGCCCGCCATCGCCAAGGCCTTCCATGAAACGGAAGTACGCGGCGCGCTGATTGGCGATGTGACCCCCAACAGCCCGGCCCAGAAGGCGGGCCTGGAAAAGGGCGACATCATCCTGGACATCAACGGCAAGCCGGTCAACAACAGCGCGGAACTGCGCATGCACGTTTCGCTGATGGCTCCCGGAACCAAGGTAAACGTGAAGGTGTTCCGCGACGGCGCGGAGAAAACTCTCCCGCTGACCCTGGCGGAAATGCCCACCGAAACCGCCAAGAACGAACAGCCGGAGAACAGCGGCGAAGATGCCCTCGAAGGGATCACGGTAGAGAACGTCACCGCCCGGACGGCCCAGCAGCTAGGATTGCCGGCCACCGCCGCCGGAGTTGTGGTGACCAACGTGGACCCGGCCGGCAAAGCCGCCGACTCGGGATTGAAGCGCGGCGACGTAATTCAGGAAGTGAACCACAAACCGGTGCGCAACACGGCCGATTTCGAAGCTGCGATGCGCAACGCGAAGGACGCAGCTCTCCTGCTGGTGAACCGGCAAGGCAGCACGATGTATCTGGCTGTTTGACCGGTTATCGCCCATGCAGGAAAAGGCCGGTCCCGACCTCCTCCGACAGGACCGGCCTTATTTTTTTGCCTGTCAGCGTTACGCGCGACCGGCCGGCTCGCGATCCGATACGATCACAACCTGCATATCCTTGGCCAGGTTCACGATGCTTTGGACCGTATCGCGGGCGAGCAGAGGAAGCCGCCAGCGGCGCTGGCGCGGGCGCGCCACGAAGATCTGCGTAATCCGGTTCCGGCGCGCGAAATCGATCAATACCGGAGCCGTCTGATCGCCTTCCAGAACGCGGGTCTCGATGCGCAGGTTGCGGGCGAAGTTGAGATGGCGCTCGATGGCTTCGCGCTCCGCTTCGGGCATGGCCCCGGCGTCGCCGGCGCGCTGCACCGCGACGGCGAAGCATTCCGCGCCCAGAAAATCGCCTATTCGCTTGGTGCGCCGGATGGCCATCGCGGTCGTGGGGTCCGCGGTTATCAGTACCAGGATCTTCTGGCGTTCGAAGATCGCGGCGGCGACACCGGCATGGCGCGCGGCCGGGGCCGTTTCGGCGATGGTCCGGTGCTCCACTTCGTGCGCCGTCTCTCGCAGGGCCAGCTCGCGCAGGGCCACCAGGGTGGATTCGCGAAAGAAGTTCCGCATGGCGCGCTCCGCCTTCTCGCGGCCGTACACCACCCCGCGCTCCAGACGGTGCAGTAGGGCTTGCGGCGTCAGGTCGATCATGACCACTTCATCGGCCTGGTGCACCACCCAGTCCGGAATCGTCTCGCGAACCCGGACGCCGGTGATATACCACACCTGGTCGTTCAAGCTCTCCAGGTGTTGGACGTTCATGGTGGTCAGAACGTCGATGCCGGCATCCAGCATCCTTTCCACGTCCTCCCAACGCTTGGTCCGGTCCGAGCCGGGAACATTGGTGTGGGGGAACTCGTCCACCGCGCATACTTGCGGATTTCTCGCCAGGATCGCTTCGGTATCCATCTCCTCGAAGGCGGATCCCCGATACTCGATCCTCTTTCGTGGAATCAGCTCCATGCCTTCGGTCTTGGCGATGGTGTCCGGCCGGCCATGCGACTCGAAGTAGCCGATCGCCACATCGACGCCATGGGCCTTCAGTTCGCGCGCCTCTTCCAGCATCTGATAGGTCTTGCCGACGCCGGCGGCATAGCCCATGTAGATCTTCAGTCTTCCGCGTCGCCGTTCCGCCATCGCTATTGGGGAAACACTCGCACGTCCATGCCCGGGGTTCCGCGGATCAGCTTGTCCACCGGGTTGCCCCAAATCCGCTGCCAGAGGCCCGACCGCTGGCTGTGCCCGATGAAGAGCTGGGTGATTCCGTGGCCTTCGGCAAATTCCAGAATAGCGTCCACCGGGTCGTCGCCATCCAGGATCTCGACCCTGGCGCCGGCGGCCCGGGCGATGGCCAGCCTCTCTTCCAGGGCCGCCCGGCCGGCCGGGGAGATCTCCGGTTGATTCACATAAGCCGCGATCAGCTCGCCGTGGAACCTCTCCGCGATCACGCGCGCCGTTTCGATCATGGCGCCGGCATTGGCGCGCGGCGTAATGCACACCATGATCCGCTCCTGCGCGCCGATGCTGTGGCCGATCCCGTGACGCTCCAGATACTCGTTGAGCTGATGATCCACCACGTCGGCCGCCAGCACCAGCGCCAGCTCCCGTAGTTTGGAAAGGCGTTGCTCGCTCCGGGCGGCGTCGAGCTGCTCTTCCGCCGATCCCTCCACCATCGGCTGGCCGGCGGGCGCGTCCACCAGCTCGATCTCGTCGGCGCTCTTGATGAACTCGACCGGAACCGTCTGCGTCACGTGCTTCCCGGTGATGGCTTCCACCTGTTCGCTCAACTCCGCCACGTACTGGATGTTGATCGAGCCAATCACGTTGATGCCCGCCTCCAGCACGTCCCGCACATCCTGCCAGCGGGTGGCGTTCCGGGAGCCCGGCGGGTTGTCGTAGGCTAACGCATCCACCACGCAAGCCGCCGGACGCCGCCGGATGAGGGCGTCCACGTCGATCGCCGGGTGATCGCCGGCGCTCTTCAGCGGAACCACCTCCAGGTTTCGCAACAGGGCCTGCACTTCCGGCGGCACTCGCGGTTGAACGGCGGCCACCACGATGTCCTGGCCGCGCTCGCGCCGGCGGCGCACTTCGTCCAACATGCGGAAAGACTTACCTGCGCCGGATGCGTAACCCAGAAAGATCTTGAGGCGACCGCCGCGGGCCGCGCGCTCCTCCGCCTGGGCTTCCCGAAGGAAGTCATCGGGCGTCTTCCGGCGCGTTTCAGGAGTCATAACCCATCCGGGGCGGTAAGAGCTGGCTTTTCAGCGGACCACGCATTTGAAGAGTAGACGATTGAGCCGTTTGCGTCAACCTGTGGCGCCTGCCGCGCCTGCCGCGCCTGCGGCTCGGGCGACCAGGCTGCCGCCTGGTCGCCTTGACAAGCCTGGAGGCTTATCCCACCTCGCCTTGACAAGCCTGGAGGCTTATCCCACCCCACGCGAGAAGCTACCTGCGCGGAAACTGGCGGTCCAGAGCCAGGTTGAGCGCCAGCACATTGACCCGCGGCTCGCCGAACAGCCCCAGATCGGGACCCTCCGTGAACTGCGCCACCAACTGGCCCACCTGTTCCGCCGCCACTCCGCGCGCTTTCGCCACCCGCGGGATCTGCGCTTCCGCCGTCGCCGGGCTGATATGCGGATCGAGGCCGCTGCCCGACGCTGTTACCGCATCGGCGGGGATCGGCGCCTTGGGCGTGAACACCAACGGCGCTTTGTCGTCATTGAAGGCCTTGATCAGCTTTACATCGTCGAGGGCGCCGCTGGCGTCTTGAAACCGGTCCAGGGGGGCCGACGATTCGTAGGGAATGCCGTTGTCAAGGCAGTAGTGCACGATGCGCAGGTCGATGCCGTCGAAATCCACCACCTCGTTCTTCTTGTCGTCTATTTTGGTCGTGCCGTGGATGAGCTTGGCGCTCGTCGGTCCCAGGCTCGAGGCGCTGCTAGCGGTCGGGTCGTACCCGCTACCGGCCGACGACGGCCGCGGATGGAAGTACTCGGGCTTCGTGAAGTTCTGCCCGATCAGTTCGGAGCCGACGGTTTGGCCGTGGGCCACGATCAAGCTGCCGTTGGCCCTGGCAGGGAAAAAGACCTGGCACAGCCCGGTCACCACGCCGGGGTAGATCAAGCCCGTCAGGACCGTCAGCGCCAGCATCATTTTGAGCCCAGTTCCGAATTGCCGCCACATATTCTCCTCCTTTACGCCAGCTTCAGCCAGCCAAGAACCATATCGATAAACCAGATGCAGGGGAAGGGCGCAATGAAACCGCCCACGCCATAGATCCAGAGATTCCGGCGCAGCATCTCAGCCGCGCTTTGCGGCTTATATTTCACGCCCCGCAACGCGAGCGGCACAAGGGCGACGATGATCAACGCATTGAAGATTACCGCGGCCAGCACCGCGCTTTGAGGGTTGTGCAGGTTCATGATGTTGAGCTTCGCCAGCGGCGGATAGGTCACCATGAACATCGCCGGGATGATGGCGAAGTACTTGCTGACGTCGTTCATGATAGAGAACGTGGTCAGCGCGCCGCGCGTGATCAGCAATTGCTTGCCGATCGCCACCACCTCGATGAGCTTGGTGGGGTTGCTGTCCAGATCCACCATGTTCCCGGCTTCCTTGGCCGCCATGGTGCCGGTGTTCATGGCCAGGCCCACGTCGGCCTGCGCCAGCGCGGGGGCGTCGTTGGTGCCGTCGCCGGTCATGGCCACCATGCGGCCGCCCGCCTGTTCCTTGCGGATGTACTCGAGTTTGTCCGCCGGCGTCGCCTGGGCGAGAAAGTCGTCCACGCCCGCTTCGGCGGCGATGGCCGCCGCGGTCAACGGGTTGTCGCCGGTAACCATCACCGAGCGAATCCCCATGGCCCGCAACTGCGCGATGCGCTCCTTCATCCCGCCCTTAACGATGTCTTTCAGGTGGATGAGACCCAGCAGCCGTTCTCCATCGGCCACCGCCAGAGGCGTGCCGCCGCTGCGCGAAATGCGGTCGCTTATTTCCTGAAAGCCCGGAGGGACGACGCCGCCTTTATCGGTAACAAACTTAATGATGGCGTCGGTGGCGCCTTTGCGAAGCTGGCGTCCCTGGAAATCCACTCCGCTCATTCGCGTGTAAGCCGAAAACTCGATAAAGGAAGCTTCGCCCTCCGGTATGTGGCGGCCGCGAAGGCCGTACTTCTGTTTCGCGAGCACCACCACGGAGCGGCCTTCCGGCGTCTCGTCGGCCAGGCTGGATAGTTGCGCGGCGTCGGCCACCTCCTGCGCCTCTACGCCGGCCACGGGCAGGAACTCCACCGCCTGCCGGTTGCCAAGAGTGATTGTGCCGGTCTTGTCGAGCAGCAGGGAGTTGACGTCTCCCGCCGCCTCCACGGCCTTTCCGCTCATGGCCAGAACGTTGTGCTGCATCACGCGGTCCATGCCGGCGATGCCGATGGCCGAAAGCAGGCCGCCGATGGTGGTCGGAATCAGGCACACCAGCAAGGCCACGTAGACCGGGATGCCGGGCACGCTCCCCGCCCCGGCGGAGTTCACGCTATAGATGGCGTAAGGTATCAGGGTGGCTACGGCGAACAGGAAGATAAGCGTCAGGCCCGCGATCAGGATGTTCAGGGCGATCTCGTTAGGAGTCTTCTGCCGCTGGGCGCCTTCCACCAGCGCGATCATGCGATCGAGGAAGGTTTCCCCGGGATTCGAGGTGATCTTGATTTTGACTTGATCCGACAGGACCTTGGTGCCCCCGGTGACGGCGCTGCGGTCGCCGCCCGACTCACGAATCACCGGGGCGCTCTCACCGGTGATCACCGATTCATCCACCGTCGCGATGCCGTCGATGACCTCGCCATCCCCGGGAATCAGCTCGCCCGCGCAGCAGGCCACCACATCTCCGGCGCGCAAATTCGACGACGGGACTTTCTCGATGCTCCCGTCTTCCCGGACGCGGTTCGCCGGCGCATCGGTCTTGGTCTTGCGCATCGAGTCCGCCTGGGCCTTGCCCCGGGCTTCCGCCATGGCCTCGGCGAAGGTGGCGAACAGAACCGTGAACCACAGCCACAGATCGATCTGCAGCTCGAAACCCAGGTTGTGCGCTCCGGTGAAAATATCGCGAACAAGGAACACGGTGGTCAGCGCGGCGCCCACCTCCACCACGAAAATCACGGGGTTCTTCATCAGCGTGACGGGATTCAGCTTTCGAAACGAATCCTTCACGGCGCGCCGGAGAATCTCGGGGTCGAAAAGGGGGCGGGATCGCGCCAGCTTCCTCGGAATGAGGGTCGTCGAATCTTCGGCCGCACGAGGAGGAGTGGAAGTAGTTGCCATTGGTCAGCTCCAAACCGGAAACATCACAAAGGAGAAGAGTTTTCCCGAGTGCATGAAGAAATGCTCCACTATCGGGCCGAGCGCCAGCGCCGGAAAGAAAGTCAGGGCGCCAACCACCACCACCGTGGCCACCAGCAGGCTTATAAAGAGGGCGCCGTGAGTGGGAAACGTGCCGCTGGAGGAAGGCACCTTCTTCTGCGCCGCCAGACTGCCCGCGACGGCCAGCAGAGGGATGATGAACATGAAGCGTCCAAACAGCATGGCCAGCCCGGTGGTGACGTTGAACCAGGGGGTATTGGCGTTGATGCCGGCGAATGCGCTGCCGTTGTTCTCCGAAACGCTCGAATAGGCGTACAGCATCTCGCTGAACCCGTGCGGCCCCGAGTTGCCCAGGTTGGCGATGGCGGGCCCGGCGGCATTCCAATAGCTGCCCTTGGCGAATGGTATGACGATACTGACCGCCGTGAGCACCAGGATCAGGAACGATGTCGCCAGAATCGGCAGCATCGCCATCTTGACCTCCTTCTGCCGGATCTTCTTTCCGAGATACTCCGGCGTTCGGCCCACCATCAGCCCGGCGATGAAGACCGCGACGATGGCATACAGCAGCATGCCGTACAAACCCGAGCCGACGCCTCCGAAGATCACTTCGTCGGTCTGGAGGTTGAACATGGGGACCAGGCCGCCAATGGGAGTGAAACTGTCATGAAAGCTGTTGACTGCGCCGCAGCTCGCATCGGTGGTTACGGTCGCGAACAAGGCCGACGACGCGATGCCGAAGCGGGTTTCCTTTCCCTCCATGTTGCCGCCGGGTTGCTTGGCGGTGGCGGCGCTTTCCAGGCCGAGTTTGGACAAAATGGGGTTGCCGGCCTGCTCGAAGCCATAGCAGACGAAGACGCCGATGAGAAACATGGCTGCCATGGCGCCGAAGATAGCCCAGCCTTGCCTGGTATCTTTGACCATGCGGCCGAACGTATAGGTAAGCCCCGCCGGGATCAAGAAGATCAGGATCACCTGGAAAAAGTTGGTGAACGGCGTGGGATTCTCATAAGGGTGCGCGGAGTTGGCATTGAAGAACCCGCCGCCGTTGGTCCCCAGCATCTTGATGGCTTCCTGAGAGGCGACCGGGCCCTGCGGAATGGTCTGGGTGGGTCCTTCGACGGTCTTGACAGTGGCGTAAGGGCGCAGGTTCTGAATGGCGCCCTGGGAGCAGAGCAGCAGCGCGGCGCACAAAGAAAGCGGCAAAAGCACATACAGCGTCGCGCGCGTGATGTCGACCCAGAAATTGCCGATCTTGTCGGTCTGGTGGCGGGCAAAGCCGCGTATGATGGCCACCGCGGCGGCTATGCCGACCGCCGGGGAGACGAAGTTCTGCACCGTAAGGGCGACCATCTGGACGAAATAGCTCAGCGTCGATTCGCCGCTGTAGGCCTGCCAGTTGGTGTTCGTCAGGAAGCTGACCGCCGTGTTATAAGCCAGGTCGGGCGATATCAGCTTTCCTCCAAAGCCCTGCGGGTTCCATGGCAGGAAGCCTTGCAGTCTCTGGATTCCGTATACGAACAGGAAGGCGAAGACGCTAAACCACAGCATTCCCGCGGCGTACTGAGTCCAGCGCTGTTCGGCCTCTTCGTCGATCCCGCATAATTTGTAGATGAGCGACTCGACGGGGCGTACGACGGGGTGGAGAAACGTGCGCTCTCCCTGGAACAGCTTCGTCATGAACAGCCCCAGCGGTTTCGTGAGGAGAAGCAGGACGCCGGAGAATACGGCGATTTGTAAAATTCCTAGGCTCGTCATGTGGCCCTCAAAACCTCTCCGGATGCAGCAACGCCACGGTCAAATACACCAGGAGAAACAGCGCTGTGATGCCTGAAAGCACGTAATCCATAAGCGTCCTCCTTACAGCTTGTCGCAACCTTTCACGATCGCCCACAGGGCCGCGAAACCGGCAAGGCCGAATAGTATATAGAAACAGTCAAGCATTTTGTTCCTTCCTCGGGCTGGTGAATATCACCTCTGGGTGATAGAAGAAATCGAGCATCGCTTTTACTCCGTTTCTACCACAACCACTTCGTGACCCGCGCGGCGCAGTTGCCGGGCGAGGCGCTTTTCCGGGCTCGGCCACCATCCTTTGCGCCCGCCGATCACCACCAGGGAACGCGGCTTCAAAGCCAGTTGCAGCGCCTCCCACCGGTCGCGGCACAGGTAAATGCAGACCGTCGTTTCCACCGGGCTCTGGCTGGCAAGAACCGAGAAGCGGCGCTCGTTGAAATCCAGAAGCACCGGCGGGCTGGTAATCGGCAGCGGGTAGGGGACCACCTGCGGAACCACCAGCGTAATGCGCGATTCCAGGCGTTCGGCCAGGACGCCGGCCTGTTTGAGCGCGTGAAGAGTGGGCTCCACGGACGTGAAAATCACGATCACATCCAGCTTGTGGTGGGTCTCCTGAGCCGGCGCGTTCTCCGGGCGCGCAGGCGCCGGAACGAGTGTTTTTTCTAGAGCCAGTGACATTTCTTTCCACGCCCCCATGTAAGAGCTTCCATTTCGAGGCTACGCGGAAAGCGCTAAAGAAGTCATAGGAAATGCATGAAGATTTCATAAAGACGGCGATGACGCCTTCATTTGGCCGTTGCAGCCGGCCTTTGCTCGGGCGCGCTAAACGGAGTATCCTGAGTCTGAAACTCCCAGTTCGCCGCCACGGAAGGATTCGTCAATGAAGCGCAGATCGTTTCTGAAGTCGCTCGCGGCCGCGCCGGCCGCCTGCCTGGCCCTCCCACGGCTCGCTGAAGCCGCCCTGCCGAAGACCAAGATCACGCGGGTCCGCATTTACAAACCATCCAATCTCAATCAGCTTTTCAACCAGAGCAACATGATCGTGACGGTGGAGACCGAGGCCGGCATCACGGGCATCGGCGAGGGCGGCTCCAAGGACACCCTGGAGCAGTGCGCCGGTTCCCTGATCGGCAAGGATCCGTTCAAAATCGAAGCCATCTGGCAGGAAGAGTACATGGCGTGGTTCTACCCTCCGGGCCGGGAGAAGCAGGATGCCATGGGCGCCCTGGACCTGGCGCTTTGGGACATCAAAGGCAAGGCTCTCGGCCTGCCTGTTCACCAGATTCTGGGCGGGGCCGTGCGCAACTACTGCGAGACCTACAACACCGGCAATGTCCGCCCGCCGGCGGCGACGGGCGGCGGGCAGCCCACCTTGAAGGACCGCGTTAAGGCGACCCTGGACGCGGGCTACAAGGTGTATCGAATCGGCGCCGCCGATACCGGCGCCGGCGCCTGGGATGTGCGGGCGCGCCTCCTTCAACTCGCTAAGGACGCCAAGGAAATTCGCGAGGCCCTCGGTTCCACCGGCGATTGGAGCGTCGACTTTCACCAGCGCTTCGAGTACGCCGACGCTCTCCGCGGCTGCCGGCTGATTGAGGAGTACGCGCCCTACCTGGTGGAAGATCCCGTGCGCGACGAGCATTTCCTGGAAGACATCCCCAAACTCCGCCAGATGACCTCGGTTCCCATCGCGGCGGGCGAGGAGTGGGGCTGGCGCTGGGACTTCAACAAGCTCGTCGAGAACCACGACATCGATTTCAACCGCTGCACCCTGCCCAACGTCGGCGGCATCACGGAGTACCTAAAGATTATGGCTCTGTGCGAAACCCACGCCGTGGGCATGGTCCCCCACTTCACCGGGCCGGTAGCCACCGCCGCCCTGGTGCATTGCCTGGCGACTTACCCCGGCTCGGTGATGTTCGAATACAATTACGGCGACAGCAAAATCCCCTATCTTCCCGAGTACACGGATTTCAAGGCCGGCAAGCTCTACCCCAACGAGCGCCCGGGTCTTGGCGTCACGCTGGACACCAAGCCTCTGACCCAGATCGGGGAAGTGACCGAGGCGGTGCGCCGTCAGATCTACAACCGCCCCGACGGATCGCTTACGCATTGGTAGGCGCGGTGGTTTGAACATTTCCCAGGCTCGCGGGCCGGCCGTACGGCCTCAATCGGCTTTGCCTTCCGGCTTTTGGGAGAGCGCTCTTCTTCTACACGGCCGCTCAGCGTGTTAGACTGCGACTCCAGGAGAACCCGATTATGTCCGACGCATCTTCCGGTATTTCGCGTAGAAAAATGCTCACTTCAGCGACCTCGGCAACCTCAGCGATCGCCGCGGGAAGCCTGATCACCCATGCCGACCTCGAGTCTATTTCGGGGCAGATGAACACGAATTCGAAGCCCTCGGCGCTGCGAATCACAGATATGAAAGGCGTGATCGCCTCGCCGCTTTATGAAAGGGATCTCCGCTACCTCTTCCGGCTCGAGACCAACCAGGGCATTTACGGGTGGGGCGATGTGCGTGCGCAGGCAAGCATGACCTACGCGTTGGAGCTGAAAAAGCTGATCGTGGGAATGAACCCCTGCGATGTCGCCTCGATCTTCTCTAGGATCAAGCAGCACGGGGGAAATGGGGTCACGGGCGGCGGCGTCTCGGCGGTGGAGATGGCCTGTTGGGACCTGGCGGGCAAAGCCTGGGGCGTGCCGGTCTGGCAGATGCTGGGAGGCAAGTTCCGCGACAAGATTCTTCTTTATGCCGACACAACGTCGTCGACAAATGCCGAGGAAATGGCCAATCACCTCCTCGAGCGCATCCCCGAGAATCCTTCGGCTGGCGGGTTCAAGTTCCTCAAAATGGACCTGAACTTCGGGTCGATCGCCGGCGCGGCGAACGTGATCCGGCCGCCCTCCGCGCCCGCGCCCGCGGCCGGCGCGGGAGGCAGGGGAATGGGAGGGGGGTTCGGGGGCGCCTATTACAACGGCGGTCAAATCACCGATAAGGGTCTGAAGAACATCGAGGATTTTGTAGCCGCGGTTCGCGAGAAGGTGGGGTACAACATCCCCCTCGCCTGCGACCATGTAGGCAACTTCAACGTCGAGACCCTCATCCAGTGCATCCAGGCCGTGGATAAATTCAAGCTGGCCTGGGTGGAGGATCCCGTACCGTGGCAACGCACCGACGATCTCGTCCGGATCAAGAACGCCGTCCGGACGCCTATAAACACAGGCGAGGACATCTACCTCGCCACCGGATTCAAGGATCTGTTCGAGAAGAAAGCGGTATCCATCATCCACCCGGACCTGGCGGAATGCGGCGGCATCCTCGAAGGCAAGAAGATCTCCGATCTGGCCAGTCAATATGGCATCGCAACGTGTTTCCACAACCACAACAACCCCACGTGTTGCTTTGCCTCGGTGCATGCGGCCGCGGCCACGGAGCAGTTCATGGCCCTCGAAATCCACGATTGCGACCACATCGACGAATTCTTTTCCGTGATCACCGGTTGGCCGAAACCGATCATCACCAACGGCTTCATGACGGTCTCGGATGCGCCGGGCATGGGCCACGATTACGACCTGGAAGGTCTCAAGAAGTGGCTCAAGCGGCCGGGCTTCTTCGAGCCGACCAAAGAGTGGGACAACATGTCCGCCGGCATGATGTAGCGGGCGCCGCGGTACAGGCGCTGATATGGCGCCGGTGGGGACGGGCGGAAGCACTCGACCTGCCGCCAGAATTCGCGCTCCAATGTGGCGCGCAGCGAAGCCAATCCTGGTCGGGAGCCGGGCACGCCGCCACATTGACATAGCGGTAGTTTTGGCGGCGAATCGGCCGGGGTTGACAAGTGTTCGCAAATTGACGAACAATGAGGATGTGGCGTGCGCAAACAAGACTCATATACTACCTGGAAGAGGATGGCACGGTTCCGATTGTCGAGTGGCTCGCCAGGCTGCCTCCTAAAGCCAACGCCAAGTGCCACGTCTATCTCACCCGGCTGGAGTCGGAAGGGCACGAATTGCGGAGGCCGAATGGCGACTACCTGCGGGACGGCATTTACGAATTGCGGCCTTCCCTCGGGGGCGTTCATTATCGCATCCTCTATTTCTTCCAGGGCAACGAGGCGGTGGTGGTTTCACATGGACTGACGAAGGAGCGGGATGTGCCAGGCGTGGACATCGAACGGGCGATCCGGAGGATGAAACGGTTCCGATCCGATCCCCCGAGCCACACGTTCGTTCCAGCGAAAGGAGCATAGCGCGGTGGCGGCAAAGAAAAAGTTCGATTCGGAGGCGCTGCAGTATTCGTACGACCGCTTTATCGCGGGCGACCCCGAGCAGGAGAGCTTCTATGAACAAGCGCTTTTCGACACGGAGGTCGCTTCCCTGATCTACGATCTGCGCACCAAGGCGGGGTTGAGCCAACGGGCGCTGGCGAAGAAGGTGGGCACTACCGCATCGGTAATCTGCCGTCTGGAGGATGCCGATTATGAGGGTCACTCTCTGGCGATGTTGCGGCGAATTGGGGCTGCGCTGGGCAAGCGGGTAGAGATTCGTTTCCTTCCGGCCGCGAAGCCGAAACGGCCGAAGCCCCGTAAGGCCGCATAGAGGCCGCCTCGATGGAATTGCCTTACCGGTTCGGCGTTTTTCGATACGTCCGCGATGCGGTTACGCAAGAGTTTGTGAACATCGGCGTCGCCGCCGTATCGCCTGAGGCCGGCTACCTCCCGAAAAAATCGCGCGGTTCAGGCTGACGCCCTTTCGCC
>Ga0181520_10003643_pt1 | contig 26799 bp, 18 predicted proteins | sample PEATcosm2014_Bin_29_FD_132451 | JGI IMG/M metagenome (GOLD analysis project Ga0181520, IMG submission 132451) | Peatland microbial communities from MTU Mesocosm Facility, Houghton, MI, USA - PEATcosm2014_Bin02_30_metaG | ecosystem: Environmental > Terrestrial > Soil > Wetlands > Peat | place...
ACAAGGCGCGGCACACCGTTCGCTTCCGTGACGCTTTGGCTGCACATCAAGAATCGCGTTCGTCGGGCCGGAGTTGAACGAAATATGACACCGCATATGCTGCGGCACAGCTTCGCGACGCATTTGCTGGAGCACGGCGCGGATTTGCGCGTCATCCAGGAACTCCTCGGCCACGCGAACATCAGCACCACGGAGATTTACACGCACGTCACCGGCAACCGGTTGCGGGACATACACCGGAAATTCCACCCGCGCGCCTGATTCCGGAGGGACGAGTTCCACGAGTCCCCAAAATGATTTGGGACTCGTGGAACTCGTCCCTCCGAGGGGAAATTCAGGCACCGCCAAATTTTCGTGTTACTTCCGCCGGGACGTGGTAAAAACGGAGCATGACCGCGACGATCAAAATGGCTTTCACCACGCTGCTGCTGGCCGGCCTCGTCACCGCCGGCTGCTCGCAGGAACCCAAATCCGCCACCGGGCACGTTGTAAAAATTCAACTGACCAGCGCCGCCTTTGCCGACGGCCAGCCGATTCCCGCGAAATACACCGGCGACGCACTCGACATCTCGCCGCCGCTGGGATGGACGAACGCGCCCGCCGGCACGAAAAGTTTCGCGCTCATCACCGACGATCCCGACGCGCCGGCCGGCACCTGGACGCATTGGGTGATTTACGACTTGCCGCCGACCGCGACCGCGCTGGCCGAGGACACGCTCAAAGTCGCGCAACTGCGCAACGGCGCGAAGCAGGGCCTGAACAGTTCCAAAAAAACTGGCTACAGCGGGCCGATGCCGCCGCCCGGCAAGGCGCACCGCTACTATTTCAAACTTTACGCGCTGGACAAGCCGACCGGTCTCGCATCCGGAGCGACCAGGGCGGATTTGCTAAAGGCGATGGACGGCCATGTTCTCGGCGAAGGGCAGCTGATAGGCACCTATCAAAGGCAGTGATACGTGATGCGTGATGCGTGAGGTTCTTGATGCCAGTTGCAGATTTCACGGATCACGCATCACAATTCATTCAGCTTGGAAAATCCCTGCTTTCTCTTTCGCACGAATTCGTGTTTAGTTTTCGCACTTTATGAACAAAACCGCACTCCTGTTCGCCGGCCAAGGCGCGCAAACCGTCGGCATGGGCAAAGACCTTGCCGAAAAATTTCCGTCCGCGAAGGCGTGGTTCGACCGCGCCAACGCCGCGCTTGGTTACGACCTCGCCGCGATTTGTTTCAACGGCCCGGAGGCCGAATTAACCAAGACGGAAAACGCGCAGCCGGGAATTTATCTCGTGAGCTGGGTTTGCTTTGAATTGCTCAAAGAGAGCGCACCGAATTTGAAATTTGACGCCACCGCCGGATTGTCGCTCGGCGAATTCACGGCGCTGACGGCGGCTGGCGCGATGAGTTTTGAGGACGGCCTGCGCCTCGTGCGGCAGCGCGGGAAATTCATGCAGGAAGCCTGCGACGCGACGCACGGTGGCATGGCGGCGGTCATCGGTTTGGAAGAAGCGCCGACGCACGAAGTGTGCGCCGAGGCCGGAGTCGTGCTGGCAAATTTGAATTGCCCGGGTCAGCTCGTCATTTCCGGCGAAGCGGGAAAAATCACGAAGGCTTGCGAACTGGCCAAGGCAAAAGGGGCGAAACGCGCGATTCCGCTGCCGGTCGCTGGCGCGTATCACTCGCCGCTCATGGCCGGCGCGCAGCCGAAATTGCAGGCGGAACTGGCAAAGATAAAAATTTGCCCGCCGACCGTGCCGGTAATTTCCAACGTGACGGCACAGGCGCACGGCGCGCCGGCGGAAATTTCCGCGCGACTGGTCGAACAGGTCACATCGTCGGTGCTGTGGGAAAAATCCATGCGCGGGCTGCTGGCGCAGGGCTTCACGCGGTTCATCGAGCTTGGGCCGGGCGCGGCCTTGAGCGGATTTATGAAACGCATTGATAAATCCGCGCAAATGCTCAACGTCGCGGACGTGGCCAGTTTGGAGGCGACGGTGAGGGCATTGGGCGCGTGAAAACGTGATGCGTGAACCAAAGCTGTCCGTCGGTGTTCACGTTTCACGGATTACGCATCACTTTTTCGCATAATTTTTCGAGTGCATTTTTACCGATTCACGGTTAAACAATGGCCGCCATGAAACAACTTGAAAATCAAATTGCCGTCGTCACCGGCGCGGGCCGGGGCATTGGCCGCGCCATTGCGTTGAAACTGGCCGCCCACGGGGCCGACATCGTGGCCGTGGACCTGAAAACCGATTTTGTTCAGGAAACGGTTGATGAAACCCGGAAGCTGGGACGCAAAGCCTGGGCGGTGGCCGCCAATGTGTCCGAGGGCGCCAGCGTCGAGGCCGCCGCCGGGCAGATTTTGAAGGAGCCGGGGCGCGTGGACATCCTGGTGAACAACGCCGGCATCACCAAGGACGGCCTGCTCATGCGCATGAGCGAGGCGGATTGGGACGCCGTGCTGGACATCAACCTCAAGGGAACTTTTCTGTTCACCAAGGAATTCAGCCGCGCGTTCCTGAAGCAGCGGTCCGGCCGCATCGTCAACATCGCCTCCGTCATCGGCTTGATCGGCAATGCCGGCCAGTGCAATTACGCGGCCAGCAAGGCCGGCGTCATCGGCCTCACCAAGTCATGCGCGCGCGAGTTCGCCAGCCGCGGCGTCACCGTCAACGCCATCGCGCCGGGTTTCATCCAGACCGCGATGACGGACAAATTGTCGCAGGAACAGCGGGACGCCATCACCAAGCAGATTCCGCTGGCCAGCCTGGGCCAGCCGGAGGACGTGGCGGAAGCGGTGTTGTTTTTCGCCAGCCCGGCGGCGCGTTACGTGACCGGCCAGGTTTTAGCGGTGGACGGCGGGATGGTAATGTGATTTAATCCGCGGCGCGGAAAATTCGCGGTGAAAAAAAGTTCAAAAAAATTGATTCGAGGCTTGACGGCCCCGGTATTCATGGCATAGAGACAGGTCAAAATTCATATTTATGGCAGACAAACCAATAGACCAACGTGTAAAGGACATCATTGTTGAACAGCTCGGCGTGAAGCCCGACCAGGTGACGCCGGAGGCAAAATTCGTCGAGGACCTCGGCGCGGATTCGCTCGACATCGTCGAGCTGGTCATGGCGCTCGAGGAGGAGTTTGGCATCGAGGTGCCGGACGAGCAGGCTGAAAAACTCCTGACCGTCGGCGACGTGACCAAATACATCGAAGACAACCAAAAATAGTTGCGACATGGAACCTTCCGGGGCAGCTTGGCTGAACACAGCTTGGGCTGCCTCGTTTGATTTTTTATGGCAAGCAACCTGACAGACCGCCGCGTCGTCGTCACCGGCCTTGGCGTCGTGACACCGCTCGGCCACGACCTGGAAACCTTCTGGAACAAATTGATTTCCGGCCAGTGCGGCATTGACCGCATCACCGCGTTTGACGCCGCGGCATTCGACACGCAAATCGCCGGCGAGGTGCGGAATTTTGATCCGGCACCGGCGTTCCCGTCGCCGAAGGAAATCCGGCGCACGGACCGCTACTCGCAATTCGGCGTTTATGCCGCGTGGTCCGCGCTCAAGGATTCCGGCGCGGACCTCGACAAGTTGAACCGCGACGAAATCGGCGTCATCCTCGGCTCCGGCATCGGCGGACTCGAAACAACCTCCGCCCAGATCAAAATCCTGCACGAGCGCGGCCCGGGCCGGCTCTCGCCGTTCATGATTCCGATGCTCATCAGCAACATGGCGTCCGGCCTGTTCTCGATGTATCAAAATCTGCGCGGGCCGAACTTCGCCACCTGCTCCGCCTGCGCCACCGCCAACAACGCCATCGGCGAGGCCTGGCGCACCATCAAGATGGGCGAGGCCCAAATGATGTTCGCCGGCGGCGCCGAGGCCGCCATCGTGCCCATCGGCATCGGCGGCTTCTGCGCGATGAAGGCCTTGAGCACGCGCAACGACGATCCGAAAACAGCGTCGCGCCCGTTCGACAAGGATCGCGACGGCTTCGTCATGGGCGAAGGCGCGGGCGTTATCGTGCTGGAGGAACTGGAACACGCGAAAAAGCGCGGCGCGAAAATTTATTGCGAAATCGCCGGCTACGGCAACACCGCCGACGCGCATCATCTCACCGCGCCATCACCCGGCGGCGAGGGCGCGGCGCGCTGCATGAAAATGGCCCTGCGCAGCGGTGGCCTGACCATTGAGGATGTCAATTACATCAACGCCCACGGCACCTCCACGCCGCAGGGCGACGTCTGCGAAACGCAGGCCATCAAGGCCGTTTTCGGCGAACGCGCGAAGAAAATCGCCGTCAGCTCCACCAAGGGCGCGACCGGCCACATGCTCGGCGCGGCGGGCGCGGTCGAAATGACCGCCTGCGCGCTCGCCATCAAACACGGCGTCGTGCCGCCCACCATCAATTATCAATCACCCGACCCCGAATGCGACTTGGATTACGTTCCCAACACCGCGCGCGAAATGAAGGTGAACGCCATCATCAACAACTCCTTCGGCTTTGGCGGCCACAACGCGAGTATCGCGGCAAAAATATTTAGCGGGTAATCTTAACCACGATTGTCCAATGTCTCGAACGAGCGACAAAGACTTGTTTGGGCACGTTAAGAAACGGCGGCCAACGCGACTTCGCTCGTCGCTCCGAAAAATAGATGAGAAATCATTTGAGAATCGTTTAACTAGGCTGAAACAACTTCAAGAAATTTTTCCGAAGGGATATTCTTTCTTACTACCACCTGAAACTGCATTTGTTTTTGACGAAGCAAAAGCGGCCTTTGTTAACGGTCAATTCATTTCTACCATTTTGCTGGCACAAGCCTTCATCGAACACATTTTCCAATGCAAATTGGACGAGCGAGGCGAGACAACGATGGCTAATGCCGGTCTTGCAACAATGGTGAAGTATTTGAGGAAGGAAAACCTACTGCATGAATTTCTTGCCAAGAAAGTTGATGAATTGCGGCGAATCCGAAACCCATTCGTTCACTTGCAAGACAATCTTCACTCGCCAGGATTTATTAATCGTGCGATAAAGGAAAAGATTTCATTTGAAAAAGTTTTGGAAGATGATGCTTGGAAAGCACTTTCTCTGATGTATCAAATAGCCACTACGCGGATTTAATTGTTAATGAACTTTCTTTCTCTAATTGAATCGAAACGCGAAGGAAAAATTCTCGCGCCGGAGCAGATTCAAGGATTCATCCGCCAATTCACCGCCGGGAAAATTCCCGATTACCAGATGGCCGCGATGCTTATGGCCATATATTTTCGCGGCCTCGACACCGCCGAAACCACCGCGCTTACGCTCGCCATGCGCGATTCCGGCGACGTGCTGAAATTTCCCAAGGACAAGCGCCCGCTCGTGGACAAGCATTCCACCGGTGGTATCGGCGACAAGGTGTCGCTCCCGCTCGCGCCGCTGCTGGCGTGCCTCGGCTTCCGCGTGCCGATGATTTCCGGTCGCGGCCTCGGCATCACCGGCGGCACGCTCGACAAGCTGGATTCCATTCCCGGCTTCAAAACGCTTTTGCCCGCCGCACAAATTGTCGCGCAAGTCCAGCAAGTCGGCTGCGTCATCTGCGGCCAGACGGACAAAATGGTTCCCGCCGACAAAAAAATTTACGCCCTGCGCGACGCCAGCGGCACCGTGCCGAGCATTCCACTCATCACCGCCTCCATTCTCTCCAAGAAGCTCGCTGAAAGCCTGGACGCGCTCATCCTCGACGTGAAATTTGGCTGCGCCGCCTTCATGCAAACCAAGGCCGGCGCCCGCAAGCTAGCGAATGAGATGGTTGCGCTCGGCAACAAATGCGGCGTGAACACCCGCGCCATTTTGTCGGACATGAACACGCCGCTCGGCCGCGCCGCCGGCAACTGGCTGGAAGTGAAGGAAAGCGTCGAGTGCCTTGAACCGCGTAGCAGTCGACGCGAGGAGGCCCAAACCGAATCCGGAATTCGGAATCCGGAATCCGAAACAAGTCAGAGCCTCCTCACGTCGGCTGCTGCGTTGGATGACTTGCGCCCGCTCGTCCTCGATTGCGCCGCGCATTTGATGGTTCAAACTGAAAAATCCAAATCCCTCGCCGCCGCGCGCAGGCTGGCGGAAGACTGCTTGAATTCCGGCGAGCCGCGCAAAAAGTGGGACGAAATGATTGTCGCCCAGGACGCTGACTTGAGGGCGTTCAACCAGAAACTCGCGCTCGATTCAACCGCGCCGGTGGTTGTTGAATTGAAATCGGGAAAATCCGGCTACGTTTCCAAATGCGACGCCCGCATCATTGGTGAAGTCATCCGCGACCTGGGTGGCGGGCGGCTCGCGAAGGATTCCGCCATCAATTACGACGTGGGCGTTGACCAGCTCGCCAAGCCCGGCGGGCGCGTGAAAAAAGCCGGCGCGCTTTGCCGCGTTCACGCCGCAAATGCCGCGCAAGCGGGAGCTGCGGTCACACGTTTGAAAACGGCCTTTGAAATTTCCGCGCGCCGGCTGGCTGTTGCCAAGCTGGTTCACGAAATGATCTGATCCACAAAATCCACTTGCCAAAAACTCCGGTGGATGGATGATTAGCTTATACCGCTGAATGAAACCCAATAAAATTCTGCTGCTGATTGCGGCGGCTTGGTGCGGCTCGAATTCCGTGGTCGCCCAGACTTGGACAATGACCAGCGCGCCTTTCGGCGAGTGGTCTTCCATTGCCTTATCAGCAGACGGGAGCAAATTGGTGGCGGTTGGACCTGAAAATGCCGGGGTTTGCATCTCAACGAATTCGGGAAAGACATGGACATTAAACAGCGCGGTGCTAAATAACCAGCCATGGTTTCCTTTTATCGCCTCATCGGCGGACGGAACTAAATTGGCGGCTGTGGTTTCAATGGGGCTGATTTATACCTCAACCAATGCGGGTGCAACATGGATATCCAACAGCCTGCCAACGGCATTTTGGACTTCCATTGCTTCATCGGCGGATGGAAGCAAATTGGTCGCCGTGGCTTGTTCCAATCTGATTTGCACTTCGACCGATTTTGGAGCGACATGGAAATCAAACAGCACAGTGACGGATAATCAGACATTCCGTTCAGTCACTTCATCGGCGGATGGAACCAAACTGGCGATCGCTGCTTATGGTGGCATGATTTACACCTCAACGAATTCGGGATCAACTTGGACAACTGTAACGAGCGTGCCGAGCACGAATTGGGAAGCTATTGCTTCGTCGGCGGATGGAACCAAATTGGCGGCGATAGTGCAAAGCGGCTTGGTTTATACCTCGCCGGATACGGGAGCAACATGGATGTCAAACAGCCTGCCCGCCAGCCAATGGACTTCCATTGCTTCATCGGCGGATGGCAGCAAATTGGCGGCTGTGGCCAATGGTCCGATTTATCTCTCAACGAATTCAGGAACAACCTGGACGTTGGACGCAGGCAACAATTACACATGGGGATTCGTCGCGTCTTCGGCGGATGGTTCCAAATTGGTGGGGCTGATTGGCACCGGAGTTTACAACGGATACAAAACAATATATTGGGATGGAATTTACACTTTGCAAACCACGCCGGCGCCACAGTTGAACCTTACGCCGACAAATGGCAATCTCGCGCTTTCTTGGATTATGCCTTCGATGAATTTTGTCTTGCAACAGAGCGCTGACCTGTCTTCGTGGCCGGTCGTGACAAACCAGCCGGTGCTGAACCTCACCAATTTGCAGAATGAAGTGGTTCTGCCGCCGCCAGGTGGCAATGTTTTTTACCGGCTCAAGACGCCGTGAAATAATCACCGCCAAGCCGCCAAGGCTGCCAAGATTGAATTGGACAAATGAAAAGGCAGAAATCCCTCTTTCCGAATTCCTGCCATTAAAATTTGAATCGTCTTCGCGTTCCTGGCGTCTTGGTGGTTGAACTTAATTTCAACAGATCTTCCGCAATCTGCACGGCGTTGAGTGCCGCGCTTTTGAGCAACTGGTCGCCGCTCACCCAGAAGCACAGGCCGTGTCCACACGCCGGCAATCAAGGCGAGGCTGAAAATGATCAGGCCGGCCAGCGTGAGTTGGAACGTGTTGCCGGCCTGCGCGGATTCCTCCTTCTTGCGGCGGCTCATGGAAGCAACGCCAGCAACGATCAGCCGGGGCGGACAGAAATGGACGCAACATTATAAAGGTTGTAATTGGCAGCGTGGAATATGGCGTAGATTTCCGGTCATGCAACCGGATTGTAACCGGACGGTTACAATTGGTTTTCCGTGCCGGCGTCCGCGATTGACGCCGGCGGTTTTTATGTTAATTTAGCCGGCCATTTATGAATCGTCATCCGCACGTTGCAGTTGTCGGCGCGACCGGCGCCGTGGGCATCGAAATGATCAAAACGCTGGAAAAACGCAATTTTCCGGCGGGTCAACTGACATTGCTCGCGTCGGCGCGCTCCGTCGGCAAAACACTTAAGTTCCGCGACAAGGACATCGCCGTCACCGAACTGAAGAAGGATTCCTTCGATGGCATAGACATCGCGCTGTTCAGCGCTGGCGGGAGCATTTCAAAGGAGTTTGCGCCCATTGCAGCCAGAGCCGGCTGCATAGTCGTGGACAATTCCAGCGCGTTCCGTCAGGATGAAAACGTCCCGCTCGTCGTCCCCGAAATCAACGCCTCCGACGTGAAATGGCACAAGGGCATCATCGCCAATCCGAATTGCACCACGGCCATCACGCTCATGGCGCTGTATCCGCTCCACAAGGCGTTCACCGTGAAACGCATTTTTGCCTCCAGCTACCAGGCCGTCTCCGGCACCGGCGCGAAGGCGATTGAAGAATTGAGGCGGCAGGTCGGTGAAATCGTCGCTGGCAAGCCGGTGACGAAGGAAGTTTATCCGCATCAAATCGCCTTCAACGTCCTGCCGCACGTGGATTCATTTCTGCCGACCGGCTACACGAAGGAAGAAATGAAGATGGAAAACGAAGGCCGCAAGATCATGCACCACCCGAATTTCCGGGCGAGCGTGACGTGCGTGCGCGTGCCGGTTTATCGTTCGCACTCCATCGCGGTGAGCGCGGAATTTGAAAAGCCCGTGACCGTGGAAGCCGCGCGCGCGGTTTTGAAAAAAGCGCCGGGCCTCGATCTCGTGGACGAGCCGGAGAACAAGAAATATCCGATGCCGCTGTTCACCTCGGAAAAATACAACTGCGAGGTGGGCCGCATCCGCAAGGACTGCGCGCTGGACAACGGCCTGTGTTTCTGGGTGAGTGGCGACCAGTTGCTCCGCGGCGCAGCACTCAACGCGGTGCTGATTGCGGAGGAGCTGATCAAGTAAATTCAGCGGCCAGGCCGCCGGAAATGCCGGATTCAACAGGAGCTAAACCAGTTTCTTTAGCCGCGTGTCCTCGCCGAGCTTCCGGACCAGTTCCTTGACCTTCTGCGCCTGCGATTTGTGCGCCAGCAGCACCGCGTCGTCCGTCTGCACCAGAATGGAATCGCGCAGGCCGACCACGGCGATGGGTGTGCTGTTTTTGGTCCGCGCGTCGTAAATGATGTTGCGCGCGGCGTCCACGTGGATGAAATCCGCCACGGCGCAATTGCCTTCCGCGTCGGCCTTGAGATGCCGCGCCAGCGCGTTCCACGCGCCGAGGTCGTCCCACTCAAAAGCGCCGTCGGCCACGATGACGTTCTGCGCCTTTTCCATGAGCGCGAAATCAATCGAGATTTTTTTGATGTCCGGATATTCCTTGGCCAGCACTTTCGCAAGCTTGGCGGGATTGTTGGCCACCTTGAACCAGCGCTGGCACGCGGCGAACATTTCCGGCTGATGCTTCTCCAATCCGTTCGTGATGGTGATGAAGCTCCAGACGAACATCCCCGCGTTCCAGCGATATTGCCCGCTGTTGACGTAGCCCAGCGCCGTTTCAAAATTCGGCTTTTCCACGAAGCGTTCCGCCTTGAAAAAGGTCGTCTTCGTCTTTTTCGCGCCGGTCGGCGTCGGCAGTTCCGCGCCGGTGTGAATGTAACCGTAACCCGTCGCCGGCTCGGTCGGCTTGATGCCAATCGTCACAATCGCCTGCCCCTGCGAGGCGACGTCGAATGCGTCGCTCAAAACCTGCTGGAATTTCTTCTCGTCGGGAATGACGTGGTCGGCGGGCAGCACGGCCATGACGCCGGTGGTGGAGCGCGCGCCGACCAGCGCCGCGCCGAGCGTGACGGCGGCGCAGGTATCGCGGCCAACCGGCTCGGCGACGAGATTGGCCTTCGGGATATTCGGAAGCTGCTTGCGGACTTCCGGCAATTGCGCCTCGTTGGTGATGACGAAAATGTTTTTGGCCGGCACGAGCGGCAGCACGCGCTCGACGGCCTCCTGCAAAAAGGATTTCTTGCCGAACAGCGCGAGCAGTTGCTTGGGCATCTTCTCGCGGCTCAACGGCCAGAAACGCTCGCCGCGTCCCCCGGCCATGATGATGACGAACCGGTCTTTGGTGTCAGGTTTAACTTTCATAATTTTTTAGCCACAGATTTTCACGATGAAACATGGAAACGGAATCGTTATCAAATGCTAATTCACGCTGCCGTCCAAAGGACATTTAGAAAAGTGGCGGTTTCAATTTCATGAATTCGAAACAAAAATCCGGTTTTAGGTAAGTTGTAGAAAGTCTCCAGCCTTTTTCGTCCATATACCCGGGGGATCTTTTACGCTGAGAGAAATGAAATCTGCACTGCTTCAAATCTGTTTTATCGAGCTCGCGATCCGAAAAAATACAACGTTCAGAATTTTGAATCTGATTCAGATTTAATGTTATCGTATCTGGCACCGTGGCTTTGGGCTTTATGTCAATTCCAACAAACCTGCGGTCAAATGCTAGCGCCAGATGTTGCGGATCAAGCGGCAGCATAATTACCTCGACAGCCTTGTGCGGCTTTGGGTTCTTCGATGTGCATGTCATGAACACCGAAGGATTATCTGATGTTACAAAGGTAGAATCATCGGCTGCATGCACAATTTCCATTCGCCAATTTGTTGTGATGTGCAATTTAACGGCTTCAACATTCAGTTTGTTCGGCTCAATATTCACAAGCATCTGAGTCAAAAAAATATTCAAACGCTGTTGATAAGCGTAAAACCCATCGTTTTCGGTCTGATTCTTGTGATTAGCGTTTCGCAAATTTAAATCAAACATATAGAGAAATAAGTCTCCCATACTTTTTTCGACAACGTTGCCGGTCTTTTTTAATTCTTGCATAATCCGGCAATATGCAGCTTCGCGAGGATGAAATGATTTTTCCGCTGCCTCGGGGTTGTCTTTCGAGTAGAAGAAATTTTCGTAGCACTGAGACTCAACCGGAACTCGAACTTGTTTTTCACCGTCAATGCGCCAAACAAATGATTTGCGGTCACGCTTGGCGGGGTCATCGGAGAAGTTGCTCAAGTATGAGGCTGGTAAGTAATGCTGTTTTTTGTATTCAACCATGCGCGTTGTAAATGCCACACAAGCGCAAGACTGATGCGTCAATATTATTGAATTCCATAAGTTTCAAATGCTTTTTATCGCATCGGCCAGCAATTTCACAAATTTGCCCATGCGCTTCACCAAATCTCTTGATTTTCCGTGTTCGGCGATTTGGTTCACCACCGCGCTGCCGACGACGACGGCGTCCGCCTCCGCCGCGACGGCCCGGGCCTGGGCCGGATTCGATATTCCAAAGCCGACGACGACGGGCAAATTCGTGTGCGCCCGGATTTTGGCGACTTGCGACGCGAGATTCGACGCGACGCTCGTCTGCATTCCGGTGACGCCTTCGCGGGAAATGTAATAAATGAATCCGCTGCCGCGCTTGACGATGAGTTCCATGCGGTCTTCCGGCGTCGTCGGCGCGACGAGATAAATATGGCAGAGGCCGGCTTTTTTCATCAGCGCCTCGTAATTATCCGATTCTTCCGGCGGCAAATCCAAAACCAGCAGTCCGTCCACACCGGCTTTGGCGGCGGCGGCAATGAATTTTTCCAGACCGACGCGATGAATGAGGTTGAAATAAATGTAGAGGACGATGGGGATTTGCGATTGCTTGCGGATGGCGGCGACCGTTTTGAGAAGTTTCGGCGGAGTCGTGCCGGATTCGAGGCCGCGCTGGGCAGCAAGCTGGTTCACCAAGCCGTCGGCCAGCGGGTCGCTGAACGGCACGCCGAGTTCCAGCACGTCCACACCGGATTTGTCGAACGCCAGCGCAAGTTCGAGCGTGGCGTCCAGATTCGGGTCGCCCGCGCCGATATAGACGATGAATCCTTTTTTGCCCGCGGATTTCAGTTGGGCGAATTTCGCAACAATACGGTTCATGTTCGCGGCAAATCCTACCCCGGAGGGACGAGTTACACGAGTCCCAAACTTCAAAAAATGGGGACTCTTGAAACTTATCCCTCCGATGAATTTACTGGATTTGACCGCGCGGCGGATTTTTCGCATCATCGCGGCATGGCAAGCAGCTTTGGACAACTGTTCCGCATCACGACGTGGGGCGAATCGCACGGCGGTGGCGTGGGCGTGGTCGTGGACGGCTGCCCGCCGCGCCTGAAACTTTCCGAGGCGGACATCCAGCCGGATTTGGACCGGCGCCGGCCCGGACAATCCAAAATCGTCACGCCGCGCAAGGAATCCGACATGGTGCAAATCCTGTCCGGCATTTCCAGCGACGGCAAAACGCTCGGCACGCCGATTTGTCTCTGGGTGAAAAACGAGGACGCGCGCTCCGAGGCTTATGACGAAATGAAGGAAAAGTTCCGCCCGTCGCATGCCGATTTCACCTACTTCGCCAAATACGGCATCCGCGCCTGGCAGGGCGGCGGTCGCGCGAGCGCGCGCGAAACGGTTGGCCGCGTCGCCGCCGGCGCAATTGCCAAAAAAATTCTGCGCGAGAAATTCGGCGTCGAAACGCTGGCTTACGTCAAGCAAGTCCAGCGGCTCGTCGCGGACGTGAATCCGGACAAGGTGAAATTAAAGGATGTCGAGTCAAACATCGTCCGGTGTCCCGACGCGAAGGCGGCGGAGAAAATGATCCGGCTCATCGAGAAAATGAGGCGCGAGGGCAACACCGTCGGCGGCATCGTCGAGGGCGTGGCGTGCGGCGTTCCAGCAGGCTGGGGCGAGCCGGTGTTCGACAAGCTCGAAGCGGATCTGGCGAAGGCGATGTTGAGCCTGCCGGCATCGAAGGCGTTCGAGGTCGGTTCCGGCTTCGGCGGCATTTTCCTGACCGGCTTGGAGCACAACGACGCATTCCGTGCGCGCGGTGGAAAAATTTTCACCACCACGAACCGGTCCGGCGGCATCCAGGGCGGCATCTCGAACGGCCAGACGATTTTCTTTCGCGTCGCGTTCAAGCCCGTCGCCACGGTCATGCACGAGCAGGACACGGTGGACGAGACATTTCACAACACGACGCTGAAGGGCCGCGGACGCCACGACCCGTGCGTGCTGCCGCGCGCGGTGCCGATGGTGGAGGCGATGACGGCGCTCGTTTTGGTTGACCACGCCTTGCGGCACAAGGCACAATGCGGGTAAATATGTTGTGGTGTCGAGCCTATGGCCCGAATCTTCGGCGCACAGCGCCGACGCTACACAGACTGATTTATGGCTGAAAAAGATCTGAATGAAATCTCGCGCGACGCGCGCGCCCTGTTCGCCCGCGGTTCGCAGGCGCTGGCGCAGGAAAACCTGGATTACGCCATCACGCTGCTCAACCAGGCGCTGGAAACGGAGCCGGGGTTTTTCCACTGCCGCAAGGCGCTGCGCGACGCGCAATTCCGCAAGGCCGGCGACGCCGGCAGGGGCTTCTTCAAAAAAATGTTGAGCGGCACGGGCAACTCGCCGCAAATCATGAAGGCCAAGATGGCGCTGGCCAAAAATCCCGCCGAAGCCATGGCGATTGCCGAGCAGGTTTTGAACGCCGACCCGAACAGTTCCGCCGCCCACCGCATCATCGTGGACGCCGGCAATGCGCTGGATTTGCCGCGCACAGTCGTGATGTCCTACGAAACGCTCGCGAAAAATTCACCCAAGGACAAGGCACTGGCCATCGAATACGCCCACGCCGTTTCCGCCATCGGCGAAGGCTCCCGCGCGGAAAGGATTTTGATGGACCTGATGCGCGAGATGCCCGGCGACGGAGATTTGCGGACGGCGCTCAAGGATTTGTCCGCGCGCAAGACCATGGACGAGGGCGGCTACGGCGCGCTCGCAGACGGCAGCGGCTCCTACCGCGACATTCTCAAGAACAAGAACGAGGCCGTCTCGCTCGAACAGGAAAAGCGCGTGCAAAAATCCGAGGATGTCGCCGAGCGGCTCATCGGCGAATACGAGGCGCGCCTCCCCAGCGAGCCGAACAATTTCAAGCTCGTCCGCTCGCTCGCCGAGCTTTACACCCAGAAAAAACAGTTCGATCGCGCCCTCGAACTTTACGACCGCGTCAAAAACTCCGACCTGGGCAACGACCCGTCGCTCGACCAGGCCATCGCCAACACCATCGTCAGGCGGTTCGACTTCCAGTTGGAGCAGCTCAACCCCTTCGAGCCGGACCAGGCCGCGCAGGTGGAGCAGCTCAAGGCCGAGAAGATCGCCTTTCAGGTTGCCGACTGCCAGAAGCGCGTGGAAAAATATCCGACCGACCTTGCCATCCGCTACGAGATGGGCGTGTTCTATTTTCAGGCCGGCAAAATCGGCGAGGCCATCGCCGAATTCCAAAAGGCGCAGGGCAATCCACACAAACGCCTCCTCGCGATGAACTATCTCGCCCAGTGTTTTGCCAAGCGCAAGATGTTCGATCTCGCCGCCCGCACCCTACAGAGCGCCATCAAGGAAAAACTCGTTTTCGACGACGAAAAGAAGGACCTCATTTACAACCTCGGCTGCGTCTTCGAGGGCATGGGCAAAAAAGAGGAGGCCGTGGAGCAGTTCAAACAGATTTACGAAACCGACATCAGCTACAAGGATGTCGCCGCCAAGGTGGACGCCTTTTACGCGGCGCAGTAAAATCAGATTTTCAGTGCAAAACCTCCCCGCGCGTGGCGTCGGCTGGCGGCCCGTCCAAAAGCAGCGCGCTTGAAATCGTGCGAATATCCCTGCCGCCGGAGAACGTCCAGACCACGCGCTTGTCCGGCGTGACTTCAATCAAATCCGCCGTGGTGCCAATTTGATTGTGACCGAGCCAGTTCGCCATGAGCGTGTCGCCATTGGGCAGGCGCTCCAGGCCGGCCATGAATTTCAATTGGACGCCCGCGAGTTCGTTGCCCTGCACCTGCCAGACGGTTTTGCCGGCGGCATCCACCTCGACCACGCGCGAGCCGCCCGGGCCGTCGGCGCAGGAAATGAGCGTGTTGCCATTGGGCAGGCGCACTACGCTGTGCGGACCGCCGGCGGCGGGAATTTCCCAGACCAGCTTGCCGGTGGCATCGTATTCGCGCACGACTTTCAGGCCGTAATGCGCGACGAGATAATTTCCGTTGTCCAATTTGCGGGCGTTGCGCATGAAGGCGTGGCCGCCGTCCGTGCCTTCCGGCAGCAGGCGGATTTCCTTCACGATCTGGCCGGCGGGATTCACTTCGAGCAGCCGGCCCGCGCTGCATTCGCCGATGAACGTGTTGCCATTGGCCAGCCGCTGGCAGGCGTAAATGTCGCTGGCGGATTCGTAATCGAACACGACTTTTTTGTCGTGCGTCACTTCCTTCACGCCGTGGCCGGTGTTGAAGAGCAGATTGCCGTTGGGCAAAACCCAGAGGTCGTTGCAATTCGTCGCGCCGTCATATTCCCACTCGATTTTTCCGGCGGCGGAAATGATGAACACCTTGCCCTGCGTGTAATCCGTGCAAACGAAAGAATGCGTCACCGCGCCGGGAACTGGATTTGTCGGCGCGGCTTGTCCGAAAATGGACCATGCGGCAATCAGCCCCGGCACGCCGGCGAGAAGCAGGATTTTTTTCATGCGCGGGCGTCGGATGGCATCACTTCTTTTTCAACAACTCCAACTGCGGCTTCTCGACGATGGCTGTGGCCCAGAGAAAACCGGCGTTCCCTTCCTTGGCGTTGATGGATTTTCTGAAATTGATGTAGTGCGCGTAATCCGTCTGCACGCCGACGCCGTCGCACGCGCTGTAAATGTCCAGCAATCCCCGGTCGTTGATCTTCGCGTTGGCGGTGATGCCTTGGTAGCCCTTTTGGACAACCGGCGCATATTCCGTTTTGTCGAGCAGGCCCAGTTCAATTCCCCGCGCGAGGGTGTAGGTGAACATCGAGCTGCCGGAATTGTCCGTCCAGTTGTCCGGCCGGTCGCCCTTGTCCACGACCTGAAACCAGCGTCCGCTCTTCGGGTCCTGCGTGCGTTTCAACCCGGCGGCGAGCCGGTGGAAAATCGCCTCCATCTCGGCGTGGCGCGGATGATCCTTCGGCAAATCCGCCAGCGTCTCGACCAGCACGAGCGAATACCAGCCGAGGCCCTCGCTCCAGACTTCGGGCGAAAGGCCGGTCTGCGGATCGGCCCAGCCGGGAACACTGCCGCCGTGGCCGGACTCAAAATAACCGTGCAACAACATCCCGGAATCGCCCCGCTCGGCGCGTTTGTCGAAGACGGACAACTGCTTCGTCGCCTCGTCCCAGCAATACTGGCTGTCGCCAATGGATTTGCCGTAGCGCGTCAGGAACATCTGCCCCATGAAAATGCCATCAATCCACATCTGCCCGTTCATGCGCTTGTTGTGCCAGAAGCCGCCGTCGCTGTTGCGCGGATAAGTGTCGAGCACGCGGCGGATTGTGTCGGCGGCCTTCTTGTAACGCCCGTCCTTGGTGGTTTCATAAAGCATCACGACCGAGTTGCCGGCCATCATGTTGTCGAGATTGTTGAAGGTGACGATGTTCGTCTGGCCCCTGGCATTGACGACGCCCCGGAAATTTCCGTCCGCATCCACGAACTGGTCAATGAAGTTCTTGATGTAATCGAAATATTTTTTGTCGCCGGTCTCGCGATACAGCATTTCAAATCCGAAAAGCTCATAGCCGTTCACATAAGTCCAGCCGCTGCCATACGCCTTCGCGTAATCCGGCCAGCGCGCCATGACGGTCTCGGCGGCGGCGACGGACCAGAACCTGGGCGGCTGGCCCGGCGCATAATCCAGATGCGCGCCCGGCGCGGTGTTGGCCGCGGCATCGCGGACGGGCGGATTGGCGGGCGTGTTGGTGGCCGCCGGCGATTCGGCCGCCGATGCGGCGAGGGCGGTTTGAACGAGGAGAAACGCGGCCAGAAGACCGCGCGCGATGTTGGTTTGATGTCTCATAAATGTTTCAGTTCCAGGTTGATCAATTTCAAGCCATGATTCATTGCACTGATTGGATTCGCCAGAGATTGTAGCAGCCGGCGTGAGCCGGCTCTAACTTTTTTTCGCCGGCGCAAAATGATCCCAAATCACTTCGTGATGATTTGGGCGGAACCCGGTGCGTGGCAAATCTTATTGCGGCGGCGCGTCCCGCACGCGGGACTCATCGGATCATTTTCGTTCCTGTCTTTTTGCCTACGGCGAAACCAGCAGGAAGAAGGCGTCCGGGTTCGCGGGTGTGTTCGTGCAGCTGTAGCTCCCATCCGCCGCAAATACGTTCGTCCACACCGGCGTCCAATTCACCAGCGGCAACGACACGTCCGTCGCCGTCAAAATCCGGTATTGCTCCCCCGCCGGCCCGTTCGTTCCGCTGAACACCAGGTTCCCCCCGGAAAGTGTCAATCCACCAATCACCGTCTTCGGCTTCACCACCACATAATTCGCCAGCGTGCCGGTGTTCGATCCGCCTGCTCCACTTACAATCAGACTCACGGTGTAGCTCCCCGTTGCCGAATACGCGTGCGGCGCGCTCGCGTTGGAAGTGTTTGTCACCGCATTGCCGTCCCCAAAGTTCCACACCCAATTCGTGATGCTTCCTGTCGAGGTGTCCGTGAATGTCACCGTCTGCGTCACAAAAAGGTTCGTCGGCGCGCCGCTGAACCCGGCCACCGGCGCTGGCGGCAAAACCGAAACCACCGCGATGCTTCCGTTGACCGCCAGGCTGTTGCTCCAGCCCAATCCCGGACTCAAGGCCGGCAGATTGGTTGCGTTGAATCCGCCACCACGGGTTCCGGCATTGAACAATTGGAAACTGTCGCCCGCAACCAATGGGCCATCACCCGCATTGGTGATGACCGTGAGTGTGCCGCCATAACCCACCGAGGAACTGACAATCTGGTCGTTGGTGTGGCCGTTATGCGACACCGCCATGATGCAGGCGCTGCCGGAGGACAGCGTCAGGCTGCTGGCGATAGTCAATGTGCCGAGCGGATTGCCCGGCGCGAGCGTGCCGCCGGAGGCGACGGTTACCGCGCCGGAAATGATTCCATTGCCGCCCAGCGTGCCGCCGCTGGCAACCGTAACAGCGCCGGAGCCGGTGGCGCTGCCGCCGGAATTGTTGGCGAGCAATGTGCCACCGCTGACAGTCGTGCCGCCGCTGTAAGTATTCGCATTCGTGAGCGTGAGCGTGCCAGCGCCAATTTTCGCGAGCGCGACGGTGCCGACCGTTCCATTTTTGATGATGCCATCAAATTCCGTGGTCGCGCCGGCCCCGCCAATGGCGTAGGTCATGTTGGCTCCGCCGCTGCTGTTGTCGCCCTGCAATTGCGTGCCGGGGCCGCCGGACAATCCGCCAAGGGCGATGGCAGTGGTTCCCGTGTTTCGGACGCTGGCGATGCCGGTTCCGGTTCCCAGATTGAAAATGGCGCTGCCATCTCCCGCCGTGCCGTTGAAGCGCAACGTCATTGCTGGCGTGCCGAGGACGAGATTACCAGAACCAGTCATCGTCCCCGTCAAATCGAACACCGCGCTGCCGCCACCGACGAATAAAGTTAGCGTTCCGGCATCGTTCAACACGGCGATGCCGGTGCCGCTGTTGCCGTTGCCGGTGATGGCATTGGTTCCATTCACCAGGACGTTTGGCAGGGAATTGGCGCTCGTCACGGTCACGTTTCCCGTGTTGTTGAGCGTCAGCGTGCCGCTGGCGGGAATGGCCGCGCCGACTGAAAACACCAATCCGCCACCGTTCACAACGGTGCCGCCGGTGTAGCTGTTCATGCTGGAAAATGTCACCGTGCCGGCATTGGTCTTGACCAGGCTTGTCGGGCCGGAAATGCCCGCGCCACTCACGGTGTAATTGACGGCGGCGTTGGCAAAGGTGACGGCACCGGGATTCACGACGCTGCTGATGACAATATTGGCGGTAACGGGCGAATCACCGAAAAACACGTTGGTGCCATCGGCATAAGTCACCGCGACGGTGCCATTAAGCCAGTTGGTGGTCGTGGTGTCCCACGCCGTGCTGGCCGCGCCGGTCCAGACCAACCCGGCAGCGGCATTGGTGCTGGGCGTCGCGCTGGCTTCGGGCGAACTTGGGCTGGCACCGCCCGGCCCGGTGGCGACGACAACGTAATAATAGGTCGTGCCGTTGACGAGGTTGGTGTCGGTGTAGGTTGTGCCAGAATAGATTGAGAACACAGTCGTAGTCTCATTGCCGCTGCTGATTCCCCGCTTGAGAATGTAATTGGTCGCGCCGGTGGAGGCGGGCCAGGTAAGCGCGATTTGAGCGTTGCCAGCGGTGGCGGATAGACTGGCCGGGGCCGCTGGCGGGCCGTTGACAACGACAAGGGCATTGGTCGAAGTGCCGCCGGCATTGACCGCCTCCACATGATAGAAATAAGTGGCATTTGAATTAACACCGACATCCTTGTAAGTCGTCTCAGTGACGCTTCCCAGCAAGGTGTAAGTTCCGTTGGCGCTGGTGGCGCGCGAGATAACGTAACCCACGGCGCCGGATACTGCCGACCAGTTAAGAGTGACGTTGGTAGTCACCATGTTGCCCGTCAGCGAACCGGGCGCTGTCGCGGGCGCTGGAGGCACCGGCACGACCACGACGGATGCCGAGTTGCCGCTGGTGCCGCCCGCGCTGGTGGCGGTGACAAAGTAATTATAGATGCTGCCATCGGTCACTGAAGTGTCGGTGTAGCTAGTGCCGGTGTTCGTGTTGTTCAGCGTGATCGTGCTTAAGGTATTGGAAGATCCGCCGCCGGTATTCACCAGAATGGAACGCAGAACGGTGTAAAAGTTCGCCGCGCTTGAAGCATTCCACGAAAGCGCGACGCTGTGATGGCCAGTGCTGGTGACGGTCAGACCGGTTGGAGCGGCAGGGGCGGTGATGGACAAGCTCGCCGAGGGTGTAGCGCCGGGACTTTGTGATGAATTGCCGCTGCCGCCGGTGGGATTGACCGACTGCACGACATAGTAATAAGTCGTGCCATTGACGGCATTGGTGTCGAGCCATGTCGCATTGTTCGGGCCGCTGCCGCAAACCGGACCGGTGACACCGCTGGCGATCATAGCGTAGCCGGAGCCGGAGGTTGTTGTGCTAAAAATCTTGTAACTGGTCGCGCCGGGAGTAACCGGCCAGCTAATCAGGTTGCAGTTGTTGCCGGCATAAGCGGCCACGTTCGCGGGCGCAGGCGGCACATAACCGGTCAGTTCCAGCCGGATGTAATCATACATGACATGGTTCGCAAAGTATCCGCCCTGGTTCATTTTAATCGTAATGGTGTTCTGCCCCGAATGCAGCAGGCTGCCGGCGAAAGCGAGCCGGGCATCGGACATGTCGGCATTGAGGCCCTCGCGGACCGTCGTGTCAGCGCCGTTCCAAGCCGGAGTGTAGCTGCCGATGGTGCTGCCATTGGCAGTCACAACGAGCGGGCCTTGGTAAGCCGAACAAAGGCCGATGTAAAGCGAAGCCTGCGCGCCGCCGGCCGGAGCCTGGGCAAGGTTGAAGGTGATGGTGGAGGTTGAGGTGTTGGCATTTCCGGCGCTGTCGGTGATGATGGGCTGGCAGAAATTCCAATCGGTCGTCCAACGGCTCTGGCCGACGACATAATTCGGGCCGCTTGGAAAATCGAAAGGATATTCCAGGAACTTGGTCCAGATCGGGCTGGGAGCGGACGGACTCGGTCCGCTGTCGCCAACCCACCAGTCATCGCTATGCCGAAATTTGTCCGCCAGCCGGTCGGGATAGCCGATTTCAAACACCGTCGCGCCGACGCGCGTCGGCGTCCAGGTGACGGTGCCGAGATTGTTGGTCGCGCCAGCCGTGACCGTCACGCTGAATGGCGACGCGGGCAAATTGTATAAAATGGGAGGATTGCCGCCGGTTTGATGTTGCGACATGAAAGTGCCCGCCGCGCCGGGGCCGAAGGCATACAAGGTGTAGTTGTTGCCAGCGATGACCGCGGGAATGGTGAAGTTGCCGTTCGCGTCGCTCTGCACCCAGAACTGATAGGGCTTCATCCATTGCTGAAAATCATAAACTCCATCCGTGCTGATCGGCTGCTGCACAACGCCGACCCATAAATTGGACGCGGAGGCGTTGGGATTGCCGCTGTCGGCGATGACAAACTGTCCGGTGATCGTGCCGCGATTTGCCGCGCTGGCGTAATTGGCGTTGGTGAACCAATAGTAAGGCCACGCCGTTTGTTCGGCGGCGCCCTGCACCAGCGCATCTGTGTAAAGCGCCTGCGCCGGCTGATTGGTGCCGGTAATCGCGGTGCTGACATTGTTCAAATAGATGAAATAGGGACCATAGGTTTTCGTCCACAATTCGCCGCTGGCAAAATTGCCGTCCGTTCCCATGTTGTAATGGCTGCCATCGGTCATGTTCAGAATCGTCGTTCCGATGTGTTCCATGAGTTCGCGTTTCATCGGCCCGCCGTTGTAATACTCCGCGCTCGCCGAAATGTTCCAGATGCCGACATTCTTGCCGCCGGTTCCCACGCTGCTCCAGCCCCAGACGCGCTGCACTCCCAGATCGGCGCTGAATTTGTATTTGTCCTCGTAAAGCCCGGAATACAAACCGCTGGTCCAAAGCGTGCATTCCTTGGGCGCGCCGAACACGGGAATGGACGAGCCGCCCGCCACCTGCATCAGCCGGTTGCGTGTCGCGTCCACGCTCATCCAGTTGAAAATTGAGCCGGCGTAAATGTTGTCGCGGCACTCGCCCATGGACAGCGCGCTGTTGGTGCTGGTATGGCTCCAGATGGCGGTCACATAAAATCCAGTCGAGCCGCGCAGCAGCGAGTAATGGACATCCAGAACGTCGTTGGTCACCGACGTGGTGACCATTTCAATTTCCGCGTAATTGCCGCCCGTCGTCGCCGGATCAACTACCAGCGAATAGGTGAACGTCAAGCCCTCGGTGGTGCTGTTTTCCCAATACAGCTTGCCGCCGTTGGAATTGCCGGACAGCACGTTGATGGTCTGCGTGCCGCCGCCGTTGTTGTAGGTGTAATTGATGGTGCCGATCTGGGCGCTCGATTTGGTGCAGACAATCGAAACAATGCCATTGGCAAGCGTCACGGTCGAACCGCTATCCGTGAGCGTGACATTCGCGCCGGTGCCGGTGCCGCCACCGGGGATGTTGGCGAAAGCCGGATTTATCGCCAGCGAAAGACCGCACAGCACAAGCAGGCCAGTTGCAGATGAAAGCAACTTTTTCGGAACGAACTTCAGGTTGTTCACGGTGTATCGCTGGAATTTACACCATCCGGCGCGATTGTCACCACTGCCAAACCCGGCGCGCGGGAAATCTGTTTTATTTCGGCGGCGTGGCTTTCTGGAACGAGCGCAAAATAAAATAGGCCACCGGCGTCGCGACGAGCGAGAGCAGCACGGAAATGCACAGCGCGCCGATGACGGCGATTGCCAGCGGCCGCAGCATGTCCGCGCCCGCGCCGATGCCGTAGGCCAGCGGCAACATTCCAAGCGCGGCGGCCATCGAGGTCATCAGCACCGGACGCAAACGGCGATGGCCGGAGCGCACCAGCGCATCCACCAATTCCGCGCCGCCCGCCTCCAGTTGCTGCACAAAGTCGAGCATGAGAATTCCATTTTTGGCGACGATGCCGATGCCGATGATTGCGCCGAGGATGGAAACGATGTTCAGCGTGATGCCGGTGAGCCAAAGCGCGGCGACCGTGCCGAACAGCGCAAGCACGGAGCCGAAGACAATCGCCACCGGCTCGTTGAAGGAACGGAATTCAATCAGCAGCACGGTGAACACTAGCAGGATGGCGGCGGCAAGGACGACCACCAGATTGCGGAAAGATTCCTGTTGCAACTGGTAGTGTCCGCCGTATTCGACCGTGCCGGGCGGCAGCGATTTGTCCTGGCTCAATTTGTCCTGGATTTCGCGCATCGCGCTGCCCAAGTCGCGGCCCTCGAGCGCGCCGGAGACGATGATGTCCTGGCGCAAATCGTCGCGGACCAGCTCGACCTCGCTCGGTTCCACGCTCACGTCGGCGACTTGATTCAGCCGGATAACCGCGCCGGTGGAAGTGCGGATCGGCAATTCGCGCAACGCGGCGACGCTGTTGACGGACGACGGTTCGCCCAGCACGCGGATGTTGACCACGCGGTCGCCTTCGAGCATGGATGACGCGACGTTGCCCAGCAGCGCGGTGCTTGCGGCATTGGCGATGTCCTGCGCGGTGAGACCGAACCGCTCGGCGTCGGCGGGGCGCACGCGGAGGTTGATGGACGGTCCGGTTTCCGTCAGGCCGTTCTTGGTGTCCACCACGCCGGGAACGGCTTTGATTTCGTCCTCGACGTGCGGCGCGATTTGTTCGAGCCATTTCAAATCCGGCGAGAATAATTTGATTTCAATCGGTTCGGGCGCCAGTTGCAAATCGTCAATGACGTCGGTCAGGATGCCGGGGAAATCCCAGCGGATCATCGGAAAGCGTTCGGCGAATTCATGGCGCAATCCGGCGATGACTTCTTCCGTGGAATGCGTGCGGTCGGTTTTAAGTTTGACCGCGAAGTCGCCGCGATAAGCCTCGGTGACGAACATTCCCATTTCCGCGCCGAGCCGCCGGGAATAACCCTCGACATCCGGGTTGGCGCGCAAAATGTCCTCCGCCTCGTTGAGAACGCGCGACGTCTCGGTGAGGCTCGTGCCCGGCGGCGCCCAGTAATCAATCACAAAACCGCCTTCGTCAAACTCGGGCAGGAAATCGGATTGCAGGTTTTGGAAAATAAAAACGCCTCCGGCGAAGATCAGCCCGCACGCGAGCATGGTCAGCCAGCTATGCCGCAGCGCCGCGCGCACGGCGATCTCGTAAATCCGGATGACCCGCGTCAGCAGGAATCCGCCCTCCAGACTTTTCGGCGCGTGGCCGTGCTCCATTTTTTCGCGGTCGCGGATGAACCACGCCGCCAGCGACGGCGTGAGCGTCAGCGCCAGAACCAGCGACGCGAGCAGCGACACAACCATCGTCAGCGCCAGCGCGCGAAAAAACACGCCGGCCACGCCGGTCAAAAACGCCAGCGGAATGAACACCACCACCGGCGTGAGCGTTGAGCCGATGAGCGGATACAGAATTTCGCCGATGGCCTCCTGAATTCCCGCCAGTCGCGGCCTGCCGGCGGCGATTTTCACGCACATCGCCTCCACGACGATGATGGCGTTGTCAATGATGAGGCCGATGGACGCCGCGATGCCGCCGAGCGTCATCATGTTGAAGCTCATGTTCGACAATTTCATGGCGACAAACGTGATCAGCACCGTGATGGGAATGGTGACGATGGCGGTCCAGACGCTGCCCCAATTTTTCAGGAAGAAATACAGAATGAACACCGACAGGATGAGGCCGAAGATGATGGCGAACCAGACGCTGCTGACGGAATCGTGCACGAACTGCGACTGGTCGTAGAAAAATCCGAGGTTCATGTCCGGCGGCAGCTCCTGCCGGAGTTGCTGCAGCTTCGCCTGCAACGCGCCGGCGATGTCCAGCGTGCTGCCGTCCGGCTGGCTCTGGATGTTGAGCAAAACGGCCTTGCGGCCCTGCGCGGTAATGTCGGTGAAAACCGGCGCCGGCCCGCGCTCGACGCGCGCCACGTCTTGGATGCAAATCGGATGCCCGCCACGGACGGCAATCACCACGTTCCCGATGTCGTCCGGTGAATGGACGCGACCGTCCACCGTCGTCAGGTAAAGATGGTAATTTTCCTCAATCATGCCGGCGGGCGCGACCAAGTTGTTCTTCGCCAGCGCGTCGCCTACATCCTGCAAACCGAGTCCGGCGGCCTGCAATTTCAGCGGATCCACGACGACGTGATATTCCGGCGTGTGGCCGCCGAGAATTTCCACCTTCGCGACGCCGGGGATTTGCAGGAAGAGCGGCTTCAACTGGTAATTCGCCGTCTCCCACAAATCCATGATGTCACGATTGGAACTGGTGAGGCTGATGCCGATGATGGGAAACGCCGAGAACGTGACGCGCTCGACCTCGGTTTCGGCGGTCGCCGGCAGATCGCCGCGGATTTGCGAGAGCCGGCCCAGCACGTAAAGTTCCGACTGCGACATATCCACGTGCCAGTTGAAAAAAATGTTGATCTGGGCCGAGCCGCGCTTGGTCGCCGAACGCACCGTGACCGCGCCGGGAATGTCCTTCATCGCCTCCTCGATGGGCCGCGTGACGGTGGCCATCATTTCGTCGGCGGGCATGATGCCGTTGTCCACGAGGATGACGACGCGCGGGAAATTGGTCTGCGGGAACACCGACGACGGCATCCGCAGCGCCGACAAGACGCCCGCCAGACACAATGCCACGGCGATGAACGTGACGGACAGCGCGTGCCGCGTGGCGAACCGGCCCAGGGCTGAAGTGGCGTCGGGCTTCATTTCGCGGGAGCTGAATTGGTTGTCGTGGTTTCGTCCGTCGCCGAACCGAACACGCGGATTTTGGTTTTCTCCGGCAGACCATAAGCGCCGACTGTCACGACGGAATCACCGGCTTTCAGTCCGGTTCCGGAAATTTCCACCCAGCCGTTTTCGCGCAAATCCGTCTGCACCGGCGTTTGCGCCGCCTCGTCGCTCTTGACCACGGCGATGACGCTTTTGCCATCTTCGTCCGTCACGACGCCTTCAGCCGGTGCGGCGAGGCAATTGGCGTGAACCGCCGTGACAATTTTCAATTGCACGAATTGTCCGGGCCGCAATCCGCTGGCCGCCGCCAGCGTCGCGCGCGTCAAAACCGTGCCGCTGGCCGCATCCACCGCCGGGCTGATGAATGCCAGCGTCGCGGTAGCGGAACGGGCATCCTGCCCGTCAACAGGCTGGAAGCCTGTTCCACTAATCTGCACGTCCTCGCCGGTTTTCAAATCTTTCGCCTCCGCCGCCGGAATGGCAGCGCTCACCGCGAGCCGGTTCAGGTCAATCACCTCGGCCACGGCCGTGTTCACATCCACCGACTCGCCGGCCTTGACGTTCACCCGCGTGACGGTGCCGGACAGCGGCGCGACAACGCGCAGCGAGGCGAGTTGAGCCTCGGCGCTCTGCAGATTTTTCAACGAGGTATTTTGCTGCGCGTATAATTGTTTTTGCCGCTCGACTTCCTGCTCCGCGGAATCCACCGTCATCGCGCCCGAATTCAACTCCGCCAGCACGTCGCCCTTTTTGACCTGCTGGCCGGCGATGACGTTGACACTGGCAACCACGCCCGCGACCGGCGCGGCCAGCATCGCGCCGGCAGCCGGCTGGTCCGCCGTGGCGGGCGCGGCTTCAATCGTGCCATAGCCTTCGACATAACGATGCAGCGTGACGTTTGTGAGCGTGCCGAGTTGAACCGTGACAACGCTCGGCGTTTTTTCCTCGTCGGGCGCGGCTTCCGGGCCGCGTGATTTGATGAACGCATAAATGCCCAGCCCGGCGGCCACGATGACAATGACTGTGATTAG
>Ga0181520_10003644_pt1 | contig 26798 bp, 20 predicted proteins | sample PEATcosm2014_Bin_29_FD_132451 | JGI IMG/M metagenome (GOLD analysis project Ga0181520, IMG submission 132451) | Peatland microbial communities from MTU Mesocosm Facility, Houghton, MI, USA - PEATcosm2014_Bin02_30_metaG | ecosystem: Environmental > Terrestrial > Soil > Wetlands > Peat | place...
CGAAGTCGGACGTTCTCCGCGACCCAATGCCCACAACACGCGATCCCGCAAATCCTGCGAATAAGGCTGCATCCGTGCCGCCCCTCTATCGGTGGGATTATTGTAGCACTGTATGTATACACTTATATTAGAAACGCTCTAGCGGAGTTGTCTTTCAATAATATCAGCCGCGATATTCAAGCCATCAAACTCCTGTAAGTCATCCCGCATTCTGCGTACTGCCTTCAGGCACTCTTCACTTTGCAAAACGGCTCCGATAACTTCCCGCAATCTCACAACAGAGATATTCCTGAACGGCAGGCCTAAGCCGATGCCACTCCATTCAATTCTGGCAGCCACCCCGGGCTGATCATCCGTTACTGGAATAGCAACGATAGGAACGCCGCAGGCAACAGCCTCCAAAATAGTATTCAAACCAGCATGGGTGATACAGAGAACGGATCTTCTGAGAATCTCCATTTGCGGGGCGAAATGGACGACTATTGGATCTCCTGTCAAATAGCCCAGCGACTCAGGAGTAAGCGACATTCCGCCTAGTGAAATGACAAGCTGGAGGTCGAATGCCGCGCATGCGGATGCAATCATTTCAACAGCTTTCTTCGACCTTGTCCTTACAGTTCCCATGCATGCATAAACAATAGGCTTTCCATTCAATCGGAACCATGGAAACTCGACCGTGGGGCGTCCGGTGTCATTGTAAAAACTTCCTGCGTGAAATAATGAAGGGACACTGATCTCCCTTTTAAAGTCCAATACGCCCGGCAATTGAGAGATAATCGCCAATCTGGAAAACAGATCGTTGATATCTTTTGCCGGGGACAACCCCCAAATCTTACGGTAGTCGTTCACGGTTTGCAAGGTTGGAGCAAAAAGACGTTTGAATAAATCATTTCCCCGCTTATTTCGCCTGCGATCGTCACAACAATTTCGTGGAGACCACTTAAAGATAAATGGAGGTACATCGTCATTGAGATATACAGGCGGAAACATACTCACATTGATGAATGGCAGGCCGAGTGCATCGGCAATACTGCCAGCGGCCAAATCACCCTGATCGACAAGCAATGCGTCTATTCGTTCGTCTGCCACTGCCTTCAATGCCGTTCTGAGCACCAGCATCGCGTGCATATGAATTGTATTCACGGGATGCGGCCCGATATATCGATCATTTTCTGGTAGGCTGCTTTGAATTAGAGGCGTTGAATCATCCACTAAAGGCCTGAATGCCAATCCTGACGCCATAATAATAGCCCTTGTTATCGGACGGTTAAAAAAAGTCACTCTGAACCCGCGACTCTGCAGCCGTGTCCCCAAAGCGGTTCCGGGGTAAAGATGGCCCCTTCCAGGGAGACAAAAAAAACCCAGATGCAGGCTCATATGCGGAACCACTCCTCGTATAAAAGATACAACAGTATGGCTGTCGTCCATCAGAACAGATCACCGGGAATTGTTTTTTTGCCGCGAGCAGTGGTAGTATCCGCAGAAGGGGTGACGTGGATATAATGTACGCCAGAATAGCCGCAATTGAATACTTTCTTCCAGAAAGAACCTTAACTACTGAAGATCTGGCGGCCGAGTATCCGGAATGGAGCGTTGCGGCTATCGATGCCAAGACCGGGATCCGAACTAGGCACATTGCATCGGAGCACGAGTGCGCATCCGATCTTGCCGTAAATGCCGCGCGCCGGTTATTTGAATCGGGAGCCTGCCGCCCTGACGAGATTGACTTTCTCCTGCTCTGCACACAGAGTCCGGACTTTGCGCTGCCCACCACCGCTTGTTTATTGCAGGACCGGTTGGGAATGCCAAGGTGCATGGGAGCGCTTGATTTCAACCTTGGATGTTCTGGATTTGTATACGGCCTTGGCTTGTCCGAGGGGTTGATTGTTTCCGGACAGGCGAACAATGTTTTGCTGGTTACGGCTGAAACTTACAGCAAATATATAGATCCAAAGGATAAGGCATCGCGCACGATCTTTGGAGACGGCGCGGCAGCTACCTTAATCAGAGGGCGAGCGGGCGCTATCCGTAGTTTTGGCCCCTTTGTTTACGGCACAGACGGTCGGGGAGGAATGAATTTGGTTGTCCCGAACAGTGGAACGAGAGTGCTGCCCGCGTCTTTCTCTGCCGCTGCCGCGGAACGGCGGGGGAATACATTACATATGAACGGCGCCAGGGTGTTCAACTTCGCAATCGATGTGGTGCAGTCGAGCGTGAATGAGTTACTGGAAAAGGCTGGATTGAGCCTTGACGAAGTTGATCTTTTTATCTTTCATCAGGCTAATGCCTATATGCTTGAAGAACTGCGCAATTTGCTTCAAATTCCGAGCAATAAGTTTGTAGTGACGATGAAAGATTGCGCCAATACAGTATCTTCAACCATACCGATAGCATTGAAGCAAGCCGACATGGATAACAGGCTGAAGGCGGGAAACACGATCATGCTGGTTGGCTTTGGTGTAGGATATTCGTGGGCTGCCACGCTTGTCCGATGGGATGGCAATGATGGGAATTGATTGCAAGCCGGGAATTGCGACTTTGTTTTGCCCCTTGTGTGCTGTCTGAGCGGCCTTGCCCTGATCAAACATTTGGAGGACTGCCGGAGCCGAAAGCCTCCCACAGAATCCACTAAGGAGGCAGGAATACAATAGAGATTGTTCTGCTAAATCTGTTAGTGTTTGTGAGCTGTGCACTGCGATGAACATACTGTTTGTTTTTACTGTCAAGGACCATCGGTACCGGCCTGGCCATCCGACAATTCAGCATTGGCGAACCCAGTTCGGCATTTCCTGCATCTCCGCGGTTCTGAAGGAGGCGGGGCATAATACAGAACTGCTGATTTGCTGCGGAAATACGCTGGATTCGGAAATCGACGCGGTTCTGGCGCGTTTCAAGCCAAGTCTGATTTGCTTTACGGCTGTGTACTCCGAGTACTCGTTCACAGCGAGTTTGGCATCGCGCCTGCGCAAGAGGAATCCGGTCCCGTTATTGCTTGTCGGCGGCGTTCACGCCACTCTGAATCCCGATGAAGTGATTAAAGACTGCTGGGATGCTCTTTGCATAGGCGAAGGCGAGTATGCGGTGCGTGAGCTTGTGGCTCGTCTTTGCCGCGGCGAGTCAATTGTGGGAGTTCCTGGCATCTGGGTGAAAATGCCGCAAGGAGAAGTTCATAAGACGTCGCCTTCACGATTCATAGAGGATATCTCGGAGCTGCCTCCTCCGGACAGAGAGATGTGGAATCCATGGGCGGAATCAAATCCCAAGATGATGACGATTCTGTTAGGCAGAGGGTGCCCCTTCGAGTGCACGTATTGCTGCAACCACAAGCTCAAGACTGTTGCGCACGGAAGGTATGTCAGAATCAGGCGATGTGACGACGTGATGAGGGAAGTTAGTTCTGTTCTGACCAGCTATCCTTCAGTGAGGCAAATCTATTTCGAGATCGAAACCATCGGAATTCATGAGACATCGATGTTCGAGCTTGCGGCCGCATTGGGGCGTCTCAATCGCGATCGACGGAACACGAACAAGCCTGGAATTACCTTTCATGCCAACTTGCGGTTGATTCCGAACCATGACTTTGAACCCCTGCTTTTTGCTCTTCGCCGGGCTGGATTTGCAGGGGTGAATATTGGGATTGAATCTGGATGCGAAGCAGTCCGAAAACAGCATTTGAAGCGCATCTATTCAAACGACGACGTCTACAAAGCAGTTTCCTCCGCGCGCCGCGCGCGCTTGTTTGTACTGGTCTTCGTTTTGGTCGGCATTCCGGGCGAGAGCATCCAAGACTTTCATGAAACGGTCGAGCTTTTGCGGAATATCCAACCCGAGTTTATGGCCTCATACATCGTATTTCCCTACCCGGGAACGGAAATGGAAAAGCGGGCTAGGGAGCAAGAGCTTTTATCCGGGCATATTACAATGAAGCAGGAGCGTTTTCGAGCGACCATGGACCTCCCGGGCTTCTCCAAGAGACAGATAGAGAGAGCATTTGACTGGCTGCCGTACGATGTATACAAAGGACACCGGCCGCTCGCAAAGCTTCTACTGGAGGTTCTCATGAGAAAGATCACCCGCTTGGGATGGTTCGGACTGAAGGGGTATTGAATATGAGTGTTGGATTAAAGCAGCGGGCGGACTGCCCTTCCGTCAATCAGAAGTTGTCATGCGACCAGCCCTCCAAGCCCATGACCGCATCGCCTTCAGCCAGAGGAAACAAAAAAAGATGGAATACAGAAATCTAGGGAAACGTCTCAATGCACGGCGAGACGGTGAATACCTGCTGCATTTTCATGAAGATCAAGATGGCTTTGCCCTGATTAGAACCTAACATCTGTTGACACGCATCAAGCGAGATTGTAACACTGGACACGAACACTGGGGACTTCTCGAATGATCATCGCCTCTCATTATTCTGTTGCTCTTTTGCACTGCGGAAATGTCAATCTTGCAAACATAGATGACCGCGCGCAAAAGAACATTTACTATATGCCGATGGGACTTTTCCCGATGGCCAGCGAACTTAAGAAGAGCGGTGTTGATGTAGAGATTTTTCATAGCGACATAGAAGCGTTTGCCGGAGATGAGGATACAATCGACTTCAAGAAGTTGGATGCCATTGGACTCGACTGTCACTGGTCAAATCAAAGCCTGAACGTAATGCAGGCAGTGGCATTGGCCAAGAAGATCAATCCAGCGATTTTTGTTTTTCTGGGCGGCTATACAGCAAGTTATTTCGCCACGGATATTATCAGGAATTTCGATTCGGTCGACGCTATCATTACGGGCGAAGGCGAGGTGGGAATCGTGGAACTCTGCCGCGAACTGGCCCGCTCGAAAGCACAGCATTGCTTGCCGGTTCTCGATTCCATTCCGAATCTTGTCTGGAGAGATGAAAACAAGATAACGCGCGTAAATACGGTTTCATTTGTGGCGACATCCGAGAGCTTGAGCCAACTGGAATTTGCTGAGATCTCCCTTCTTAGAAACTGGCAGTACTACCAGGATCTCAGCCACTTCTGGACGAAATTTCCCGAGATCAACACTCCAAGCCTGTTTCTTCTGGAAGTGGGGCGCGGGTGCAGGTACAATTGCTCGTTTTGCGGGGGAAGCGCTACTGCACAGTTTCAAATTAACAAGCGCAAGGGCATGGCGGTCCGCTCTGTCAGTTCCGTACTATCCACGATCCAAAAAGCGCTTTCCTATGGTTTTTCCATGTTTTATACATGCTATGAGGAGCCGGGAGTCAGCGACCAATGGTACATCGAACTTTTTGAGATGATTAGAAAAGAAGGTCTTGAAATCGCTTTTGGTTACGGATCCTGGAAACTGCCGACAGAACGTCTCATCGATGCAATGTGCGAGTGCTGCGAGGAGGCGATTATCGAGCTTTCCCCAGAAACATCGAGCGAAGAGCTGCGAAAACAGAACAAGGATTCCCGGCTTTACTACAGCAACGAAGAATTGGAGCAATGCCTCGGATATATCGGAACCAAGAGGAACTGCAAGGCGCAGGCGTATTTTGGGTATTTCTTGCCTGGAGATACGGTGGAAACTGTGGCCGCCACGGCGGATTATTCGTCCTATCTTGATCGAAAATATGGAGCTTTTTCGGAAATCAGATACTCCAATCTTTCCACAGATCCAGGGTCGATGCTATTTGCGCATCCCGAGCGCTTTCAAATCGATATTGACGTCAGGACATTCCCAGATTATTTGAAGTTATTGGAGAGAAACTATGTCATGAGCAAAAACCACAAATCCGACCTGACGGCATTCCGGCCCAGTTCAATGACTAGAGAACAGGCCGAAGCCATAGCAAAAAAAGTAAGTGGAGGGGGGCTAGCTGTAAAGTAGGTTCTCGATTGCGCGTTCGCGATAGTTTATTCCGACTTGACTTATTCAGGCAATCTGAGTTGATGGCGCGCGAATCACTACCCCGTGAGGAATGTTGTGCATTTCAAATCGCCGCAAAACATTCTTGCTTCATCTTCGATAGCATCGGACGATAAGTTTATGAATGCTCACATGCAAATTGGCGGCAAACATATTTACGATCGAGACGTATCTGCTTCACTTTCCCTTGCTCTGTCAATAATTGAAGCGAGCCCTGAAACAGTCGCCGGTTCCAAGAAAAAGTCCAATAACTCCAGTTCAAAGCCTGTGGCCTTTCTTATTCTTGAAATGCATAGCATGGCGGACAGTGAGTCACCACCTATACTTAGAAAATCGTCGCTTATGCTACAAGAATCGTTCTTGAGGACGTCCTTCCAAATCGCCAAGAGAAGATTCTCTGTTTCGGTGTGAGCTGGAATAGATGTGTTGACGCTTACATGCATCAAATCCTCCTAAAGGTCTGGGATAGGTTCGAACGAAGTATATCACATTTTGGGCAGTCAACTCTTTTCGGCGCGCGCGTTCTGGGTGATCTTGCGGCGGCTTTGGCCGGGATGGAAACGGCATTCATTTTCGTTCAACCGGATGCCGTTGTTCGCCGACACAAGGCAGGATTCAGGGTATATTGGACGTGGCTCTGGCGGCATCGGAATCGCGCTGGAAGAAAATACGTCGGCAAAAAATTGCGCGAACTCATCTGCCGAATCGCCGCCGAAATTCCGACTTGGGGTGCGCCGCGCATTCCCAGTAAGTTGAAGATGCTTGACTTCGAGGCTTCTGAGCAAACCGTGCTGCGATGGATGCGAAAAGCTCCTCGGAGGTCAGAAGCCCCGTAAGCATCCGAAGTACCCATCAGGTTTGGTTGGCGGAATAATTCGCATGCTGGCCGGTCATCGCGAACGTAGGTCCACAGGCGGTCGGTCTTGGTCTTGCCGGTGCCTGGCGCCAGCATCGGCATGGGCGTATCGTCGGCATGAATCTTGCCTCCGGCGAAGATATGCGCGCGCAACGCGTCGACTAATGGAGTTAGTAACTCACTGCCTGCGCCCACCCATCCGGCCATCGTGGATCGCTCTATCTCGACGCCCTGTCTTGAGCATGTCACGATGCGCGGGTAAATATACGCGAAAAACCGCATGAATAAAGAGGATTATTATACTTCGTCTAAACGGCCATAGGCGGCGCGAAGGTACGCTCGGGCCTGCGCCGCCTGCAGAATGCTCGCTCCAGACAAAAAGGTCAACTCCGCAATCCGCCGCTTCTCCGCTACCGATCGATAGACCCGCGCACGCCGCGCTGCCCGCTTAACACCTGCATAGTTCATGAACTTATCGTTCAGGCATATGCCGCGACCCGTCCAGATGGGAACTTCGGACGCTTACCGGTCTCCGCAATGAATATCAAAAAAAAACTTTCCCGGCAGGCACAATCATCCAGGCAAACTGGCCGGTTCATCTTTGGCTTTCCTATGCGCCGCAATCGCCCGCTCCAGATGCACGCCGCGCGAGCCCTTCACCAGCACTACATCGTCCGCCTGCAAATTTTGAATTAGCCAGCGTCCCGCCGCTTCCGCATCCGGCAAAAACAGCGCCGCAACCCCGCCCGTGCAGGCCGCCGCGGCCAGATGCACGGCATTGCCGCCGACGCCAACAACCAGATCGAGCCCAGCCTCGGCGGCGGCGCGCCCGCAATCGGCGTGCAATGCCGGTCCGTGCTCGCCCATCTCCAGCATCTCGCCGGCCACCAGAATCCGCCGCTTGGCGGGCCGCGCGGCCAGTGTGCGAATCATCGAGCGCAGCGCCTCCGGATTCGAGTTATAGCAGTCGTTGAGAATCGTCGCACCGCCTACCGACAGCACCTCGCCACGCTTGTCGCCCGCCGTCAACGTCTCTAGCGCCTCAACCGCCGCATCCAGATCCACGCCCGCCTCCAGCGCAACCGCGAGGCCGGCCAGCGCATTCGACCCATTGTGCGCGCCCAGCAGCCGCAGCGTCAGCCGGCCCTCGCGCTCCCCGGCACGGATGCGCAGATGCAATCCCGCCAAATCTTCACTTGCCTCAAGAAGCTGCGGATCGGCGCAAGGACCTGCGCCAAAGTAAACCACGCGACCTGCAAAACCGCGGCCGAATTGCGAAACATACGCGTCGTCGCAGTTAAGAAAAGCCACGCCGGAAGCCGGCAGCGCGTCCACCAACTCCAGTTTGGCGCGCGCAATCCCCGCCTGCCCGTCGGCAAAGTTTTCAATGTGCGCCGTGCCTACATTGTTCACCACGCCCCAGTCAGGCGAGGCTATCCGCGTCAGCGCCGCAATCTCGCCCGCGTGGTTCATCCCCATCTCGATGACAGCAATCTCGTGCTCGGCCTCCAGGCGCAGCAGTTGCAGTGGCAGGCCGAAGTTATTATTGAAATTCCCCAGCGACTTCAGCACGTTGAACTTCGCGCTCAAAGCCGCGGCAATTGCTTCTTTGGTTGTCGTCTTGCCGGCTGAGCCCGTCACCGCCACCACGCGCTTGCCCCACCGCCGCCGCACATGCGTAGCCAGAGCCTGCAAGGCAATTAGAGGATCTTCGGCGATCAGCAGCGGCACGGCCAGCGCCGCATCCGGCAGCGCTGCCACTCGCGCCCGCGAAACCACCGCCGCCACTGCGCCCCGTGCAATCGCGGCGGCAACATAATCGTGCCCATCCAGCCGCTCGCCGCGCACCGCAAAGAACAGCTCGCCCTCAGCCACCGTACGCGAGTCGATCGAGTAGCCCCGCGCCATCAGCGCGCCGGCGTTAGCCGCGCTGGCCGGCGCCTCCAGCACCGCGCCCGCGCCAATCGCCGCCTCTGCAAGTGTGAGATTCATTGCACTCCACCATACCCGATCTCGCCCAGAGCGGAAAGCGCAATCTCCACATCGTCAAAAGGAATCGCGGCAAAGCCCAGAATCTGTTCCTTCTCATGCCCTTTGCCGGCCAGCAGAACCACGTCGCCTGCCTTGGCCTCATGCAGCGCCAGCCGAATCGCCGCGCCGCGTTCTTGCTCAACGATGTAACGAACGCCGCTCTGCTTCAGTCCCGGCTCAATCTCGGCCAGAATCGCCAGCGGTTCCTCGGTGCGGGGATTGTCGCTCGTAGCCACTACAAAGTCGCTGCCCCGGCCCGCCGCCAGCCCCATCTTCGGCCGCTTGGTGCGATCCCGGTCGCCACCGCAGCCAAACATCGTAATCACGCGCCCGCCCGTCTGCGCCGTCATCTGCCGGGCCAGCGCGGTCAAGTTAATCAGCGCGTCGTCGGTGTGCGCATAGTCCACAATCACCGTGAATGGCTGACCGGCATCCACAGACTGAAAGCGCCCCGGAACCGGCTTGAGTTGCGGAATGAACTCGACCAAATCGGCAAACGAAATGCCGCGCGCATGAGCCGCCGTCAATGCCGCCAGCAGGTTCAGAATATTCACCTCGCCGGCCAGCCTGGATGCAACTTTGGCCGCGCCCGCCGGGGTTTCCAACTCCAGAATCGCGCCCGAAGGCGTCAGCGTATAACCCGCCGCGCGCCAATCGCCCGCGCCAATCCCATATGTCCGCACCTCCGCGCCAGCCTTGCGCGCAGCCTCGGCCAACCGTTCGCCGTGCGGGTCATGAGCATTGATCACGGCCACGCGTGGCGCGGGATAAACCGTCCCGTCAAAGAGCAGAGCCTTGGCGGCAAAGTACTTCTCCATCGTCTGGTGATAGTCCAGGTGGTCGCGCGTCAGATTCGTAAACACAGCCACGTCGAAGCCGATTCCCGTCGCGCGCCCCTGGTCCAGCCCGTGGCTTGATACCTCGGTCACCAACTCGGTAGCTCCGCGCGCAACTCCTTCGGCCATCAGCTCGAAAAGGTCGCGTGACTCCGGCGTCGTATGCAGCGACGGCCGCACCTCGCCGCAGACGTGGTACTCGATCGTGCCCACCAGCACGGCCTTGCGCGCCGAGGCATTCAGCAGCGCCTCCATCAAAAACGCCGTCGTCGTCTTGCCATTTGTCCCGGTGATTCCCGTCGCCGCAAGCATGCGCTCCGGGTGTTCGAAGAAGGCCGCTGAAGCCTCCGCCAGCGCCCTCCGCCCATGCTCTACCTCCAGCACCGGCAGCCCAGCTTCAAAGACCAGCAGGTGGTCGAACTTCGGCGCGGAGTCGGTGATAATCCCCAGCGCGCCGGCCGCAATCGCCTTCTCAACGTAGCGGTTGCCGTCGGTCGAGCCGCCCTTCATGGCCACAAAGACCGAGCCGGGACGCACGCGCCGCGAGTCGTATTCCACGCCGGTAATCGACTCTGAAGAATCGCCGCCCGCGCCCACCGCCGTCACTTCCGCTATTAAATCTTTCCAGTTCATCACGGCTTTCATTGTAGATTGTTCTGCTTGTTGCCATGAAGAGACGATGTACGATGCTTGCATGGAGGCGGAAAGAAGATCCTTCTACGACGGCTTGCAGCGCCGGTTGGGCAGTTATCCGGCCGGCGACTTTGTGCGCGCTTACGCGAAGGCGTATTTCGAGGCGGATGTTGAATCGATCAAGAAACTGCGGAATCTGCTGGGCGTCTCCTCGGAGTATATTGAGCCTGAAGATCGCAGTGAGCCAGATGCAATGATTGGCGCATCCATCAAGCCTCGTCCGCATCTTGACTCTGGAGGGATTGCCCTTCCGCGGCTCCCAGAAATTGATTCTGAAGAGCAATAGATCCGCCAACAATCACTTGCCGGGTGCCCCAGCTCCCGATTTTGGGATCTGGGATATAACCAACCTCAAGCGGTCCGTCTCTGCCCAGGCAACGATCTCAAGCGAGCGTCTGCCCCCGCCGCACTCGTTTGCCGATAATTATGATTCCAGCGCGCACAATAGAAGCAGTCGCAAACCGAGGCTCTTATGACCACCGTCCAATCTTCAACGCGCACATTTATAGTCCCTGATTTTCCAGTCTATCTTCTCCGTTTCTTCACCAAAAATCGGCCAGATCCCCACCCCCCCTGCCTTCTGAAACACAGTTTTTGTCCGCCAATTCCTTGCAACTTAAACATAATAAACAACTTGCAATTTTACATTGGTTACTAATCAGTAACATATAATTTCGCTTTCTGCCCATTCTTTGCCAAAAAAAAGGTCATTTTGAGGCAAAACAAGCCTTTTTTGATTGAAAACCGCTGTTTGTTCGTTGGTCTTTTTCGTTGGCTCTTTTGAGCGCCCAATCGTATCCTGAAATGGACTTGGAGGCAAGCCAATGGCTGAGTCAAAATTTGTCTATGTGACCTTCATCCGCACCACGCCGGAAAAGCTCTGGCGGGCGCTGATTGAATCCGATTTCACCCGCCAATATTGGATGAACACCACGCAGGTATCCCAATGGAAGCCCGGCGCATCGTGGAAGATCTTGGTTGCCGACGGGCGTACTGCCGATAGCGGCGAAGTCCTCGAGATCGATCCACCGCGGCGATTGGCGCTCAAGTGGCGGCATGAGATTTTCCCCGATCTGACCGCCGAGGGCTACTCGCGCATGACTTATGACATCGAGCAGAAGGGCGAGGCCGTCAAACTCACCCTCACCCATACCATGGACAAGGCCGAATCGAAGTTCATCAAGGCCCTTTCCAGCGGATGGCCGATGATACTTTCCAGTTTGAAAAGCCTGCTTGAAACAGGCGAATCGCTCGAAGAAACTCGCCACTCGCCAAAGGGGATGTAGACAGCCAGATGGCCATTGGATGCCCCCAGGTCCCAAAGGCGGGGATTGGGGGCATTTGGCGCTATGCGAATGTAGGACGAATGATAATTAAGCGTACTAGATTAATTAAATGAATGACTTAAGCAGGAAAGCAAAGGAAAAAGGAATCCCAAAAGTGCATTTTTTTGTTTTTTGCTTGTTCAAACTATTGATAATAAACATGTTGAATAAATGAAAATTGCCAAACGGCGAAGGTATGAAAAACGTATCTTCCGGTTTCTCCAAGTTTTGCCGGCTTGTGGAGAAGCCTGCGGGGATGGAATGCGATGTCCAAACCTGGGCGGCTTGCGGCGGCGGCGGATTGGTGGACGTAGGTCATGGAAACCTCTGATGCGGCTAGAATTTTGGCCGCTTTTCTTGGTTGTGCCTGAAGAGGGCGTAGTGATCGGCAAACCGCATGACAGTAACCCGCGGTCAGTTTACCGGGGTTGTGGATCGCGGTTTCCCAGGTTTCAGGTGCGGAAGTTGGACCGGCGACGGGCCGTTCTGCGTTTGGAATAAATGGGTAAAAAACTTGTATTCTGGCGTTATTGACGTTCTGTTGTCGTTTTGTGGAGTATAGGCGAGTTTATTTTTGTTATGGATCGGGTTTGTGTGGATCGGCTGTCGGAGATTGGCGGCTTTGATTCTGTCCACAAAATGCAGGAAGCCATCCGCGCAGAGGCTGGGAGATCGTGGGCAAGGAAGGCTTTTGGTTAGACTGTGGAGTCGGAATAATTGCCGTAAAATCACCTGTATCATAGATATTGACAATATATTGTCGATAATGCAAGTATAGGAGACTGTAAATTGGCTATAGGCGGCAATCCATGATTCATCGCTTGGAGATCGAGAACTTCTATTCCATTCGCGAGACGCAGGTGATCGACCTGCGCATCGGCGCGAAGGTGCCGGACGAGGAGGGGCGGTTTGGCCAGATTCGTGACGGCAGCGATGTGCGCGTGCCCAAGACGGTTGCCTTCTTTGGGGCTAATGCTTCGGGGAAATCGAATGTGCTTAAAGCGCTGGCATTGCTGCGCTGGCTCCTCGTGGATAGCGTCAAAGAAGTTCCTGATGCAATGTTGCCTTTTATGCCGTTCGCTGACGCTACTGGGGTAGCCTCGGCCACTCGTATTAAGGTGAATTTCGATTGGTTTCCCGATTTGTCGAATATCAATCTACGCGAAATGGAGGGGCGACCATTTACACATTATAGTTATGAAGTTCGATTACTTAACGTGGCTGGGCAGGGCGGCAATGTTCTTTCAGAAGAATTACGACTGCATCCGATTATTGGTAAATCGAAGAATATATTCAAACGAGACGAAGATGGAAAAGTACAAACTGCCCCGAAGTACTCGATGAAGAAGTATGGTCAAATTTTGGCGAAACTCCGGAAGAATGCAAGTCTGACCTCTACGCTTGCACAATTTGCCGGAAATTTTCCATTATCTCTATTTTGGGATTGGGCGAAAAGAATTCCTTCGAATATCTTTCTTGATAAGGTCGATCTGCTTGATGCATCGATAGTGCAGTACTATGTCGATCATCCAGATATCCTCAATCGCCTCAATGAGGTAATTAACAAGATAGACTTGGGACTAAGTTCGATGTCCCTCGTTCAATTTCCTACGGGTATTGGAGCAATGTTTGCCCATAAGGGATTGGATCGTCCTCTATTGTTTCAGTTTGAAAGCGAAGGGACAAAGAATTTTGTCAAGGTCTTCCCGTATATCAAAGAATCTCTCATCGTTGGGGGGATTGCGGTTGTAGACGAGTTAGATTCCGCAATCCATCCCGCGCTTCTCCCAGAGATAATGCGCTGGTTTCATGATCCGAAGGAAAACCCTCGTAATGCTCAATTGTGGTTCAGCGGCCACAGTGCATCACTACTGGAAGAGCTAAAGAAGGAAGAGATTTTCTTTACCGAGAAAGACGAACAGGGACGCACCAAAATCTACGGTCTGAAGGACATTGAAGGGGTGCGCCGAGTAGATAACTTTTACCAAAAGTATCTGGGAGGCGTGTACGGGGCTGTACCGCGGATTGGATGAGCCGGCTGCGGATTCAGCAGCGTACCCGCATCTATTTTGGTTGCGAAGGGCAAAGCGAACAGAGTTACGGAGCGCGCCTGAGCCAGATTGCCGATGGGGCCGGTCTGCACCTTTATTTCGATAATGATGTGCTGCAACCGGGAGGCGGCGATCCACTGGCGCTTGTTCAATTAGCCATCCGGCGAATCAAAGAGAAAGAGGCCAAGCGCACCTCCTTTGCATTTCGGGTGACTTTATTGGATCGGGACAAGTGGGGTGTCAAGCCGGAGCGCGACGCGCAGATTGAATCGCTTGCAAAACAGAACCGGCTGCACCTGATTTGGCAGGAGCCTTGCCATGAAGGCTTTCTGCTGCGGCATATGGAAGGGCACGAGGCGGCGCGGCCTGTTACGAGCGATCTGGCGTCGCAGGCCTTGAAGCGCATCTGGGCCGAATATCATAAGCCGATGGCTGCCATGCATCTTGCCGGCAAAATCGATTTGAAGGCACTGCGGCGCGCGTCCGAGGTTGAAGCACGATTGGCATTTCTTCTTGATCGGATAGGACTGTCGCGGTTGTGATGTCTCGCGTTGGAATCCCTTTATTGCCTACTCGACGGCGGTGGAGGAGACCTCGCGCAGCCAGCCGGGAGCTTTGAGGATTTCTCTGGGCCGCGAGCCGTCGGCCTGGCCTACCAGACCGTCGCGCTCCATCAGGTCGATCAGGTGGGCGGCGCGGCCGTAGCCGATTCTCAGGCGGCGCTGGAGGAGCGAAGTCGAGGCCTTGCGGGCTTCAAAGACTACTTCTACAGCGTCGTTGAAGAGGGGGTCGTTTTCGTCGGGGTCGGGGTTGGAGCCTTCAACCTGGGCGCGGTCGTCCTTGGGCGATTCGAGGAAGCCTTCGACGTACTCGGCCTGACCTTGCGCCTTCCAGAAGCCGACGACCGCGGCGGTTTCTTTCTCGCTGACATAGGGGGCATGGAGGCGCACCAGGCGGCTGGTTCCGGGAGGCAGAAAGAGCATGTCGCCGCGGCCCAGCAGAGCCTCAGCCCCGTTGGTGTCGAGGATGGTGCGCGAGTCAACTTTAGTGGCCAGGCGGAAGCTGATGCGGGTGGGGATGTTGGCCTTGATGAGGCCGGTGATGACATCGACGCTGGGGCGCTGCGTGGCCAGGATGAGATGAATGCCGACGGCGCGGGCCATTTGAGCCAGGCGGGTGATGGACTCCTCGACATTGGCGCGGTCCAGCATCATCAGGTCGGCGAGCTCGTCGATGATGATGACGATGTAGGGGAGCGGCTCCTCATCCTCGCTGGACTCTTGTCCAAAAAGTGAAAGGGTGGAACCCTCAAAGAGCTTGTTGTACTGGTCGATGTTGCGGACGCTGCGGCTGGCCAGCAGCTTGAGGCGGCGCTCCATCTCGCGGACGGCGTTGCGGAGGGCGTTGGCGGCCAGCTTGGCCTCGGTGATGATGGGCGTGAAGAGGTGGGGAACGCCTTCGTACATGCCCAGCTCGACGCGCTTGGGATCGACAAGAATGAGGCGGACCTGCGCCGGCGTGGTGCGATAGAGAAGGCTCATGATCATGGCGTTGATGGCCACGGATTTGCCGGAGCCCGTGGAGCCGGCGATGAGCACGTGGGGCATGGTGGCCAAGTCGGCGGTGCGGATGAGGCCGTTGATGTCTTTGCCCATGGCGATGGTGAGGCGCGGCTTGGCTTTGTGGAACTCGTCGGACTCGATGCAGTCGCGCAGGCTGATGGTCTCGCGGCGGTGATTGGGCACTTGGATGCCGACGGTATTTTTGCCAGGCATTCGCTCGATGAGAATGCTCTCAGCGCGCATGGCGAGGCAAAGATCGTCGCCAAGGCCGGTGACGCGGCTGTATTTGACGCCGGCCTCGGGCTTGAACTCGTAGGTGGTGACCATGGGGCCGGGGTTGATCTGGACGACCTGTCCGCGGACGTCGAACTCAGCGCATTTTTCGACCAGGACGCGGGCTTCGTCGCGGAGTTCGTCCTCGCGAATGGCTTGCGGGCCGTCGGCGGGGTTGAGCAGGGTGCTGGGCGGCAGCTTGAAGCCGCTGACGTGCTTGGGAGGAAGAGGGGCGGTGTGGAGCTCGGCGTCGGCGCGCTCGTGGATGGCGATTGGGGCGGCGGGCGCGGGGGCGGCGAAGGGCTCGAAGTGTGGCTCCGGGATTGGGGCGGGGGTATAGGCCGAAGTTGGGGCGGGAGTGAACTCCGGGCGCGCGGGGCGGAAGGTCTGCGGGCGCTCGGGTTGCGCGGGTTCGGTGTAGGCGGTGGCGGCGCGGGGGGTTACGGGGATTTCGGCGGGCTCGGCGATGGGCTCGGCAAGCTCGGGTTCGCTAACAGAGCGCTCCCAGATGCTGGGCTTGATGCCGGGGCCGGCGCTACCGCGAGGCGCGGGTTCCTCATCAGCGGTGAGCGGGATGGAGCGGCGGAAGGCGGGTATGTCTTCCGGGTCCGGCTCCGGTGTGTCGCGACGATGGAAGAGACGGGCCAGCCAGCCGCGGTTGTCGCCGAGTGAGGCTTCGCGGTCAGCCTCTTCCTCTTCTTGGCGGTTCTGCTCGGCGCGTTCCAGCGCGCGCTCGGCCAGGCGTTCTTCCTTGAGTTCGGCACGCTCCTCGCGCCAGTCTCTCCAACGGTCCAGCCAGTATGCGCCTTGCAGCCAGCGGATCTGGAGAGTTTCGGCGATGGCGGAGAAGCTAACGGCGGAGGCAAAATACAGTCCGGCAGCGGCCAGAACGGCGGCCACCAGCCAGGCGCCTTGCAGATTTATGTAGCGCACCAGCAGGCCGGAGATCAGCAGGCCAACCTGACCGCTGACCGGCAGCGCGTGACGCCAGAGCCAATGCCAGGGCAGCAATCCGAAGATGGCGGGCAAAAAAGCGAGCGTGAGCAGCGTTCCGAACCAGCGCAGCCAGGGTGAGCCGCCGGGGCGTGAGCGCATCCACGTCCAGCCGAGGCCGCCCAGCCAGAGGGGCAGCAGAAAGGCGGTGATGCCAAAGGATTGCAGAAGCAGGTCGCCGGCGAGAGCGCCAAAGATGCCGATCCAGTTTTGCGGCTTGATGTCGCTGCTTGCGGTGTTGATGGATGGGTCCGTAGCGTGATAGGTGGCCAGCGCGAGCAGCAGCAGAAGCGCGCCGAGAATGAGCAGCAGGCCCAGCAGGATGTTGAGCGGGCGGCTGCGCGTGGGCGCAAGAACAATGCGAATGGGTTTCATGGCAGGTGCGCTCCGTCTTGCTGACTGCGCTGGAAAGCTGTCGCGGCGAGCCAGAAGAACGGACGAGAACTTCCAGAGCAGGCTTTATTATCGCTTGCGGCGGGGCGGAAACAGGGCAAAAGATGGCGGGAGGAACCTTGCTGTGGACCCCGGGCGAGGGAAAGTTTTTCAATAGAGTGCGGGAGATGGTAGGTCGGGGTTTTAACCCCGACACATCGAACCAGCCGGTTAGACAGGGCTTTAGCCCCTGAGGTATGCTTCTTTCCATCAGCTATGCCCACCTATGCGCTCACGACAACAACCTATCAACGCCGCGCTCTCTTCGTCAGAACTGCGAATGCAGAATTGCTTGTGAAGACACTCTTTCACTACCGCGATCAAGGGCGCTACAAGATGCACGGTTTCGCCATCATGCCCGAGCACATTCACATTTTGCTGACGCCTTCTTCCAATCAAACCATCGAGCGTTGCGCCCAATGCATCAAGGGAGGTTTTTCCCACGAAGTGGGGGCGCAATTTGCGGGAGAAGTCTGGCAAGTTGGGTTTCATGAGCATCGGATCCGCGATAGGGAGGATTTCAGAAATCAACTCAACTACATTGCGGCCAATCCAGAGCGGAGGGGGTACATGGATTATGCATTTGTTCACACGCGATTTACGGATCGTATCGATCCGATGCCGGTGGAATTAATCAGTTAGTAGAGAATGGAAAAGCATACCTCAGGGGCTAAAGCCCGGTCTTCATTGCGCGCTTAGATTGCCGGGGATAAATCCCCGGCCTACCAGTTTCTGCCCATTCAAGACTTCTGCCCATTCAAGACGACATCTCATCGCTCTGTCCGAACAAGTCAACAACTGTGAGGAGACTAGCTCCCAATAAACTTCGCACCCCAGATCAGCAGCGCAACGCCCAGGATGATTCGGTAGATGGCGAACATCGTAAACCCGTGCTTGCGGACCCAGAAAAGGAACCACTCGACTACGCCCAGGGCGACGATGAAGGAGACGACAAAGCCAATGATGAGGACGATCCAGTTGTCGCCCGTCATCACCACATGCGCCGCAACACCGTGGCTGGGGAAGACTTCTTTTTTGAGATCCCAGACAGTGGCGGCGATCATGGTGGGAATAGAGAGCAGGAAGCTGAACTCTAAGGCAGCGGGACGGTCCATGCCCACCATCTGTCCGGCGGCGATGGTGGACATGGAGCGCGAGGTTCCGGGAAAGACAGCCGAGAGCGTCTGGCAGAGGCCGATCCAGATTGCCTGGCCGATGCTCATCTCTTCGACGTGCGTGGTATTGGGCTCGTGGCGCTGGCTCCAGGCGTCGATGATCCACATGGCGATGCCGCCGGCCAGCAGCGCAATCGCAATGACATTCAGGCTGCCCAGATTTTTCTCGCTCCATTTGTGCAGCAGGAGCGCGGGAACCGAGGTACAGGCGAAAGCGATCAGCGTCAGCGAGATGGGATGATTGAGCCAGTTGCGGTCGCCGCCTTCACCCTTGGGAAAGCTGCGGAAGAAATCGATGATGCGGGTCAGGAAGAGAAGCAGCAGCGCCAGGATCGCGCCCAATTGAATCACGATGGTGTACATCTTCCAGTAGGCGTCATCGAGAGGAATCTTCATCAACGCTTCAGTGATGCGCAGGTGCGCCGTCGAGCTGACCGGAAGAAACTCGGTCAAGCCTTCCACAATGCCCAGAAGAACGGACTGAATATATTCGTTCAAAGTGCCTCCAAGGCGAGCCTCACTCGCGGTCGATGCCGTAGACGGGAACGCCCTCATCCAATTTGAACACGAGCGCGGCGGCGCGGGCGGGAAAATCCGAAGGGGGTAGCTTGTCTTTTAACCTCTCGGCGAATTCGCGCAGCTTGGCGGCGAGTTCTTTGGCGTGGGCGTGGGCGGCGCTGCTTTTGCTGTCGCTGCCGTCGGCGGCGTACATGTCGGTCAGCACAGCCTGGCGATAGACGGCCTGGTAGAGCGCCTGCGCTGTGCGCGGTCCGTCGGGGTGCTCGGCAGCGTAGCGCTCGTACTCTTCGGATTCCCGCTCGGGGCATTTGGGCGAGCCTTGCCAGTCGCCGCAGAGCTTGTTGTCGAGGAGCTCGAAGGCGGCCATGTCGGCCTGGCGGGTGTGCGGATAAAGGCGAATCACTTTCTTCAGCTCATCCTCGTCCATCAGGTCGCGCATTCCGGGGTCGCGCTCACGGGCGGAGGGACGCGTGGCGGCGTCGGCCTTTTGCAACTGCCAGAGAATGTCGGCGGCGCGCCAGGCGGCTTCCGGGAGCAGCGGCGAGTTGGGAAACATCTCGACCAGGCGGCGGTAGAGCAGGCGCGCACTCTGCGCGGCGTTGACGGGGCCGCGCGGATCGCTGGCCAGCGACTCCTGATTGGCGGCCTCGCCGAGCAGGACCAGGTCGCCGCCGGGGGTGGTCTCGATCACCACTCCCTTGGCCTCCATCCAGCCGGAGATGGGCGGCGTAACCTCGTCGTGGCCAATCTCGGGAGCGTCTTTCTGGCGCGTCTCCTGAATGTCTGTGTTGGCATAGACGCGCAGCCATGGGCCGCTGCGCTCGGCGACGACCATCTCGCGGCCGATCTGCACGCGGTCCACTTTTTGCGAGCCGGTGTCAGGCGAAATGTAGAGCCAGGTGACGCGCAGGGCGGTGGCGCGCGGGCCGGCCATGGGTTTTTCCAGTTGCGGCTGCTTGTTGTTGGCAAGGGCGGGCAGGGCAGCGCAGAGCAGGGCCAGAGCGAGCGTAAGGATTCGCGAGTTCGTCACGGAGAAAATCATAGTGGAACGACGTTACAGCGCGCTTTCGGTGAGCGTCCGCGTAAAGTGATACAGTGAATACGTGTATTCTCTGGGGGGGTGACTGTGGCTACTTCGATCAGGCTTGCGCCGGAACTTTCTGACCGGCTCAATCGGCTGGCTGTGAAGACGGGGCGTACGAAGGCTTTCTATCTGCGCGAGATTATTGAAGGCGGCATTGCCGAAATGGAGGGGTATTATTTGGCCGCCGAGACGCTGGGGCGGGTTCGCAAGGGGCAGGAGAAAGTGCACTCCGCGGCTGCGGTGAGGAAAGACCTTGGCCTGGACGATTGAGTATGCCCAGAGCGCGAAGAAACAACTGCGAAAGCTCGACAAGCTCGCCGCACGGCGCATCGTCGATTTTATGGATGAACATTGCGCCGAGCGAAGATCCGCATTCGATAGGCAAGGCACTTAAGGGTCCTTTGGGCGATCTTTGGCGCTACCGCGTGGGCGATTTCCGCATCTTTTGCGACATTCAGGATGGTGTTCTGACGGTTTTGGTGTTGCAGATTGGCAATCGGCGGGAAGTCTATCGGTGAGCGTCAAACTTCGGTCAGAATTTCTGCCAGCAATTCCGGTGCAACATTGCCGCCGCTGACCACGGCCACTGCCTTTTTGTACTCTGGCAGTTCAGAGGCATGAAAGAGCAGCGCCGCCGTGGCCACCGCGCCACTGGGCTCGGGGACCAGGCGCGTAGCCGCCACGATGGCCCGCATGGCGGCGCGAATCTCGGATTCGGTTACGGTGATGATTCCATCCACGAACGCCTGAATGTGGGCAAAGTTGCGGACGCCGACGCTCTGAGTGCGCAGGCCGTCGGCAAGGGTGCGGGTGGTCAGTTCGGCCGGCCACTCGACGATCTTGCCGGCGCTGAAGCTCTCTGCCGTATCGCCTGCCAACTCTGGCTCAACGCCGTAGACCTTTGCGCTGGGCAGCAGCAGCTTGACGCCGGCGGCGACGCCGCTGAGCAGGCCGCCGCCGGAGACGGGGGCGAGGACCAGGTCCACATCGGAAAGAGATTCGGCGATCTCAAGCCCACAGGTGGCTTGGCCGGCGATGATCTGCTCGTCGTCGTAGGGCGGGATGACGACGTAGCCGTGCTCGCGGACGAGGCGCTCGGCGACGGCCAGGCGCTCACTGGATGCAAGGCCGACATCGACGACCTCAGCGCCCAATGCCAGCGTGGCGGCTCGCTTGATTGCGGGAGCGTTCGAGGGCATGACGATGACGGACTTTGCACCGACCTCTCGCGCCGCATAAGCTACGCCCTGCGCGTGATTGCCGCTGGAATAGGTAATCACTCCGCGGCGAATTTGATCGGGAGTGAGTTGCAGTATTTTGTTGGCCGCGCCGCGAATTTTGAAGGCTCCGATGGGCTGAAGACTCTCGGCCTTGAGCCAGATTCGCTTGCCGGTTCCGTAGCCGCAGAGGCCGGGGAATGTGGCTTCGATGAGCGGAGTTTTTACGGCAATGTGCGCGATGCGGGCAGCGGCGGCGCGGATTTCGGCGAGGGTGACGAGTTGGTCTGGCATGTTGCAATTATCCGCGCAGTCTTGAAAAAATTAAAGGCAGGTGCCTTGAATGCGGGCGAGATTCTGATTAGCTCCGGCTCTTAAAAACGATTTCTGAAGCATCCGGTAAGTTTGTTGAGCCAACGCAGTTTTTGCGGAAGTGGATTTCCTGAAAGGGCCAATCGTTGCACGGGGACCGTGGGGATCTCTGTGGCCAATTCTTGAGGCTCCAAGGAAATTTCTAATTCCTCGTCATGGATGACCGCACGTCCGTGATACTGCTTGCCGAGTTCCAGAGTGACCGTCTGTCGCATCTCCGCATTCATATCGACTTGAAATAATTCCCAAGTGTCGTATCCGCTGGCCCGCGCCTTCAGTGCGTAGCTTCCTTTGACCAAATGAATGACGGCTTCGCCATTCGCATCGGTTGTTGCCGCAAAGGCCGAGCCTGTCAGTATTGCACTGGCGGTAATGTGTGTAGCGGGGACGCGAGCATGTCCCTGATCTTCGACAATCACAGTAACCGTGATCTCTGAACGATCTTGTGCGAATACTGGGCAAGTGTAGAGTACGAAAGCGATCACGGCAATATGCGCGATGCGGGCGGCGGCGGCGCGGATTTCGGCGAGGGTGACCAAGGCTTGCGGCATGGTGTTTTACTTGAGTTGGGCTGGATGGAAAGCCTCAATGTCGTCGAAGCGAACAAAGTCTCTTGTATTGAATGTCGGGATGCGCTTGACGCCGTGGACATGCATTGCGGCAACGAGCCTTGCATCATGCACCTGAATTCCGGAGACGCGATAGTCCACTAGAAGCCTGCGCCACTCATTGTGGACCGCGGGGTTATCGGGAAGCAGTCGAAGGCTGGCTTCAACTTTCCTTGCTCGAATGTCCGCTTGTTCCGGGGAAAAGCCGTATCCATTTCGATTGGCCGGACGGGTCAAGACGTTCCAGAATTCGCCGAGATTTTGCGAGGTGTAACAACAAACAACTCCTGACCGTGAAAGTTGTTTGATGGACGCATCAACCGTCCTGAAGTCGGGCGATTCATGCTGAACCCAACGGATCAGTATGTTGCTGTCAATCAGATAAAGTTCACCGGCCATTTACCAGCGGTCCTCGTAGTAGCTGGCACGATCATTGACTTCAGGCGGAAGGATAGGCAAATTCTCCGATCCCTCGGAGAGCCTCGCCGATAGCTCTTCCACGTCTCCGGGGCTGAGAATGCCTGTGCCGGTTGCGTAGCCCGGCACATTTTCCCGCAGGAATTCGCGGACGTACCGCTCCGGGGCAATGCCGCGCCTGCTAGCCTCTGCGGTCACCTTGGCTTCGGTCTCCGGATCGAGTTCAACCTGAATCGTCATGGTTGCGCCTCCTGTGCTTTCATTATCCTCTCAACACTGTGAAAATTGAAGGCTTCCATTGCGAAATGCCGTTCGGAGAGGCATCTGGCCGGCCTTCTCGCCCCGCGCTCCTTCGCTGCTACAATCGGAAGAGCCGAAAGCGGGGTGAATTCAACCGCTTGCCGAGCAAGAAGCCCCGACCGATGACTCTGCGCCTCTTCAACACTCTCTCTGGACAACTCGACGAAGTGGTTCCCTCCGACGGCAAGACGCTGCGCATGTACGCCTGCGGGCCGACCGTTTACGACTACGGCCACATTGGCAACTTCCGGACTTTTTTGCAAGTGGACGTGCTGCGGCGATTTCTGAAGCTGACCGGAACCGCTGTGCGCCACGTGATGAACATTACCGACGTGGACGACAAGATCATTCGCAACGCAACGGCTGCCGGTGTCTCTATCGGCGATTACACGGCGGGCTTTGAGCGGGCATTCTTTCAGGATCTGGAGGCTCTGCGCGTGGAGCGGCCGGAGGTGATTGCGCGAGCGACTGAGAATATTCCGCGCATGGTGGAACTGGTGCAGAAACTGGCGGCTGCCGGCGCGGCTTATCAGTCTGAGGATGGAAGCTGGTATTTTCGGCTGGCGGCTTTTCCCGAGTACGGCAAGCTGAGCAAGAAGGATCTGTCGGGCATGGAAGACGGCGCGCGCGTCGATCTGGACGAATACGAGAAGGACTCGGCGCGGGATTTTGCGCTATGGAAGGCGGCCAAGCCCGGCGAAACCTCCTGGGATACCGCGATTGGGCGGGGGCGGCCCGGTTGGCACATCGAGTGCTCGGCAATGGCGATGGAGTACCTGGGCGAGAGCTTTGACCTGCACGCGGGCGGCGAGGATCTGATCTTTCCGCATCACGAAAATGAGATAGCCCAGAGCGAGAGCGTGACGCACAAAACATTTGCCCGGCACTGGATGCATGTGCGCTTTCTGCTGGTCGATGGGCGGAAGATGTCCAAGAGCGAGGGCAACTTTTATACGCTGCGCGACCTGCTGCTGAAGGGCTACAAGGCTTCGGCGATCCGGCTGGCACTGATCTCGGTACCGTACCGGCATCAGCTCAACTTCACCTTCGACGGACTGATCGAGGCTACGAATGCGATCGAGCGGCTGCGGACCTTCAAGGCGCGGCTGACGGCAGCGGCGCTCGCGGCTGGCGAAACTCCCGCGCTGCAAGAGGCTGCAAAGAAGGCGCAGGCGGATTACATTGCCGCGCTGGCATACGACCTGAATACAGCCGAAGCGCGCGCGCCTATCTTCGACCTGATCCGCGCGGCGAACTCTGCGATGGACCAGAATGAGTTGAAGTCCATCGACCGCGATGCGATTCTGGCTGTGCTGGCAAGCTTCGATGCCGTCTTTGATGTGATAGAGGATTGCGACGCCGAGGCTACCCAGAATGCTCTGGCGTGGGCCGAGAAGGCGGGCAAAATGGGTGACGTGGCTCCTGAGTTGCTGGCGCGGCAAGGGCTGAGCGATGAGGCGATCGATGCCCTGGTGGCCGAGCGGACCGAGGCCAAGCGAAAGCGCAATTTTGCCCGCGCCGATGAGATTCGCAAAGCGCTGGCGGAAAAAGGCGTGGTGATTGAAGACTCCAAGGATGGGGTGCGGTGGAAGCGGAAGTAGCGGGCCGCGATGAAGCGGCACGGCTTTTCATCTTGATGTAGCCACTCAGTCCTTCGGCAAACGCATCATCGCCCGCAGCGCACCACAATCTTTGTTCCCGGAGCAACCATCGTTCCCGCTGCGGGTGCCTGTTCCCGCACACTGCCGCTGCCGCTGATCTCCACTTCAATTCCGGCTGCGGCGGCCTGCTCAATGACCTTGCGCACCGGCAAGCCGATCAGCGATGGAACCTTCAGCGTCTTTCCAACGGCGACAACAACTGTCGCGGGCTGCGGAGTGCTCTGCTGCGGCGCAACACTCTGAGAACCGGACGACGGCGCTTTGCCGGACACAGCCGGAACGGCGGCATTCGCAGTCTGCGCGCCGGTCTGGCTCTGCGATGAATTCGCCGCGGCCGGCTGGCTGGCCTGCGCGCGCAGGGGGTCGTCGCTGGGCAGGTCGTTGGCCGCGGCAAAAAACGCATGGATGTCGGCGATTTGTTCATGCCCATCGTCCTCGGCAACATTGACGATCGAGTTAGCCGCGCGCGGCTTGCGCAGATCAATGTCATGCGGCACGGCAAGATACTCCAGCACCTGCTGCGCAACCTCGGCAAAGATCGGCGCGGAGACTGCCGCTCCGTAATACTCTCCCTTGGGCGAATCCATCACCACGGCCACGGCAATCACCGGATTGTTCACCGGCGCAATTCCGGCAAAGGATGCGATATGCATTGTCTTTGAATAAAGATGCGTCGCCGGATCGATCTTCTGCGCCGTGCCGGTCTTGCCACCGGACGAGTAGCCATTCAGTTGCGCCCCTTTGCCGGTGCCAAAGAGCACCACGCCCTCCATCATCTTGCGCATCTGCGCCGCGGTCATGGTGGAGATGACGCGGTGCGCGCCGGCCGGCAGCGGATTGGGCAGCTCGCTGGATAGAGGCTGGGGCGTGGCCGGCGCTTGGCTGCTTCCATCCGCCTGCCCCGGCATGAGAATGCGCGGCGGCAGATAGACGCCGCCATTGGCAATCGTCGAAACCATCGAGACCAGTTGCAGCGGAGTCACGCCCACCTCCTGGCCAATGGCGATCGAGCCGATCGACGAGCCGCTCCACTTATTCACCGGGCGAAGCAGCCCGCGCGTCTCGCCAGGCAACTCCGCCCCGCTGCGCGCGCCAAATCCGAAGTCGCGAATGTACTGATAGAAGCGATCCGAGCCCACCTTGAGTGCCAGCTTGACGGCGGCCACGTCGCTCGAGTGCTCCAGCGCCTCATGCACCGTGATCACGCCGTAGTGGTCGCCCTTGTCGTCGTGAATCACGCGGCCAGCCAGCGTAATCTGCCCGCCCTGGCAGTCGATTTTGTCGTCGGGCGCGGCCACATGCTGCTCCAGCGCCGCGGAATATGTGACCAGCTTGAAGACCGAGCCTGGCTCATATACATCGCTGACCGCGTGGTTGCGCAGAAGATCCGGCGTCGCATGGCGAAAGAGATTCGGATTGAAGGTGGGACGAATCGCCAGCGCCAGAATCTGCCCGCTGTGCACATCCTGAACCACCACTGTGCCAGTCTGCGCCTGCGTTTTATCCATCGCGCTATCCAACGCCTGCTCGGCCTTGAACTGAATGTTTTCGTCGATGGTCAGCACCAGATTGCGGCCCGGCTCGGGGTCGCTCTCGCTCGAACCCAGCACGTGCCTCCGCGCGTCCATCGCCGTGTACATGCGGCCGGGAACGCCATGCAACTGCGCCTCGAACTTCTGCTCCAGGCCGCCCAAGCCGTTGTCGTCCACGCCCACATAACCCAGCACCTGCGCGGCGATTTCGTTGTTCGGATAGAAGCGCTCAAACTCCTTCTGAAAATAAATTCCCTTCAATGCGCCGGAAGCCACCAAGTCCTTGACGCGCGCCGCAATCTCCGGTGGTACCCGCCGCGCCACCCATGCAAAGCTGCGCCCGGCCTCAAGCCGAGCAACAATTTGCTCTTCGCTGGTCTGCGCGTCGTCGGCGCTGGTGTGTACGATTGCGGCCAATGTTTGCGCGGCCGTCTGCTTGTCGGCAATCTCGGCGGGAACGGCAAAGATCGAGTCGGCCTGCACCGTCACGGCCAGCTCGCGCTGGTTGCGGTCAAAGAGCATTCCGCGCCGCGGAGCCACTTCAAACGTCCGCTGCTGCTGCCGCTCGGCGCGCTCCACGTACTCGCCGTGGAGCACCACCTGGAGCCAGAAAAGCCGAAAGACAATCAGCCCGGCCCAGACGAAAAAAAATAGGCAGATAAGCCAGAAGCGCGCCAGCCGGAGAGGCTTGGCGCGCGGCGCTGTATCGCGGTTCCAACTGGGTCGGGCGGCTGGCTCCATCGGTGAATCGCTCCGGCTCTCTCTTCTAGCTTATAGAGAATCCGTGAATAAGAAAGTGGTTTGAAAAGGCGCGGCTTTCACCGCGCCAAAAATGCTGCAAAACAAACAAGCGCTTTGTTCCTTCAACAATTGCCAGCAATTCATTCGGGGCTAAAAGCTAAAAGCTAAAAGCTAAAAGCTAAAAGCTAAAAGCTAAAAGCTAAAAGCTAAAAGCTAAAAGCTAAA
>Ga0181520_10003646_pt1 | contig 26785 bp, 26 predicted proteins | sample PEATcosm2014_Bin_29_FD_132451 | JGI IMG/M metagenome (GOLD analysis project Ga0181520, IMG submission 132451) | Peatland microbial communities from MTU Mesocosm Facility, Houghton, MI, USA - PEATcosm2014_Bin02_30_metaG | ecosystem: Environmental > Terrestrial > Soil > Wetlands > Peat | place...
AAACCATCAAGGCCAGCGGTCATGTGCGACCGCACCGAAAGGCCGGACACATGACTGCAAGCGACCAGTGCTCCTCACGAACAAAACTCTTCCAAGTTGGGGGCCATCCACACATGAGGCGGCTTATTTCAACTGCGTCGAGATCGACGAAAAAGGTGGTGTTGACTTTGGTGCCAAGGTTTTTGGTCACCGCGATAATTGCGATCGTAATGCCGGCGGCGATCAAGCCATACTCGATGGCGGTCGCACTATTCGTCTTTCAAGAACCTGACAATGGAACCGATGAGCGGACGTACACCGGCGGAAAGTTCGCTGCCCAATTGTCCGCCTTATAGGCCGCCGCCGCTAAAGCATCGGTTAAAGCATCGGTTAATCTGATCTTCAGGGAATTGGGGTAGCTGGAAATGTTCCTAACGGAACAATTGGCGAACTTTAGAACGTCCGCGGGCTCGATTGGCCGAGGTCGCCTGCCGCTCGTTTTCGACCGGTCTACATCTCTGTGTCGCCGCCGGTCGGCGTCAGCGCGCTGGCGAATTCGCGGCGCACGCCGACCGGCGGAAATAAATACAAATCCATCAACCAGACCCACTGCCGCTGCGGGAAATGGTCGAGCAGCTTTTCTGCTTCGCGCTTAGCCGCCGGAAAGCGTTTGCCCCAGCCGGCGTAATCGCGGACCAACACCTCCAGCGCCACGATGGCCGTAGCGATCTGGAGGAACGAATCGTTGGCGCGTTTGGCGCCGCGCGATTTCGATGCCTTCTTGAAGATCCGCATCAGGTCGCGGTCATATTCGATGACGTTGCGCGCATCCGACAGCCAAAGCATGTCGGGCAGGCTGACGTAACCGTAGATGGCGTGATAGCTTTCGATCAGCGATCGACATTTGTCGGCAAGCTCGCGCGGCACAAAGCGATGGTGAGTTGCCGTCGTGCCGCCCGCGTCCGGCGCGGCATCGGCCGTCCGCGGGTCGCCGTCCGACGGCATTTTCAATGCCCGAGTCGCAGCCAAGATACCCCTCGATGGCGCAATGCCGTCGATCTTGCCGCAGGCGACATATACAAGCGAGATTAGTCCTGGCCCGCCAAAATATATAAATAATATCCGTATGCTTGGTTGCGGCCTAACCAGGTGGCTATCGGGGTGCGAAGAGCCGAGGGCGGTACGGGTTCGGCCATGCCGGAAGTGTATTTTGACTACTGTGACCGGAGCGCTACAGTTCCTCAAACTCTGTGGTTTTTAGACGCCCGCGCTGGGCGGTAAAGCCCAATAGGTACATGAATTTTCGTTCCTTTCGACCGGTCGGCGAGCATTGCCTCGGCCGCGCCAACCGACAGCCGCCATATTAAGCTTTGGTGGAAAGGAATGATTAACCATTATGCATACGCCGGAAACGTGGCTATTTAGACTATTATTAGGCTACTAAAAGCCGCTCACTGCAATATCGACTTCCTTCGCTGCCCTGCGAAAAATCGCAGTGCTGGGGTCACTGCTGCGAAGGTGCGCTGCGTATTATGCGCGTTTCGCCGCTGCGATAAGCAAGGGCGGGGTTGGGGTCATGAAGAAACTGATTTTTGTTGTCGGCGTCTTGTTGCTGGTGGTCAGCGCATCAGGCCGCGCGATGGCGGGCGATGGGTACTATGGGGCGTGGCAGAATGGTTTGCCGACAGCGGTTACGTTCGGTGCCGCGACTTGCGATCCATGGGTCGACTATAACTGCACGCCGCCGAAGCTTTCGCCGCAGGCCATGAAGGCGATGGAGAGAAGCGGCAACTGCGATCCCTACCTCGACTACAAATGTCTCGACACTTATCTGGGTGACAACCCCGCGGTTCGTTTCTTTCGCTACTACCAGCTCGAATGGGGCAAGGGCGTCGCGCCGGCCGACCCGAACGGGCCGGCGAGCAGCCGGGCCGAAGCGGTGGCTCCGCCGACGCCGCAGAGTACGCCGCCAATGCCGTTTACCGAATGGCCGTACGGCGGCACGCAGAACATCGGCAAGACTCTCCCGAACTCGGTCGACAGCCCGTTGATGGTTGCTATTGCCAACACCGGGTTCGGCAAATTGCTCAACGATTCGCATGTGCAGATTTACGGCTGGGTTGCGCCTGCCGGTAACATCAGCAGCAACAGCGTCAAACCCGGCGGCAACCTGCCGATTTCATACGACTACACGCCGAACACCGTGCAACTTGACCAGGCGGTGCTCTATGTCGAGCGCCTGCCCGACGAAGTGCAGAACTCCCACTTCGACTGGGGCTTCCGCGTCGCAAGTCTCTACGGTGTCGACTATCGTTACACCACCGCTTATGGCCTGTTCAGCAATCAGTTGTTGAAAGAGAACCTCACCAACGGTTATGACGCGCCGATGATATATGTGGACCTCTACTTCCCTGTTCTTCAGGGCTTGAACGTCCGCATCGGCCGCTTCATCTCCATCCCGGACATCGAGGCGCAGCTTGCGCCGAACAACTACACTTACGTTCACTCCCTGACCTACACTTGGGACAACTACACCAACACCGGCATCGAGTTCACGCAGGCCCTTACCAAAAACTGGATCCTGCAACTCGGCACTTCGATCGGCACCGAGGCGTTGCCCTGGCAATGGGGTGCGCGCGTGCCAAACTATTATGTGCAAACGGGCAACAATGCCGCCGGATTTGGTGCGGGCGTCGATCCGCTCTTTCCGGGTTCGTCGATGCTGCGCGATCCTGGCGCGGTGCCATCGATCACCGCCGGCGTTCGCTGGACCAGCGACGACGGCCGCGACGACTTGAATTTCGTCCTGGATGCCTGGAACAGCGGAACGCAGGGTTACAACAACCTGCAATGGATGGGCTTTACCTACTATCACAAGCTCAACGACTACTGGCACATCTCGTTCGAGACCTGGAACATTCACAACTTCAATGTTCCCGACTTGAACAACCCGGCTGCTGCGGCGCTGGTCGCCAACAATGGTTCGCCGTTCGGCCCGGCCTTTATGCAGTTCAACGGACCAAACATGGCGGTCTGCCTCGGCGCCAAGAATTGGACGGCGGCTGGTGGTGCCACGGCGGTGGCCGGCGCGCCGCTCACCTGCACGACCGATCAGCAAACCTTCCTGCTGTACGTCAACTACTCGCCGAACAAGCTGAATAACTTCTCCCTGCGCACCGAGTACTTCAACGATCCGCAGGGTCAGCGCACTGGTGTGCCGACCGCCTATGCCGATGTGGCATTGGGCTGGCAGCACTGGTTCTCGCCGCAGATCGAGATCCGGCCGGAAATCGGCTATTACCGCTCGATCGATAACCCGGCCTTCAACGGCAACGCCAACGCGGCCGCCGCTGGGCAGATTCCAATTCCACCGTCGCGGAACTGGTCGGTCATCGCGGCGAGCGACATCATCATTCACTTCTAAGGGGTGGACGGGGACATCGGCGGTGCAACGCGGGCCATGGCGAACATGGTCTCGTGTTGCACCGCCGAAGTTTCGGCATTCTGCGACCGCCAAAGTTGTGCCCATAATGTGTGCAACGTTTTTTAGACATGTTGCGTATTTGGGCAAAGCGCGAAGATTGGATCGTGGTATATATAAATTTCAAATTTCTTTGGCCTCAAAAGCATCTCGACTTCCTATGAGGACGTAGCGAAAGTTACCTATGACAAATGCCAGCCGGGTGCGTGCAGCGCAGCAACTGAGCGCTTCGGAAAGGCAAAAAAGGTGTCAACTCTTCAGGAACGGCGCGAACTTCGCGATTTGACCGCAGGCTTGCCGATAAGAGATGGCAACGCGATTTCGGCGCGGTTCAGGGCCGCATGGCTAGTCTTGCTCACCGCAAATGCCATCCCGATCGGAGCAACGTTTGCTCTGGTTTGGCTGGCGACCGTCAGCTTGGTTGTCCTCAATTATTTCGTTGCGTACAATCTCGTCTCGCTCGTCTACATGCTCCCCGTCGTCGTGGCGGCGACGCAGTGGGGGATCGGATCCGGCATTCTTGCCGCCGTCGCCGGGGCCGCGGCAGCAGACTTCTTCTTCTATCCACCGTTTTACAGCGTGTGGATTCGCGATCCGCAAAATGTGGTCGATCTGATCCTGTTCCTGTTGGTCGCGCTCGTCACCAGCAATCTTGCCGCGCGTCTGAAGAATGAGGCGCTTGCGGTAAGCCGCCGCGAGAAGGAGATCAGGGAGCTGCATTCCTTCTCGCAGGGGCTCGCGACCTGCCTTAACAGCCGCGACTTGCTGTTTGCGGTGCAGGACTATCTCTCCAATACCTTGCGCTACCGGGCCGTGCTGATTGCCGCCGGCCAGGACGATTACGGCATCGACGACGCCGGCGCCGTGCCGGACGAAGTCCGCGGCGAGGCTGCGAAACTGGCCGCCGCCAATGCCTCGAAGCCGTCGACCGTGGTAGAGGTCCGCAGCGGCCGCGCCTGGCTGGTGCGGGCGATTTCGTCGGAAATCCTCGGCTACGGCGCCATCGCGGTTCAGATCGGCGACAGCGCCGGCGAAAGCACCGACGTTACCGCACAGCGTGTCGAGAGCCTGCTTGAGGAAGCCACCCTCACGCTGAAGCATCTAAAGACCAAGGAAGCGATCGAACAGGCGACCGTCGATTACCGCACCGAAATCCTGCGCGACGCGCTGATCGGCGGCGTCTCGCATGAGCTGCGCACCCCGCTCGCGTCCATCCTCGGCAGCTGCAGTGTGCTCAATCAGCTGCCGACGATCACGGGCGACAGCCAGTCGAGTGAGCTGATTCAGGCGATCGCCGAGCAGGCCGGGCAGCTCGACGGCGAAATTCGCGATCTGCTCGACGCCACCCGCATCAGCGCCGACGGCGTGCGCCCGCGATTGATGTGGACCGATCCGACCGACATCGTTAGCGGCGCGCTTAAGCAGAAAGAGCGCCGGCTCGCCTCGCACTGGGTCACGGTCGACGTGATCCGCGACGTACCGCTGGTGCATGTGGATTCGACGCTGGTCGAGCAGGCCTTGGGTCAGCTTCTGGAAAATGCCGCCAAATATTCGCCGCTCGGTAGTGAGATCAAGGTTTCGAGCCGCTGCGAGCAGGATTGCGTGGTGCTGTCGGTGCGCGACTACGGCAGCGGGCTCAACCCGGACGAGAAGAGCCAATTGGGCAAACGCTCGTTCCGCGGCCGCGGCCAAGGCGCCGACGGCTCCGGTCTCGGTTTGTGGATCGCCAGCACGTTCATCGCCGCCAATGGCGGCAGCCTGCATGCCGAAAGCCAGGGTCCAAATTTGGGTACGACAATGTCGCTCCGGCTGCCGACGATGTCGGCGTCTACCCCGGAGCTAGTGGACGCCCTCAATGACTAAGGTCCTGGTCATTGATGATGAAGCGCAGATCAGACGCTTTCTGCGCGCGGGGTTTGAGCTTCATGGTTTCACAGTGGTCGAGGCCGAGAATGCCACCGAGGGTCTGCGCGCGGCGACCATGAGCGCGGTCGACCTGATCATCCTCGACCTCAATCTTCCCGACCTCGAAGGCGCCGAAGTGCTCGAGCGCATCCGCTCGTGGTCCAACATTCCGATTATCGTGCTGTCGATAGACGCCGACGAGCACGAGAAGGTGCGGCTCTTGCGGCTCGGCGCCGACGATTACGTGGTCAAGCCGTTCGGCATTTCCGAATTATTAGCGCGCAGCGACGCGGCGTTGCGCCGGCATTTGCGCGGCACCAACCGCGATCCGGTGGTGCGCGCTGGGCCGCTTTCGGTCGATCTGGTGTCGCGCGTCGTCACGCTCGACGGCAAGCGCGTGCAGTTGACGCGCAAGGAATACACACTGCTGCACGGGCTGGCGACCCATGTCGGCCTTGTCGTCACCCATCAGCAATTGATCCGGGAAATTTGGGGCGGCCATGCCGGCAACATTCAGTATCTGCGCATTCTGGTGCGCAAGTTGCGGCAAAAGATCGAGGTCGATGCAACGCAGCCGCAGCTGATTGTCAGCGAATCGGGTGTTGGCTACCGGCTCGATCAGGGTGAGGCGGGGGCGGCGCACCGGCGGCGCGGAATTTCCTCCGATACTTACGCCTGATTCGCGCTCGATTTCGCGCGAGGCCGCCTAAGGCTCGATCAAACGTCCGGTGGTGGCTTTGATCACCGCCTCGGTGCGGGTCGAGGCGCCGAGCTTGGCGCGGGCGTTGTCGATGTGAAAATCGATCGTACGCTTGGTCAGCCCGACGATTTGCCCGATTTCGACCGACGTCTTGCCGCGGGCTACCCAGGTCAGCACTTCGACTTCGCGGTCGTTCAAGTCGACGAGCTTCGGCCACAGCCCGGTGCGCGCCACGCCGGCCAGCCGCGCTTCGATGATGGTTTCCAGCACCTCGAAATCGATCGGCTTGGTGACATAGTCATCGGCGCCCAATTGCCGCCCCCTGAGCTCATTGTCGCGATCAGTCAACGCGGTCAGGAAGATGAAGGGCATCTTGGCAAAGCGCGGTGCAAGCGCGATCAGCCGCTCGAGGAGCTCGAAGCCGGACATCATCGGCATGCTGATGTCTGACAACACCAGATCGGGCAGGGTCTTGAGGATAGCGGCCAGCCCGTCGCGTCCGTCATGCGCCACCGTCACCGCATAGCCGCGGTCTACAAGCTCCTCGGCGATCAGCGCCGCGGTCTCGCGATCGTCTTCGATACACAGAATCTTTCGTTGCGGTTCCGACATTGGGTCCGGATCTAAGCGTCATGGCGATGCTAGCGGAAATACCGGCCGATTTCAGCCCATCCGCGGCCGGCAGCGGGCGGAGCTGTCATTTGTCCAGTCTCCGCCGCTAACCTTTCCGCCGCTAACCGCTTTCAATATAGGCTATAATACCGTCTTGCTCAGGCCTGCCTCGACGCAGTCCTCTTAAGGGTCCAAATCGCACCGACAGTTGCGCCCATGTGGCAGCCGCACTCGATTCGCTTTCACCTGACCGCGGTCTTCCTGCTGTTCTTTTTGCTGGTGGTCGTGCTCGGCCTGTTCAGCATCTGGCGGCTGAGCAACTTCAACCGCCTGTCCGCCGACGTCGCCGAGGTGTGGCTGCCCAATACGCGCGTGCTCGGCGATCTCAATAACTTCACCTCGGATTTCCGAGCCATCGAAGGCAGCAACCTGTTGTCGTCGGATCCCGCCGACTTGGCGCAGACCGAAAATCAGATGGCCGACCTCGACCGCTCCATTGCCGAGGCTGAGCGCAGTTTCGAGCGGATCCGGCGCGCCGCCGCCGAGGACGATCTGTATGGCCGCTTCAAGCAGCGTTGGAACAATTATCGCGGCATCGTCAATCAGATCGTGGCGCTGTCGCGAGGCAACCGCAAGGCCGAGGCGCTCGCGATCTACCGTGGCGCCTCGCGCGCAACCTACGATGCGGCGAGCGACACGCTCGGGCGATTGACCGATCAAGCCGTCGCCAACGCGCAGGCGGCAAGCGACCAGCTCGGCTCCGCCTACCGGCAAGCGTTTTGGCTCATCCTGCTCGGCATGGTGATCGCCGGCGTCATGGTCGTCGCCGCGCTCATCCACATCAGCCGCTCGATCTCGGCGCCTCTGTTGCACTTGGCCGACCGCATGCGGCTCCTGGCCGCCAACCATACCGACATCGACATTCCCGAGACCGAAAAACGCGACGAGATCGGCGAGATGGCGCGGGCCACCGTGGTGTTCCGCAACAACGCCATCGAGCTGATGCGCAGCCAGCGGATGCTGGCCCGTCAGGCGACCATGCTCGAGGAACAATTGGCGCAGGAGCAGCGGCTGGCGCTGGCGCAGCGCAACTTCGTCTCCATGGCCTCGCACGAATTCCGCACGCCCCTGACGATTGTCGACGGTCATGCCCGCCGCCTCGAAAAGACCCGCGAATCGATCAGCCCGCCCGAGATTGGCGAGCGCGCCGGAAAAATCCGCGGCGCGGTGCTCCGCCTGACCCATTTGATCGACAACCTGCTCAACTCGTCGCGCCTGATCGACGGTAGCGGCGGGGTCAGCTTCCATCCGGTGGCGATGGATTTGACGGCGATGCTGCACGAGGTTTGCCAGGTACACCGCGAAATGGTGCCGAGCGCGCAGATCGTCGAGCGATTCGGCTCGGCGCCGATGCGGATTGTCGGCGACGCCAAGCTCCTGTTCCAGGCCTTGAGCAATCTGTTGTCGAACGCCGTTAAATATTCGCCGGGCCGCGGCGCCATCGAAGTCGAGGCTGAGGTGGTCGCCGACGAAGCGGTGGTCGCCGTCACCGACCACGGCATCGGCATTCCGCTCGGCGACCTCAATCGGCTGTTCGAGCGCTACCATCGCGGCAGCAACGTTTCCGGGATCGTCGGCACCGGCGTCGGGCTCTATCTGGTGAAGATGGCGGTCGATCTGCACAAAGGACGCATCGAGGTGCGCAGCAGAGAAGGCGAAGGCTCGCGCTTCGTCATTCACCTGCCGGTCGGGCGCGCGGTGTCGCTCGGCCAATGGCTGGCGACCGATGACGAACAGCGGCAGCCGCACAATGCCCCTTCCATTGCGGTTTCATCGGAGAGCATGACATGAGGAGTTCGTTTGGCGTGAAGACTTTGTTTTTCGTATTTGCGCTGGCTGCGCTCGGCGGTTTCGCTGCCGCGTCCACCGCCCCGGCGCCTGCGCCGGTCGCGCCGCTGTCCGCTGCCATGCTGCTGCGCGTCGATTGGCAGGACCCGCAAGCGCTGCCGCGGCGCCTTCGCAACCACTGCTACACTGACAGCGTCAGCGGCCGCCCCTATTGCTCCGACCATTGCGGAGGCGAGTACCAAGTCTACTCTTGTTCGCCGCACTCGTTCGGCTGCTGCCGCGTGGGATATGGCTATTGCGACTGGAACGGGTTGGTGCGCTGTCATCCGTGACGACGCTGCATGATCTAGGTCATGCACCAAGGAGCTTGCAGATCGTTCAAATGCGAACGAACCGCTTAAACGGCGGCACACCAAAGCGGTTCAAAAACCGCCGGCCACCGCAGCCGATTAGTAAGCGATTGGGTCCGGCGTGTTCAGATGCGTTATGCGCCCGATCATCGTCTTTGCCGCAATTGTGCTCGTTGCCGCCGTCGCAGCTCCAAAATACGCGTCGCATATCGGCGCCGCGCCGGCGCCGGCCGGGCCGCGGACGTCCGCGAATGCCACGGCGGACTCGGCGGTGAGCGCGGCAGAAAATTCGCGATCGGTCGTCGTGGCGCGCGATCCGCGCGGCCAGTTTGAGGTCAATGCCCGCGTCAACGGCCGCCGCATCGATTTTATGGTCGATACCGGCGCTTCCGTGGTTGCCCTCACCGTCCGCGACGCCGCTCGGCTCGGCATCCACCCGCCGCCAAGTGCGTTTACTGCCGAAGTCAGAACCGCAAACGGCACAGTGCGGGCGGCGCCCACAAAGCTCGACGTGGTCGAGGTTGGCGATGTGGTGGTGCGCGACGTCGACGCCCTGGTGCTTCCCGACCAGGCCTTGAGCGATAATCTGCTCGGTCTGTCCTTTTTGTCCCGGCTGCGCCGTTTCGAATTCAGTGGTGGCAAGCTCGTGCTCCTACAATAGGCGCTTTCGCCGCACGGTAAACAGCCGTTAACGACGTTACTCGTCGGCGCTGTGCGATTGCGGCAACGAAAAATCAAGGCACTTCGCTTACCGGTAATCCCTCAAACAGCAGGGATTTCGCTCCGCCGGCTGTATGCACGCGAAGATGGCATGGCGCTACGGCCGGAGACGGGAGCGCGGACAGGTTTAGCTGAGATGAAACCTATGGCTCAGTTTTTCCGGCGCCGCGGGCGCGGCATTGCCCGCTTCGGCCGTGCCGAAGGCGGGGCGACCGCCGTCGAGTTCGCGATTATCGGCCCGGCCTTTGTCGCCACCCTCGTCGCCGTGCTGCAAGTTTGCGTTTTTCTGTTTGCGCAGATGGCGATTCAGAACGCCGCAGTGGAGGCGGCCCGCTATTTCTTGACCGGCCAGGCGCAGAACAACAATTGGTCGGCAACCACCATCATTGGCAAGGTGTGTCCGACGGCGCTGTTCACCTGCAGCAACATGTATCTCGTGGTGCAGAATTACTCGTCGTTCTCGTCGGCGAGCACCTCGAGCCCGTCGATGTACAACGGCACCACGCCCATCACCAGTTACGCTTTCGATCCCGGAACGCAGGGCGACGTCATGGTGGTGCAGTTGATCTACGCGTGGCCGGTCGTGACCGCGCCGCTGGGCTTCAATATTTCCAATCTGCCGAACAACCAGGCCCAACTGACGGGCGTCAGCGCCTTCCGGGTGGAGCCCTACTGACCATGATGACGTTCCTCGCCAATGCCAGGCGTTTTGTCGATTCGACCCGCGCGGTGGCCGCGGTCGAATTCGCCATGATCATGCCGGTCCTGCTGCTCATGTTTCTCGGCTCGTTCGATGCCGGGAACGCCATTGCCGTTTATGCCAAAGTGCGCGCGGCGTCTTACTCGCTCGCCGCGATCACCAATCAATACGGCTCAACCAGCGCGGATTCGATCTCGACGACAACCATGACCGCGATTACCGGGGCGGTGACCCAGATGATGGCGCCGTATTCGAGTTCGCCGGCGACCGTGGTTATTTCGCAGATACAGGCGGCGTCGGCGACGAAGGCGTATGTCAGCTGGAGCTACTCGCCGACCGCGGGCGCGGCGCTGACCCAAGGTGCCGCGTTCACCAGCCTGCCCAGCAACTTTGCCACCAATACCTGCAACAGCACCTATCCGTGCTACGCGATCTTCGCCAAGGTGAGCTACACCTTTACGCCGATGTTCGGTGCATTCCTCACCGGCCCGATCACGCTCTCGGACAGCATTTACACGACGCCCCGCATCTCCACCTGCGTGCAATACAACAGCATTCCCAGCAACTGCGCCACGCTCCTGTGACCTAGCCGTCGTCACGGCCGCCGGGTAACAGCGGACTTCGCGCCGCGCTTGTACTCCCGGGCCTCCAGTCTGAAGAGTTATTGCGAGATGTGGGCCGTGGTCACGGCCTTGTTGAACATCGTCTGCAATGCGTTCGTTATGTCCGTCGGTGTGGTTGCGGTGAAATAGAAGCCACTCGACGCGCACAACTGCAGAGCCGCAGGAATGTTGGCGATGTTGCTGTTGGCGTAGCCGTCCTCGTTATTCGAGAACGCGGAGTTCGGATCGTTGATCGTTCCATACGGAATGTAGAGGACGGCGACCGTGATCCCGCGGTTTCTCATCGTCGCGCACCAGTCCGTCGTGTTAATCGTGCCGTTTTGATCGTTCTGGTTGTACGGCGGCATGACAGTCGCGGAGTTCTGATAGGGCACGTTTGCGGACGCCGACCAATTTTGCGATCCCCAGTTGCCGCCGGATTGTGTCTGGTAATCCTGCGAACCGTCGGTGACGATGAAGACATAGGGCAGGGGGCTCGATGAGCTCAAGCCGCTGCCGATCATGGAGGAAGTAATAAAGGTATTCATGCTGGACAGCGCATTCTCGAAATGCGTGCCGCCGGATCCCAGCGTTGAGTTCGCCGTGCCGTTGCCGCCGTTATCGAGCAGGGTGGCGAGCTGTGAGGCAAAATTGTTGATGGTCGAGCCGGCAAGGCTGGTGGTCTGCCCGACCGAGCAAGAATTGCTGCTGCCGCTGCCGGACGTGCAGAGATTGACGATGAATGGATACAATCCCACACTGAACTGATTGCTGATCCCGGTCTGTGTTTCGACATTCTGCGCTTGCAACAAAAGCTGCGTCACCGCATAGCCGACGGCATCGGCGCGCAATTGGATGCACGATGTGGTCCCGGGAGTGGAGCACGAGCTCACCTGGCTGCCGGTCCAATTAACATATTGGCCGCAACTACCGTTGCTGTCATTGAGGCAGCTTGTTGAGAACGATGTTGGCGTCGTGCCTAGGCGCGTAATGGCAAAGCCTTGGCAATAACCTCCCGCACCGGGATTGGTCGCTCCGCCCGGGGCCGGGATCGTTCCTTGCCACGGGCCGGCCGCGCCGCCCCAACTGGTTGCTTCGGTTTGATCGCAGGCTCCCTGGGTAGCGAAATGGCAGGCGAACTGGCAGCCCTGCGGATAACCATTGTTGGGAGGACTGTTGGACGGGTGTAAATCGTCCGGATTGACCGCCATCAGCCGCGCCTGTTCGGCGGGCGTAGAGGGGAAACTCATTGAGCCGGAAACGTCCAGCATCAGATAAAAGCTGAGGTAGACCGGCAGCGACACGCTCGCCGTCGACGAGCCGGTGACGGCGACGTTGCTGTAGCCCAGTATCTTCATGAAATACGTGGGAACGTTGGCGGAGAACGTCACCGCCGCGGTAATGGTCTGGCTGCTCAGCGTCACCGTGGCGCTGTCGGTCAGGCCGGTATAGCCGACATTGGCCGGCGCTGAGGACAAATTGGCGCTGAACATGTTGGTCGCGTAGGTCGAGCCGCCGGAGACGGTGCCGTTGGCGCTCATACCCTTCGCCGTCGCGACGATCGGCGAGTTGTTGGAGACGGTGGCGAGCGCGGCGGCATCCGAGGCCGATTGCAGCTTGGTCTTGATCATCACGGCGGTCGAATAGTCGATCACGCAGCCGATGGCGGTCACGATCGGCAGGGCGCAGAGCGCGAACATGATCGCGGTGTTGGCGCGCTTATTGGCGCGAAAATCACCGATCCGCGCTCGAATCCGCGTCAACGCGGCAACGGGCAGACTATTTCGAATGAATGTGCGCATGGCGGATTTTTCCAGTACCTCGCTCCTATGCAGAATTTGCTAGGAAATTGTTACTCTGATCGCTGACTCGGAAGCCCCGGAGGCTGTCGAGCGGCCGAGATCCGCGCCGCAAGATTAACTGATTCCCGCCGGTTCTCCGAAAATTGCGGCTATCCCGCGCCGCGGCGAGGAGCGATTGATGTCCTACGTGCTGGCCATCGACCAGGGCACCACGTCGACGCGGGCGTTTCTATTTCGCGCCGACACCTCGATCGCCGCGTTCGCGCAGAGCGAGTTTCCGCAGCATTTCCCCGCCGACGGGCAAGTCGAGCATGAGCCGGAAGATTTGTGGACGACCACGCTCGAAACTTGCCGCCGCGCCATGCGCGACGCGGGCGCCAGCGCGCGCGATATTGTCGCCATCGGCATAGCCAATCAGCGCGAGACGACGCTCCTTTGGCGCCGCGACAACGGGCGGCCCGTGCATCGCGCAATCGTCTGGCAGGACCGCCGCACTGCGGATCTATGCGCGCGGCTGAAAGCGGCGGGGCGTGAGCCGCTTTTTGCGGAAAAGACCGGCCTGTTGCTGGATCCGTACTTCTCCGGCACCAAGCTCGCTTGGCTCCTGCAAAAGGAGGCCGCGATCGGCGAACTCGCGGCCCGCGGCGAACTCGCCTTCGGCACGGTCGATTGTTATCTGCTGTGGCGGCTGACCGGCGGCAAGGTTCACTCAACCGACGCCACCAACGCATCGCGCACCTTGCTGTTCGACATCCGCGCCGGCCGCTGGGACGACGAGCTATTGGCGCTCCTTGGCGTGCCCAAGGCCGTTTTGCCGCAAGTCTTCGATTGCACCGCCGCCTTCGGCGTGACTGATCCAGAACTCTTTGGTGCCGCGATCCCCATCTACGGCATCGCCGGCGATCAGCAGGCAGCGCTGATCGGGCAAGCCTGCTTTAAGCCGGGCATGGTGAAATCGACCTACGGCACCGGCTGCTTCGCGCTTCTCAACACCGGGCCGGACCCGGTCGCGTCGCAAAACCGGTTGCTCACCACCATTGCCTACCAATTCGGCGGCACCCGCACCTACGCGCTCGAAGGTTCGATTTTTGTCGCCGGCGCGACGGTGCAGTGGCTGCGCGACGGCTTGGGGATCGTGCAAAGCGCTTCCGAGACCGGCGCGCTTGCCGCGCAAGCCGACCCGACGCAGGACGTTTTCCTGGTGCCTGCTTTCGTCGGGCTCGGTGCGCCGTATTGGCGGCCCGATTTGCGCGGGGCGTTGTTCGGGCTCACGCGCGGCACGGGTCCGCGCGAATTGGCGCTCGCGGCGCTCGAGAGCGTGTGTTTTCAAACCGTGGATCTTCTCACTGCTATGAAAGCCGATTGGCGGGACGCCGAAGCATTTTCCGGAAAAGCGGTCCCCGGTTTTCCGAAAGAAAATGCGACAAAACAACATGGCGCGCTGCAGATTTTGCGCGTCGACGGCGGCGTGGCCGCGTCCGACTTCACCATGCAGCGGTTGGCCGATCTGACGGGCGAGATCGTCGACCGGCCGCGGATCAAGGAAACGACCGCGCTGGGCGCAGCCTATCTCGCCGGGCTGTGGGCCGGCTTCTTCCCCGAGCCGGACCGCTTTGCGCAAGCTTGGCAGTCGGAACGGTGGTTCGCGCCGCAGATGGATCAAGCAACGCGCGAGCGCAAGCTTGCCGGCTGGGCGTCGGCGGTGCGCCGCTTGTTGGCTTAGAGCATGATCCGGAAAAGTGGCAAACGGTTTTCCGAAAAGATCATGCACCATCAAAAACCATGAGGATTACAAATACCCGGCGTGCATTTCTGCGGCGAACCGCAACGGATCGCCTTCCCAGGTGATGCGGCCGTGATCGAGCACATAGACGCGGTCGGAATGCGGTAGCGCGAAGGTCACATTCTGTTCGGCGAGCAATAGCGTCAGCAAGCGCTCTTTACGCAGGCGCTCGATCGCCTTGGAGATCTGGCTCAAGATTACCGGCGCCAGTCCGAGCGTCGGCTCATCGAGGATGAGCAGCTTCGGCTGCATCATCAAGGCGCGCCCGAGCGTGAGCATCTGCTGCTCGCCGCCCGAGAGCGTGCGCGCTCTTTGCCCCTGCCGCTGCTCCAGGATCGGAAACAGATCGAATACCCAGTCGAGCTGCCGCGCCCGCTCGGCTTTGCTTAAGTGGCCGCCGCCGAGATCGAGATTCTCGCGCACATTCATGTCGCCGAACAATTCGCGCATCTCCGGACAATGCACCACGCCGGCGCGGGCGATGGCCGCGGCGGTCGATGTGCGCAAATCGCGCCCGCCGAATCGGATTGCGCCGCGATAAGGAACCAGACCGGATATCGCATTGAACAACGTGGTCTTGCCGGCGCCGTTGAGACCGACAATCGAGACGAACTCGTCCTGCCGCACGTGGACATAGATGCCATCGAGCGCCTTGGCCTTGCCGTATAGGACCTTGACCGACTCGACTTCAAGCAAAGTGGCTTGCTGCAAGGCGTGCGCGCTCTTGCGCTCCACCGCTTCGATTTTGCCGCCGATATAGACGCGCCGCACCGTTTCATTCTGCATCACCTCGTCGGCGCTGCCTTCGGCGATGCCTTCGCCCAGATACATCGCGATGACACGGTCGGCGAGCGCGGCAACGCTTTTGACGCTGTGGTCGACCAACAGCACGGCGCGACCCTGGTCGCGCAGTGTGCGGATGAGATTGGAGAACACCTTGATTTCGGCTGCGGTCAGACCGGCGAACGGCTCGTCGATCAGCACCACCTTGGGGTCGCGCGCCACGGCTTTCGCCAGCTCCATGCGGCGCAGATCGGCGAACGGCAGCGTCCACGGATGCCGGTCCAACACCGCACCGAGCCCGACGCTCTCGGCGATGCCTTTGGCGCGCTCGGCAACCGACGGCTCGCTCACCAGCCGCAACAGCGAGTCGGGCAGCATTGCGAGCTTGATGTTTTCCAGCACCGTCTGGCGCTGCAGCGGGCGCGAATGCTGGAACACGATGCTGACGCCGGAACGGGCGACGCGGTGGGTCGGCCAGCCGGCGATGTCGATGCCGTCAAGCTTGATGGTTCCGGAATTGGCGCGCTGGATGCCCATGATCAGCGCCATGACAGTCGACTTGCCAGAGCCGTTCGGTCCGATCAGCCCGACGATCTCGCCGGCATGCAGCTCGAAACTCATATTCTTTACCGCGACGACCCCGCCGAAGCGTTTGTTGAGTTCGCTGACCTGTAAACGCACGGCGCCGGTCATTCGCGTTCTCCGCGATGCAGCGCGTAGCCGAGCAGGCCTTCAGGAAAGAATAGAATGACGGCCAGCGCGATGGCGGCGACGACGAAGGTGTTGAGCTGGCCGAGAGGTCGCAAGAACTCGTTGGCGACGATCAGAAACACCGCGCCGAGCGCCGCGCCCAGGATGGTGCGGCGGCCGCCGAGCACGGCGGCGATGATGATCTGCACGCCGATCGCGATATCGATCACGGTGTCGACCGAAGCGGTGCCCATATAGAAGATCAGCATGGCGCCGGCGGTGCCTGAGAACAGCGCGCTCACGCAAAACGCCGCTATCTTGTGTTTGGTGACGTTGAAGCCGAGCGCGGCCGCCTCGACCGCATCCTGACCGCTCGCCTGCAGGATCAGTCCGACCGCCGAGCGCGACAGGCCGAACAACAGCACGGCGCAAATCACCAGAAAGGCGAGCGCGTACCAGTAATTGACGTCGGCATCGATCGACAGCACGTCGGGCACGGTCATCCCGATTTCGCCGCCGGTGACGCCGGCAAAGATCACCACGAGGTTCTGCAGTAGGAGCACCGCGACCAGCGTCACCAGTCCGAAATAGGGCCCGCGCAGCCGCAGCGCCGGAAGCGCCAGCAGGATGCCGCCGACGACCGCCGCCAATGCGCCGGCGACGACGCAAACCGGTATCGAGTAGCCGAAATTTCTGTTGAGGATCGCAGCGGTATAGGCGCCGAGCCCGATCAGGAAAGTCGGACCGAAATTGACCTCGCCGGCGAATCCGAACAAGAGGTCCCAGGCCATGGCGAAAACGCCGAAATAATAGGCCGCGGTCAGGATGGCGAGCAGATAGGCCGAGAGCCAGAACGGCAACAAGGCCGCGATCAACACGACCACAGCCCCGATCCATACGATGGGTGAGCGAAGCACCGCCACGCCACTCTCCTTAAGTCCGGATCGGATCAGATGAAATCGGATCGTGGCTTAGCTTTTGTGTTTGCGCATGATCTTTTCCGGAAAACCGGACGCCACTTTTCCGGATCATGCGCTAGCGCCGACCTAACAGGCCTTGCGGCCGCACATAAACGACCAGGACGAGAAGAATGAGGGAAGGGATCGGCCGCAACGTCGGCGCGATCAGATAAGCCGTCATGGTTTCCAGATAGCCGACCACATAGGCCGCGATCAGCGATCCGGAGACGCTGCCGAGACCGCCAAGAACCACGATGGAAAAGGCGCTGGCGGTGAGCTGCCCCGTGTTCGCGGTGCTGACGCCGAGAAACGAGGCCAAGAGCACACCGGCGATGCCGGCGAGGATTCCGTAGATGGTCCAGGCCACGAGATAGAGCTGGTTGAGTTCGTAACCTAAGAGCGTAACGCCGCGCGGATTCATCGAAGCGCCGAGCAATGCCTTGCCGGTGCGGGTGCGGTTCACCAGCAACCACAACAGCCCGATGATCGCCCAGGCGACAACCACGATCATGACTTCATTGGTCGGCGTGCGCACGCCGAGGATGTTCACTACGCCGGGGATCAGCGGCCGAATGGTGACCGGATTGTCACTGAACAGATAAGCCATGCCGACCTGGATCATGATGCCCCAGAGCAGCGTGCCGGTGAGCACGAAGATTTCGGTCTCTTCCGGCCGGATGGCGCGCGAGCGCTGGATCGGGCGCACGAGGATGAAGTAAGTCGCGTAGGCGGTCGTCAATCCCGCCAACACGCCGATCAGCGTGCCGACATAAGTGCCGAGCCCGAGTTCGCCGGCGGCGGCCCATCCGATCAGCGCCGCCACCACCATGATGCCGCCGTGGGCGAGATTGAGAACGCCGGACACTCCGAAGATCAGCGTAAAGCCGACCGCGGCAAGCCCATAGAGCGAGCTGATCGCAGATCCATCGACCAGGATTTGGACTGCCCGCATAAACGGCCCGATCGGATGCGGCTAGCAAACTGCGGCGGCGAGCCTAACTCGGCGTTTTCACGAAAGACGGAAAGCCGAGTTTGCCTTTGCAGATGCTGGTCGGGTAGACGCACACCTGTTTGCCGCTCTGCCACTGAATGGCGATGGTCGGGACCAGGTCCGGCCCATATTTGAGCGCGTGAGTGAACAGGTTGTCGCGGCCGTAGAACTGGACGCGGCCGATGGCGCCGACGTGATCGGTCGCTTCCAGCGCGGTGACGAGCTTATCCGGATCGGTCGAGCCGCCGGCGCGCTCGATCGCCTCGGCGATCACAAACACCATGTCGTAGGCGGAATAGCCGTCATAGGCCGGCGTCACGCCGTACTTTTTCACATAAGCCTCGGCAAACGGAATCGTGACCGGCGTGAGCGCGACGTCGGGGGCCGCCGCGGTTCCGGTAATGACGCCCTCGGCGGCGCCGTTGGTGTCCTTCCAGAAGGTGCTGGTGGTCGCCTGCGAGCTTTGTCCGACCATCGGCATGGGCACCTCCTGGTCGTGCCATTGCACGGTCGGCTGCACGCCGACATGGCTGATGCCGGTCATGATGACGTCGGGGTGCTTATCCTCGATCTGATGGAAGATCGGCGTGAAATCGGCGGTGTCGGGATTGAAGCGGATGTGGTCGAGCACTTTCAAACCCGCTTTCGGCAGGCATTCGAGATAACGTTCGTCGAGCGGGGTGGTCCAGGCGGCGTCCTCGCTCATGACCACCGCGGTTTTCATGTGCAGCGGCTCGACCAGCAACTCGTGAGTATAATCGCAAATCGCTTGCGCGATGAAGGCGGAGGTGAGCCAGCCGTGGAAGGTGTATTTGTAGTGGTCGTAGTCGTCGTGGACCGCTTTGGAGATCAGATTGCTGGCGGCGCCGGGCGTAATGAGCGGCACGTGCAGCCGCGCCGACCACGGCTCGATCGCCAGGACCACCTCGCTGATATAGCTGCCGATCACCGCCACGACCTTGTCCTGGCTGACCGCGCGCTGGAACGCGCGCACCGCGTCGGCGGCAGAGGAGTGATCGTCGTAGGTGATGACTTCGACCTTGCGGCCGTTGATGCCGCCCTTGGCATTGATGTCGTCGGCCGCCAGGGCGGCGGCCTTGGTCAGCGAGGCGCCGGCGACCGAAGATTCTTCGCCGATGACGCCGATTTTGATCGGTTCGGACGATTGGGCGAGGGCGCCGAACGGTACGCACGCTATCGCCAGAACGGCGCCGGTGGCCAACCAAGACCGCGCTGCGCCAATCATGCTGTGCATGGTCGTCCTCCCAAAGGATGCGCGGGTTTGCCCGTTTCCCCGCCATTTTCGCTGTCCATTCAGATTATAGGAAGCGATGAGGGGTTACAAATGGGCCGAAACGGCGCTCGCCGAAGGCAAGCGCAGCCGCTTCGGGTGTTTGGTCAGTGGGGCAAATGCGCTATGAAGTGGCCGCGGAACGCCGCGCGGCGCGGGTGTAGCTCAATGGTAGAGCAGAAGCCTTCCAAGCTTATGACGAGGGTTCGATTCCCTTCACCCGCTCCAATAATTTCTTCAATCACTTAGCGTCGGCTGAATTGAAGTTGAGATTAGGTCCGGCTTCTGTTTTGAGACCGAGCCCGTTTTTTCCCCCGAGGGCGAACATTCCTCAACGCCCGTCTCAATGTCCGCATCGGCCAATAGGCGACGTTGCGCCAGTACTTAGAATGCCGTCATTCTTGGACGCGCTCAGCCGGTATTCTCTCTGCTTTTCTCTGTGGTGTAGGCCACCGACAGCACACGCGACACTGTGCAACGATCCAGCGCCCTTGATTCATGGAGGTGCGCTTTGTCCGAATCGGACTATTCGCGAAAGCATGCGTTGCAGTGCATGCGCCTGGCAGCAGATAGCATGCAATTGGCCGGGGACGTTCAGAATCCCGTTTTGCAAGCGCGTTTCGCGCGGATGGCGAGGGTGTGGTCCGACCTAGCGCTTCGAGGACCGAATGGGGATATTCGGATGGAAAGCGCATACCCGGACACAGAGTCGAAACAACGAGGTTGCCTGGCCGGCTCGAAAACTTCGCGACAGTAGTTTGCAGCTGCGGTGTGAACTCGCGTCAATTTTCTTTTTGAAGTCGTGAGGCCCGCGAATGTTCGATCCTGACATGCGCGGCCGACATGTCGCTGGCGCACCATGGGATACTTATTTGTTGCGCCGCCCTGTTGTGTCGCCCTGAACCGCAGTCGAAGGCGGCGTCAAGAAGGCATCGAACCGCTCCTTGACGATGGCGTAGCATTCACACGATGCCTTTTCGAGACCGGGACGATCGAGAACTTTAATAGTGCCACGATAATAGCTGATGAGTTCGACCGTCTGCAGCGATTGCGCTGCAAGCGTCACCGATTTCCGATTGACACCCAGCATGTGCGACAAGAACTCGTGCGTGTATGGCAGGCCTTCGCCTTCGGCTCGATCGTGCATCATGAGCAGCCATCGGCATATTCTCTCTTCCGTTGTATGCATGGCATTGCATGCGACGGTCTGCTGAACCTGTGACAGCAGCGTCTCCGAATAGCTGACGAAGAGATTGCGGACATGTTCGCTGCGTTTGAATTCCGATTGCAACAACTCAATCGGGCAACGAACCATGCTACCCTCAAGCTGAACAAGACATCGATTGAAGGAGACGCGGCTGTACATGGCCGCGAATAGGCCGAATGCTCCTTCGCGCCCGATGTTTGCGGTCTCAATTGCCGAGCCGTTCTCCAAAACGGTTAGCAGCGAAAGGACGCAGCCTTCCGGGAAATAGGCGTGTTTGAGGAACCCGCCAGCCTCGCAGACGATGGCACCAAGTTTGAGCTTGATGGGCTCAAGATGGGGGTCGATCCGCTTGCGACTGGAAGCCTCCATCGCGCCGAGCAACCGATTGCTCCGCGCATGTTCTCTCTGACCTTCGGCCACGGCGATATCGTCCAAGTGGGTCGGCCCAGTTGTCTTGTCGTCCAGTTGTCTTGTCGTCGTACTCGTGCGCCAGTCGCCAAATGCGTGTCTGTACAAAATTGATCATTTTGTATCTTGGGTGCTATCAACAGGCGCGTTTCCGGCATCGAAAAAGTCCCAACCAGCGTTGCTCTGAAATGGTTTTCCAACTGCCTTCCGAGCTTATGACGAGGCTCGGTCCCCTTCACCCGCTCCAACCTCCGCTGCGAAGCAGGGGTTGTCCGCCGAAGCCGCAAGCGCGTTCAGGCGGGTCCTCGACGCGGCTATAGTGAAGGCGGACGCTGTTTAGCAGCTTCGGTTGGCACGCCAGAAGCGCCCGCTTAGGCCTTGCGCTGCGCCGCGCGAGGAGGCATGAGACGGCCGCGTAGGAGTGTAGCTCAATGGCTAGAGCACCGGTCTCCAAAACCGGGGGTTGGGGGTTCGAGTCCCTCCACTCCTGCCAGTCTCGGACGACAGATGGCTGAGGGCGTTTCGCCCGGCGGAAATCCGCTTCTGTAATACAATCCGGGATCCGGTCCCTTGACGCTTTGCGCTCCCGGCAGTAAATAATCGCCATCGTCAAGCGGCCCGGTAACGGACTTCCGCGACGAACTTTCCCCAAAAGGACGGCTATGGTGTCGGTCTCCTCCTGAAAGGCGGGCGGGGAATACTTATTTAGACGGGCAATGGCAAAGATCGATCCGTTCAAGTTCCTGCAGGAAGTGCGCGCCGAAGGCGAGAAGGTCACCTGGCCGACGCGCAAGGAGACGACCGTCACCACCATGATGGTGTTCGTCATGGTGTTCATCGCGTCGATTTTCTTCCTGGTGGCGGACCAGGTCATGCGCATTGGCGTCAGCTTTCTTCTGGGCATCAGCTCGTGAAAGGCTTTTCAATTGCCAACTTCCTCATCTCGCGGAACTCATGACATGACCGCCCGCTGGTACGCCGTGCACGCGTATTCGAACTTTGAGAACAAGGTCGCGGAATCGATCCGCGAACAGGCCAAGCAGCGCGGACTTGGCAGCCTGTTCGAGGACATCTTGGTGCCGAAGGAGAAGGTCGTCGAAGTGCGGCGCGGCCGCAAAGTCGACGCCGAGCGCAAGTTCTTCCCAGGCTACGTGCTGGTGAAAATGGAATTGACCGACGAAGCCTATCACCTGATCAAGAACACGCCGAAAGTCACCGGCTTCCTCGGTTCGGACAATAAGCCGATGCCGTTGTCGGATGCCGAGGTTAACCGCCTCCTGCAGCAGGTGCAGGAAGGCATCGAGCGGCCGAAGCCTTCGGTGTCTTTCGAAGTCGGCGAGCAGGTGCGCGTCTCCGACGGTCCGTTTGCCTCGTTCAACGGTACAGTCGAGGAGGTCGACGAGGCGCGTTCGCGGCTCAAGGTGGCGGTGTCGATTTTCGGCCGCGCCACGCCGGTTGAGCTGGAATTCGGACAGGTGGAAAAGCTGTAGGCGTCATGCCCGGGCTTGACCCGGGCATCCATGTTGCCTTACCGCCGCATGGATTGCCGGGTCGAGCCCGGCAATGACGAGTTGAAGCAGACGTGGGAGGTGAGGCGGTCGCCAGCCGTCGAGATCCGCACCACTTAAGGAGTAGAGAATGGCGAAGAAAATCACTGGCTATGTGAAATTGCAGGTGCCGGCCGGCGCGGCCAATCCGTCGCCGCCGATCGGCCCCGCGCTCGGCCAGCGCGGGCTCAACATCATGGAATTCTGCAAGGCGTTCAACGCGCAGACGCAGAAGCTGGAGAAGGGCGCGCCGATCCCGGTCATCATCACGGTCTATGCGGACCGTTCCTTCACCTTCGAAATGCGCCAGCCGCCGGTCTCGCACTTCCTCAAGAAGGCAGCCAAGATCGAAAAGGGCGCCAAGGCGCCCGGCCGCGACAAGGCCGGTTCGATCACCAAAGAGCAGGTCCGCGAGATTGCCGAGCAGAAGATGAAGGATTTGAACTGTGAGACCATCGAGGCGGCCATGCACATGATCGAAGGCTCCGCCCGTTCCATGGGACTGGAGGTGAAGTCATGAGCTCGCTCGGCAAACGCACGCTCAAGGCCCGCGAGGGCATCGACCGCGAGAAGCTTTACCCGCTCGCCGAAGCGGTGAAGCTGGTCAAGGAGCGCGCCAAGGCGAAATTCGACGAGACCATCGAAGTGGCGATGAATCTCGGCATCGATCCGCGCCATGCCGATCAGATGGTGCGCGGCGTGGTCAATCTGCCGAACGGCACCGGCCGCGCGCAGCGCGTCGCCGTCTTCGCCCGCGGCATCAAAGCCGACGAGGCCAAGGCCGCCGGTGCCGATGTGGTCGGCGCGGAAGACTTGGTGGAAAAGGTGCAGGGCGGCGCCATCGATTTCGATCGCGTCATCGCCACGCCCGACTTGATGCCGCTGGTCGGCCGTCTCGGCAAAGTGCTCGGCCCGCGCGGGCTAATGCCGAACCCGAAAGTCGGCACGGTGACCATGGACGTCACCACCGCGGTCAAAGGTGCCAAGGGCGGCTCGGTCGAGTTCCGCGCCGAGAAAGCCGGCATCGTGCAGGCCGGCGTCGGCAAGGCTTCCTTCAGCGAAGAGAAGCTGGTCGAAAACATCCGCGCTTTCGCCGACGCCGTACAGAAATCGCGGCCCGGCGGCGCCAAGGGCCATTTCATCAACCGGGTCGCAATCTCCTCGTCGATGGGTCCCGGCGTGAAGATCGAGCCGGCGAGCCTGTTCCCGAGCTAGCAGCACCAGGCAAGCTAATTGCGTCGACCGCGCGGTGTCAGGCGCGGTCGTCGGGTAGCGACTTGATGAAGTCGATGAAAGCGCGCAGTGGCGCCGGCACCAGGCGCCGCCCCGGGTAATACAGAAACGGTCCCGAGAAGGGCTGCCACCAGGGTTCGAGGACCGGTTCGAGCGCGCCGCTATCGAGATGCGGGCGCAGCCAGTCCTCGAACAGAACAATGATTCCGGTGCCGGCCACCGCCGCTTCAACCGCCAGATCGGTTGCGCCGCCGACACTCACGATGAGCGGTCCAGTGGGGTCGACCCGCACCACCTCGCCGTCGCGCTCAAACTCCCACGGCGACGTCATGGCCCCGCTACTGAAGCGGGCGCGCAGGCAAGCGTGACCGAGCAGGTCGCGCGGGTGCCGCGGGCGGCCGCGGCGGTCGAGATAGCTGGGAGCTGCGGCCGCGGCGAAGCGCTGAAAGCGCGGCCCGATCGGTACCGCGATCATGTCCTGCTCCAGCCGCTCGTCATAGCGGATGCCGGCGTCGCACCCGGCCGCGATCACATCGACCAAATTATCCTCTGCGACCACCTCAAGCCGGATATCGGGATAAGCGGCGAGGAATCGTGGAACGATGCCCGGCAACACCAGCCGCGCCGCGACGACCGGAACATTAAGCCTGAGTGTGCCCGCCGGCCGGTCGCGAAAGGCGTTCACCACGTCGAGCGCCGCTTCGACCTCGGTCAAGGCTGGGCCCAGCCGTTCAAGAAGACGCGCGCCCGCTTCGGTCGGAACGACGCTCCGCGTTGTCCGGTTGAGAAGTCGCACTCCGAGCTGCGCTTCAAGCCGCCGGACCGCCTCGCTAATCCCGGACGCACTCCCGCCGCTGGCCCGCGCGCCGTCCCGAAAGCCGCGGGCCCGCGCAGCCGCCACAAACGCGTTCAGATCGGCCAGATCGACTTTATTGTTCGCCATTACGCACAACCCGTGCGGATTGTCGGTAATTATCGCACGAGAAGCAACGCATTAGCTTTGTGGCGTTGTATTCAAAGGGAGACCGATCGTGCCCCGCATCGACCAATCCGGAACATTTAAACTTGGCGACCGCACCGTGTACCGGCTCGGCTACGGCGCCATGCAGCTTGCCGGACCCGGCGTATTCGGTCCGCCCAAAGATCGTAACGCCGCAGTCGCCGTGTTGTGCGACGCCGTCGCCTCGGGCGTCAATCACATCGACACCAGCGATTTCTACGGCCCGCACGTCACTAATCAGATCATCCGCGAGGCGCTGCAGCCTATCCCGACGATCTCATCATCGTCGCCAAGATCAGCGCGCGGCGCGGTGCCGACGGGTCGTGGCTGCCGGCCATGTCGCCGCCAGAACTGACACAGGCGGTGCAGGACAATCTGCGCAACCTCGGCCTCGACGTGATCGACGTGGTCAATTTCCGCAGCATGCACGGCATTCACGGACCCGCCGAGGGATCGATCGAGGCGCCGCTTACTGCGCTCGCCGAGCTGCAGCGTCAGGGCCTCATCCGCCACATCGGGCTGAGCAACGTCACGGTGGCGCAGATCGCGGAAGGACGCCGCATCTGCGACATCGTCTGCGTGCAGAACATGTAAAACATCGCGCACCGCAGCGACGACGCGATGATCGACGCGCTCGCCCGCGACGGCATCGCCTATGTGCCGTTCTTTCCGCTCGGCGGCTTCACGCCGCTGCAATCGTCCACTCTCTCGGAGGTCGCTAAGCACCTCGACGCGACACCGATGCAGGTCGCGCTGGCGTGGCTCCTCCGCCGCGCGCCGAACGTGCTGCCGATCCCCGGCACGTCATCGGTCCCGCATTTGCGGGAAAATCTCGCTGCGGCGGAACTTGATTTGCCGGCGGCCACTCTCACCGCGCTCGATAAAATCGCCGCAGATCCCGTCGTCGCTTAAAGGCACCGACGTCGTATGGCTACCGGGTCTAGTAAGATTTGAGAGAAAGGACCGCTCAGTAAACATTAAGATGCTGCATCAAAGTGGCCGCCCGGAAAAGTTAGGGCGCCGCGAAGACGATTATGAGGTCGGCGATGCAGACAGGCGAACTGAGCGGCGCGTGCCACTGCAAGGCGGTGCGCTTCCGCGTGAAGCTGACGGATGGCTTCAACACAGTGCGTCGCTGCAACTGCTCGTACTGCCGGATGCGCGGCGCGGTCGCGGTCTCTGCCAATGTCGGGGACATCACGTTTGAGGCCGGCGAAAATCTGCTCACCTGCTATCGGTTCAACACCGGTGCCGCGGCGCACTTCTTCTGCTCGCAGTGCGGCATCTATACTCATCATCGCCGCCGCTCGAATCCGAGCCAATATGGGGTCAACGCCGCCTGCCTCGAGGGCGTGAGCCCGTTCGATTTCGCCGATGTCCCGGTGATCGACGGGATCAATCATCCGAGCGATCAGGGCGCCGACGGCGGCTATCGAGTCGTCGGTCATTTGCGCTACGTGCCGGCGGCCGCGCGCTAAGGGTGCGCGAACCTTCGTTTGACGCCAGATTTTCCCAACCGAGCCGACGTGCGTTACTCATCTATCGGTTGCTTATGATTGAGTCTGCTATCAATAGTTGATAGCATTTTATACACGCTATAGTAGCGCTCGACAGTTGAGCCAGCTTCGTCACGACAAACGATTACGCGGCGGGGGCTAGCGGCAGTGCCGCTCGGCCCGGCGGGGCGTGCTGCGCGCCGCCGACGCCAAGGCGTCTTTCTATCCGACACGGCCTACAACCTGAGATTGGCCATGATCGCCGGGAATTCCAATGGACGAACGATCTACGTCGCCATCGTCGCCGACGTGATCGGGCTTCTGGCGAGTGGGGTGGACGCCGAGGCCGTGAAGGATGTCAGTCCGCGCACCGGGTTCGTTGTGGCAACCACGACGGCGCAGGCCCTGTGGCAGGCGTCGAACACCATCGCGCTCGACGCCGACGTGGGCGACACCGTCTGCATCTACGCCAAATCCGGATCACGCAATTTCGAGGGTGCAGTCCTCATCGAGGACGTCAGCCTGATCAACGATGGCGACAGCCTTCAAAGTTTCGCGCTGGTGAATGTGCCGCGGAGCACGGTCGCGCCGTACGATGACAACAGCGTGTTCCCGGCACGTTTTTCCGAGCAGAATTTCTGGTTCTGGCAGTGCGCCGTCGCAAGGGACGGAGCACCACACTGCAGCGTACTCCTCGC
>Ga0181520_10003647_pt1 | contig 26778 bp, 23 predicted proteins | sample PEATcosm2014_Bin_29_FD_132451 | JGI IMG/M metagenome (GOLD analysis project Ga0181520, IMG submission 132451) | Peatland microbial communities from MTU Mesocosm Facility, Houghton, MI, USA - PEATcosm2014_Bin02_30_metaG | ecosystem: Environmental > Terrestrial > Soil > Wetlands > Peat | place...
ATGGCGGAACGCTTCGTGTGCGCGGCGTGGACATGCTCGACGGTACGCCGATTCTAGACATCAAGCCTTACCTGTCGAGCATCCCCGCAGAGAAGCTGCGTCGCGGATGGATTGCCGAGTCCGAGGCTCGCAAGGGTTGAGCGGCCATATTTCTAAGAAAGTCGATGGTGATCTTTCAAATGAATTCTGTCTATCAGTTTCCCAGGATCTACCCCATTCTCGATGCCTCCTTCATTCCGGCTACCGGCCGCGCGGAGTTCCTACGCCGGCTTGGCAGTGCACTGGCCGATGCCGGTGTGACATTGTTCGAGTACCGCAATAAGACCGGAGCAGAAGCCGAATTGCTGGCCGACACCGCCATTTTGCGTGCAGCTCTGCCTGCTGGAAAGGTAAAGCTGATTCTCGATGATCGGGCTGATCTGGTTGAGCTGATTAGCTTTGACGGTGTTCACGTGGACAAGGGCGACCTCTCGCCAGTCGAGGCTCGCAAGCTGCTGGGGCCGGACCGTATCATAGGCACCTTCGGCGGCGGCGCTGCGGGGTTGCTTCCAGGCATTCTCGAATCTCCTGCGAATTACCTCTCGATTGGTCCTGTTTTTGCCACGCGCACCAAACAGACCAGCTCACCGCTGATCGGCATGGACGGCGTGCGGCGGCTGCGTGCTGAGGCCGGCCCCAGCCCGGTGCTGGTCGCAATCGGCGGCATAACGCTGGCCACGGCGGCTGAAGCGATCTTCGCTGGAGCCACTCTCGTCGCCATCGCCGGGGCGCTCTTTCGCCAACCCGACCCGGCAGCCGAGTTTCGGCGCTGGCTGGCTGAGTTAGGATGAGTGCTGTCAAGTCCGGTTTCGTGGTATTCCACTCTTTTTACCGTGAACGTGAAACGGATGGGATACCGTTTTTGATTGTCTGCAACAGCTTAGAAACCTGACAACTAACGAAAATATTTTCAAGATTCTTGCTGTTAATTATCCGTTAACATGCTAATAAAGCTAACAGAATCAATATGTTCCACGTGGAACAATGGGAGATGACGAACGCTCCGTCCTTAATCCACAACGAATCAGTGGGTTCCATAAAAATCGGTGCCTAAGTGTCCTGAATTCATACAATATGTCTCAATTTCAGACACTTTGAGAAAAAGAAAGACTTTTGCGCCCAAATCCGGTAAAACATTCTTCAGGTGAACCCTTCAAGCTCCAAACCCAATCCTGCCTCTGAAGTTCCAGCCGATCCATCCGGACTGGTGCAGAGCCTTGGCCTCTTCTCCTCCACCGCGATCGTCGTCGGATCGATGATCGGCTCCGGCATCTTCATCGTCGACGCGGACATAGCCCGCGGCACCAGCTCCCCGGCGCTGTTTCTAGGCGCGTGGGTGCTTACGGCCATCCTGACCTTCACCGCCGCGCTGAGTTATGGCGAGCTGGCGGCCATGATGCCCAAGGCTGGCGGACAGTACGTTTACCTGCGCGAGTCGCTGGGGCCGCTGTGGGGATTTCTCTACGGTTGGACGCTCTTCCTGGTGATTCAAACAGGAACAATCGCCGCCGTAGCTGTGGCCTTCGGCAAATTTCTTGGCGTCTTTTTCCCCTCTGTCTCAACGACCCACTGGCTGTGGCACATCGCGCACGTGCCCGCATTGCCGGTAGGGCCGATGGTGCTGGGCAACATGGAGATCGGCGTCAGCACCGCCAACCTGACCGGCATCTGCATCGTGATCTTTCTTGCTGTCGTGAATATCTTCGGCGTAAAGTTGGGCGCTCTGATTCAGAACATCTTCACAACGGCCAAGGCGCTGTCGCTGGCGGCTTTGATTCTGCTGGCCTTCACGGTAGGGCGCAACTCGGCAGCAATGGCGGCAAACTTCGGGGCGGGATGGAGTGAATTCTGGAAGAATGCCGGCTGGAGTTCGCTGCATCCGGTTCAGGTGGGTGTGGGCGGGCCGATGGTGCTGGTGAATGTGCTGGTGATTCTGGCCGTGGTGCAGGTGGGTTCGCTGTTTTCCTCAGAAGCCTGGAACAACATCACCTTCACGGCCGGCGAGGTGAAGAATCCCCGGCGGAACATTCCGCTCTCGCTGATTCTGGGCACGGGGTTTGTGCTGGCGATTTATTTTCTGGCCTCGCTTGGCTACTTGCTGGTTTTGCCCATGCAGGGCGACCCGCACGGCGCCACAGTGATGGCGCGCGGAATTCAGTATGCGACCGAGGATCGCGTCGGCACTGCTGCCCTGGAGCAGATCTTCCACTCCGGAGGTGCGTACCTGATGGCTGCGGCGATTTTGATCTCGACCTTCGGCTGCGCCAACGGCATGTCGCTGGCCGGAGCACGCGTCTACTACGCCATGAGTCAGGATGGCCTCTTCTTCAAGTCTGTTGGCAAGCTGCATCCGCGCTACAAGACGCCAGCCGCTGGCCTGCTGGTGCAGGCCGCATGGACAATCGTGCTGTGCGTCTCCGGTTCCTATAGTCAGTTGCTGGACTACATCATCTTCGCGGTGTTGGTCTTCTACATTCTCACCATCGTGGGCCTGTTTGTTTTGCGCTTCAAAAAACCAGATGCCCCGCGGCCTTACAAGGCGGTGGGCTACCCGTTGCTTCCGGCGCTTTACATCGCGTTAGCTTGTTGGATCTGCGTCGTACTATTGCGATACAAGCCACAGTACACATGGCCAGGTCTGGTTCTGGTACTACTCGGCATTCCGGTGTATCTCTTCTGGTCGCGACGGACGCGCGCGTCAAGCCCTGTGAACTAAACTTATTTGAACAACTTCCGTGGAGGAACTCTTTCATTCATGTCCAGACTGCTGCGCATCAAACCCATGTCAATGCTCTCGAAAGAGGCTGGTGAACAAGGCGAACACACCCTCAAGCGTTCGCTGGGCGCTCTGAACCTCGTCACACTGGGCATTGGCGCCATCATCGGCGCGGGCATCTTTGTGCTCACCGGCCAGGCCGCAGCCAAGCATGCCGGCCCGGCCGTAGCTCTGAGCTTTGTGTTGGCGGGCATCACCTGCGCCTTTGCCGGACTGTGCTATGCCGAGTTTGCCTCCATCATTCCCATCGCCGGTTCAGCCTACACCTACGGTTACGCCACTCTGGGCGAGTTCGTAGCCTGGATCATTGGATGGGACCTAGGGTTGGAGTACGGCTTCGGCGCGGCTACAGTGGCCTCCGGCTGGTCGGGCTACTTCAACAGTCTCTTGCAGCAGTTGCACATCTACATTCCGCCGCAACTGACGGCTGTTCCTGGCACTACGCTGGTCTACTTCCATGAGCGATGGCTGCCGCTGACTTCGCTGCCACCGGGAACCGAATCTGCCGGACTGCCGCACGTTACGGCGCTCTTCAACTTGCTGGCGATTCTGGCGATCCTGGCAATCACCACCGTTCTGGTGATCGGCATCAAGGAATCAGCCAACCTGAACACCGCGATTGTCTTCATCAAACTGAGCGTGGTAGGCATATTCATTGTGCTGGGCGGGTGGTTCCTCTTGCACCACCCGGTACTGGCCTCGGCCAACTGGCATCCCTTCATTCCGCCCTCGGACGGTCACGGCAACTTCGGCCTGAAGGGCATTGCCACAGGCGCGGCCTCCATATTTTTTGCTTACATCGGCTTTGACGCTGTTTCCACAGCAGCCCAGGAGTCCAAGAATCCGCAAAAGGATATGCCGATGGGCATACTCGGCTCGCTGGTTATCTGCACGATTCTCTACATTGTGGTTTCCACCATCCTCACTGGCCTGGTGAACTACCATTCGTTGAATGTTGCCGACCCGGTGGCTCTTGGCATCGACGCAACAGGCGTCAGTTGGGGCTCGCTGCTGGTAAAAATTGGCGCGGTCTTTGGCCTTGCGACCGTTATGCTGGTCATGCTGCTGGGCCAATCGCGTGTATTCTTCTCCATGTCTCGCGACGGACTGTTGCCCAAATGGGCCTCGGCCATTCATCCCAAATTCCGCACTCCGTGGATCTCGACCATTGCTGTGGGAGCCGTGGTGGCCATCCTGCCGGCTTTTCTTCCCGTCGACCGGCTGGCGGAACTGGTGAACATCGGCACACTGCTGGCCTTCACAATTGTTTGTGCCGGTGTCTGGATTCTGCGCGTCCGTCATCCTGATCTGCACCGGCCCTTCAAAACACCGTTTGTACCGCTAGTGCCGATTCTTGGAATTGTCTCGGCCGTTTACCTGATGAGCAATCTTCCGCTGATCACGTGGATTGTGATGATTGGCTGGATGCTGGCAGGTCTGTATATATACCTCTTTTATTCAATACGCCATAGCAAAGTGCAGGAACTAGCAGATTCGACGGTTCGCGTGCAAGGAGAATTATCTGAAAGGCACATTTTGTCATTTAGTGGACGTATAGGTCGAGCCGCATGGATAGGCAGAATGGCTTTAATTAACATGTCAAGCATATTCGCATATGAATTGATTAATTTGATTAAACCAGAAGGGAGTCTTGAAATTGTAGCGAGTCTGATACTCATTCTCTTCTGGATTTTCCAAGCATATTTTGCTTTAGTAACACAGGTTAAGCGGTGGCACGACTTGAATTGTTCGGGCTGGATAGCTCTTCTGAATTTGACTATAGTATTCGTCCCCGTGTCACTGATCTGGCTCAGCGTCAAAAAGGGAACGAAGGGTCAAAACCGTTACGGTACCGACTCAGTCTGAGGTTGGAAATTCGGTGATCGATTTCATGCTTGCGCAACGATAGTATGAAAATTCATACAGACTTCCGTATGTAGGAAACCGTTCGGCAAATGGGAGCAAACACTTGACTTAAGACATCCATATAGACTAAACTAAGTAGACTTAGTTTAGTCGGAGGGCGAAATGCGTACGTTCAACATTCACCAGGCCAAGACCCATCTCTCGCGGTTGGTTGATGAGGCTGTGAATGGGGATTCATTTGTAATCGCCAAACGAGGGAAACAGATGGTGCAAGTGACCCGGCTCGGCGCACCGGCCCGTAATCCCCAGCGCCGATTAGGCTTCCTAAAGGGGCAGATCAAGGTTCCGGATGACTTTGATACGATGATGGCCGATGAGATCGAGAAGATATTCAGCGGTGAAGAATGAAACTTCTTCTCGATACACACCTCCTGTTGTGGGCTAGTGAGGATTCTCCCCGTCTTCCTGCATTGGCGTCGAGCCTGATTACGGATTCCGAGAATATACTTCTTTTCAGTGTCGCAAGCATCTGGGAGATTTCAATCAAACACGCAAAGGGGTTGGAGAGCTTCCACGCTCGTCCTGGTACGGTTTGGGAGGGTCTGCTTGAGAATGGCTATGCGGAACTGGCCGTGCTTGGAAAACATGCTGTTGCAGCCGGCAATCTCCCGCCCATCCACAAAGATCCCTTCGATCGCATTCTGATTGCTCAGGCGATGGTGGAAGGGATTACTCTTTTGACGGCCGACCCTGTGATTGCCCAATATCCTGGACCTATCCAGAAGGTCTGATTGCCAATGCTTCTAGAAGAATACAAGCCGCTTGCACACTTCACCACTTTTGGCATTGGTGGCCCTGCGCGCTGGTTTGTGGAGACTGCAAGCGAAGAGGAGATTGCCGAGGCTGCCGTTTGGGCCGACGAGCAAGGAGTAGCACTGTTTGTGCTCGGTGGGGGTAGCAACCTAGTGATCTCCGACGCCGGATTCGATGGGTTGGTGCTGCGAGTGGGGTTGCGCGGCGTAACGGCGATGGATGCTTCGGACAAGTCTGGACAGAGGATTTACCGGGCCGCAGCCGGTGAAGATTGGGACAGATTCGTGCAGCAAACTATTGAGGATGGTTGCGCGGGTTTAGAGTGCCTGGCAGGAATTCCCGGCACAGTAGGCGGAACTCCTGTGCAGAACGTGGGCGCTTACGGGCAGGAGGTGGCCTCTGTAATCACTTGCGTTCGTGCATTTGATTTACACAGCGGTATGTTTTCAGAGTTTACGACGGCAGAGTGTGGCTTTGCCTATCGCCGCAGCCGCTTTAACTCGGCGGATAGAGGACGATACATCGTTACCCGTGTGGACTACCGGCTGACGCCCGGCGGAGCGCCTATGCTGCGCTACGCGGATCTGCATAGGGCATTTGCGGAGGGTATGCAGCCTAGCCTCGCCGAAGTGGCGGCTCAGGTGCGGCACATTCGCCAGAGCAAGGGAATGTTGATCGTCGAGGGCGATCCCGATTGCCGCAGTGCGGGCAGCTTCTTCAAAAACCCCGTGGTGACTGACGAGATATTTCGTCAGATTGCAGCCGCCAGCGAGAAAGCACCGCCTTGCTTTCCCGCCGGTCTGGGTGCAGAGAACTTGGGACAGGTCAAGATTCCCGCAGCCTGGCTGATCGAGCAGGCCGGTTTCGCCAAAGGGTTCGCGCTGGGCAATGCAGGCATCTCTTCACGGCACACTTTGGCGCTTGTCAATCTTGGAGGGGCCAACGCGGCGGAGATATTGGCACTGGCCAGCCAGATCACCGCTGCTGTCGAGCGGCGCTTTGGCATACGTCTGGAGATGGAACCGGTGATGGTGGGGTTCTGATTCTGGAGCGCCGCTGTCATCACTTGCGGATTTTTGTATATATGCGCGAAACAAGTTGCGCCAAAGCGTGTCAATAGAAACAAGAATTCTCGGACCGGGCGAAATTCCTTTGATTGAAACTCGGTTTAGGAAGGCCACTTGCCCACGCCGTATCACAACAAAAAGATGCATTCCATTATTCGAAAATAGGGCATACTGAAAGTGTGCAATATTGACCACATTGACCACGGAGGACCGATGCTGTCTACGCGAAATGTGCGCACATCTGCATTTGCTTTCATGGCTTTAGCGGTTATGACTTTCTCTCCTGTACGAGGCAGGGCGCAGGCGGCGCTGCTGCTGGAGGAGCCATATGGTTTTTTTGGCTCCGTCAATCCTACCGGGCACAATGCCATTTATTTTGAGCGCATCTGCGCCGAAACGCCCGTCAAATTGCGCCACTGCCAGGCTGGGGAGCTGGGATCTGTGATCGCTCGTTATCAGGGCATCAAGGGCTACGACTGGGTAGCGATGCCTCTGGTTCCATACCTCTATTCCGTGGATGATGTCTCTGCTGTTCCCGCGCGCGCCAGCCGCGAAACTGTCTACAGGCTGCGCAGCCTCTATCGGGAGAAGAATTTGTTGAACCTGGGAGACGATCTGCCGGCTGGCGGCTTTACACATGGAGGCTGGACAGAGCTTGTAGGCGTCTCCTATGAACGGCGCATCTACGCTTTTCGCTTTGAGACCACGGAGAAGCAGGATGATGAGTTCATCGCGATGATGAACGATGGCCCCAATCTTACACAATTCCATCTTTTTTACAGCAACTGCTCGGATTTTGCGCGCACCCTGCTCAATTTCTACTTTCCGGGCACCTTCAATCGCAGTGTCTTTCCGGATGCGGGCGTGACGACACCTAACCAACTCACCTACAAGCTGGAACGGTATGCACGCAAACACCCCGAGACGCAACTGACAATCTATGTAATTCCACAGATACCAGGCAGCCGACGCCACAGCCGCACGAATAAGGGCATAGCACAATCGTTCTCTACCACTGGCTATGTCATCCCCATCGCGCTACTGAATCCGTACCTGGCAGGCGGATTATTTGCTGATTACCTGGCGCGCGGCCGACACCATATCATCCCCAAACATCCGCAGATGCTGACTCCGGACAATTTAATTGCGTTGACAGCTCCGGGCCGCACGAATGAAAATTCCGTCAGCGCAGGTGTGCAGGCCCCCAGCGCCTCTGCCAGCGGTTTTATGGAAACATCAGCAACCGCGACAGCCAACTCTGGCCTGCAAGAAAACAAGGTAGAGCATGAGCAAATCCTCACCGCAGAATCTGAAAAACCACGGCCGAATTGATCCGCTATTTCACTTCGTGTCGTTCTCCGTCCTGATCGCCAACCTGGTCTTTGCCGGGTTCCATATATGGCACCACCGGGCAGATACTCTGATTGCTTCCGTATGGTATTTGGTGCTTTCACTGTTGGTGTTTATCCCCTTCTTCAAGATACGCATGTATTCTCTCAAGGTGCAGGACCGCGTGATTCGCCTTGAAGAGCGGCTGCGCCTGCAGGCGCTGGCCCCGCAGCAATGGCACTCGCAGATCTATCGCCTCACTGAGGATCAGTTGATTGGCCTGCGCTTCGCCGCTGATGACGAGGTGGTGGAGTTGGCCAAGCAGGCACTGGAACATAATCTAAATCGCAAACAGATCAAGGAGCGCATCCAGAACTGGCGCGCAGACGAATTCCGGGTGTGAAGTGCGGTTTAATCCTTTTCTGCGGCGCGTATTGCAAGGTGTATAGACTTTTACAGCGCTTTGTAATTCAGTATCCAGTCTTGCTGTTCCTGCGTATCAGGAACAGCAAGGCCTCGTGCTGAAGCAATCGCCTTCAGAGCTGTCTTAGGATTCCATCCAAGATGGATGAGCGTGCAAGCCGCAGTGACGGTTGCCCTGCCGATGCTTCCCCTGCAATGGACCCCGACATTGACTCCGGCGCCGAGACGACTGGCCAAACCAGCAGCAAACTTTCTGAAGGTATTTAGATTTGGCGGAACATGTACGTCAGGGATTGGAAAGCTAACAAACTGCATTCCAATCTGACCGGCTATCAAGCCTTCTTGCGCAAGTCCAAGTAACGCGGCCTCCCCCTCTTCCAGAAGTGAAACAAGGGTTTGAATGCCTGCTTGTTTCATTCGCAAGAGTTCGTCCTTCAGCCAGTCGTCACCACGAGGTCTCAGCACCACTGCGAGCGGCGCAGGGGGAGAGCCTTTGATCCAGAAAATCTCATTCATCACGCGTACCGCTTCTGATGCCAGACCCATGCGGTGCGGACGATCTCGTCGAGTTGGGTGTAGCGGGGCTTCCAGCCGAGTTCGCGGATGGCTTTTTCGGAGCTGGCGACGAGGACGGCAGGGTCTCCGGGGCGGCGGGGATAGACTTCGGCGGGGATGGGGTGGCCGGTTACGCGTCGGGCCGATTCAATCACTTCAAGAACGCTGAAGCCCTTGCCGTTGCCGAGGTTGAAGATCAACCGGCCTTCGGTGGCCGGGGCGGCTTCGAGGGCTTTGAGGGCTAGCAGGTGGGCGTCGGCCAAGTCGGAGACGTGGATGTAGTCGCGGATACAAGTGCCGTCCGGGGTAGGGTAGTCGTTGCCGTAGATGCGGATGGAAGGGCGGCGGCCTAGGGCGACGTCGAGGACGAGGGGAATGAGGTGAGATTCGGGGTCGTGTGCCTCGCCACGGACTATGCCGCCGGGGCCTTCGGGCGCGCCAGCTACGTTGAAGTAGCGCAGCGAGGCCGAGCGCAGGCCGTGAATGCGGTTGAACCAGTCGAGCATTCGCTCCACCAGCAGTTTGGACTCGCCGTATACATTGGTCGGCAGCAGACGGGCATTTTCTTTGATTGGAACTACTTCCGGCTCGCCGTAGACGGCTGCGGTGGAGCTGAAAACCAGACGGCGAGGGCCGTGGGCGAGAATGGCCTCCAGCAATGCGAGGGTCGAGGCGGTATTGTTACGAAAGTACTGTTCGGGATGGAGCATGGATTCGCCGGCCTCGATTAGGGCGGCAAAGTGAAGGACGCTGTCAAAGGGCTTTCCCTGGGCTTTGGCGGATGTAAAAATCTTCTCAAGTCCAGGCCGGTCAGCAATTTCTCCCTCAATAAAATCAACGCCTGGGGGCAGGAGGTCGCGCCGGCCATGGCTCAAATTGTCAAAAACGACTGAGTGGGCTCCTTTTTGCGCCAGTAAGCCCGCGACAGTACCACCTATATACCCCGCACCGCCAGTAACCAGAATCTTCACGAAACTCGTCCTTCCCAAACACTTTCGTATAGCTTAAAGTCTATTATGCAGGGTTGAGTTGGCCGGGACGATGGCCAACCGCCTTCAGGCAGCCGAAGGTTGCGCATTAGTTGTTTATTTGATGTTTGATTGCCGGGGCGAGCATGGCTGAAGCAGGCGCAGTTAAGCGCAGCACGAGAGTGAAAAACTTGCCGCAAGGGGGAATTGCCTTTTTGTTGGGTGCCTGGGACGTGAAATTGATCGCGCACCTCTCCGGGATCCCGGCGGCCGGCTTTCCATTTTGCATGGAGCCTCGCAAGCCTGAAACTGGCGGCAGGATCGTCAGTTCTTACGGATCAACCAAAACACACATGAGCAGAATTTTTTCTTTATCCCCCATTCGATCTACGCATGGGCAATTTGGATCCGGACTAACAGCCGGACACAACGCGGCCAATCTAGCCGTGTGTGAGGATTGAGATTATGCCGGCGATACTTTCTCAGCAGGCGAAGAGCAGCACCATACCACTTGTTCCCGTACGGGCCACATTCGGATTGCTCCCCGAGCCGGAGCGCAGCCCCCGCTCGTTCATCATCAGCATGGTGATCAACGGGACGATGCTGGCTTTGTTTATTCTGGTTGGAGCATTGGCCCCGAAGAAAATACTTCACAACTATGATGTGACGACGCTGATCTTGCCGGCCAAAAAGGAGCCTCCTAAACCTAAGGAGAAGACACCTCCGCCTCCACCAGTGGAGGAGCCGAAGATTCCGGAAGTAAAGTTTGAGGCGCCCCGGATCAACATCCCCAAGCCTGAGCCCAAGCCAGAACTGAAACCGATCCCGATGGACGCCAAGCTGACGATGCCGGCCATCAAGGATCCAAAGCTGGATGTGAGGCTGGCGCCGCAGCCCAAGACAGCGCTGGCCCCGGCGGCCATGCCGGCGCAGGATAACAGCGTCAAGCCCTCGACGAAGCCCGTGCATTATGGCCAGACCTTCGGCGTCCAGCCTAACCCCAACGCCAAGGGTCCAGCCACGATAGCGGCCATAGGCAACATGTACGGCGGAAATCAGGGGACTGTTGGCGCGCCCCACGGAGTGGTGGGCTCGACGGGCATCGGCGATGGAATCAAGTACGGCAATAATCAGGGAAGGCCGGGCGGGAAAGTAGCCACGGCAGTAGTTCCGACGGCCACGGTAGCGACTCCTTCGGGGAATGTGGGCAAGGTGGCCTCTGCCGGTATACCCACTGCGCCCACAGCCGTAGTGGAAGCCCCACGAGCGGTCGCTGGACCACCCCCCACTCTGCCGGAGGTTTCCGTCCCGGTCCCAACATACACCGATGAAGCCCGCAATTTGAAGATTCAAGGCGATGTGATCTTGCGCGTGACGATTTTCGCAAGCGGGCAGGTCCAGGTAGTTAGCGTGGTGCAAGGACTTGGTCACGGATTGGACGAGCAGGCCCGGCTCGCCGTCCAACATACACGTGTTCTCCGTCCGGGCACGCGCAACGGCCAGGCGGTAGACATGACAATCAACGTTACAATTAAGTTTCAGCTGGCGTAAAATTGGAATTGCAGCACCAGAACAGCTAAGCCAAGCCGCGGGTTGCAGGATCGACGCCAACGGCCAGACGAAGAAGCAGAAGCAACCAGCTTAGGAGCCTGACATGAAGTTTCGGAATATATCCATCGCCTTGCTGCTCATCACCCTGAGTCTTCCGAGCGCGTTTGCGTTGGGGTTTGGGATAGGCAAGAAGGCGCCCAAGCCCGGCAAGTACTCGCAGGTCCATCAACTTACCCCGGAGCAGGCTGCGCTGGTTGAAAAGGCCATTGGCCGGGAAAAGGTGCTGATTAAGAATATTCAGCAACGCACACCGCTGGTGGAGACCTACATACAAAACACCAAGCCGGATATCAAGCTTTATCAAGTGCCGATCTCCGACGAGTACATGCTGAGCCGCATTGACTTCGGCAAGGTCTTTTTCGACAAGACCTACGAGCCCAGGTCCACGAAATCAAGCGTCAAGTTTTTCAAAGGCTCGCTGGCATCCATTACCGGACTGACCAAGTCGTTGAAGCTGGATACGCATTTCACCTACAACCCGCTGGGATTCACGGAGATGATGTTCCTGGATCCCAAGAGCTTCGACAACCAGCATTATGCGTTCAGCTACGTGCGCAAGGAGTTTCTGGGGTCGGTGCGCACCTGGGTTTACGATGTGCAACCTAAGCCCTCGGTCAAGGACGCGGGCCGATTCTATGGACGCATCTGGGTCGAGGATCAGGATGGCAACATTGTCCGTTTCAACGGCACGTTTACCCATGCCCGGTCAGAGGACGACTCGCGCTTCTATTTCCACTTTGACAGTTGGCGGATGAACGTGCAGCCCGGTATCTGGCTGCCGGTGGCAGTCTACGTGGAGGAGACGCAGCGCACCGAGGGCGAAAAGGTTGGGCTGAAGGCGCAGACGCACTTCTGGGGCTACTCGCTGAAGCTGCCCACGCGGGAAAGCGAAAATGTGAGCGTAAAGGTGGACGACGCGGTAGACAAGAGCGAAGACTCGCAGGATGTAGGCCCCCTGCAGGCCTCGCGCGCCTGGGTTACGCAGGCAGAGAATAACGTGATTGATCGCCTGGTGGAAGCCGGCCTGGTGGCGCCACTGACTCCCGGCGGCTATGAAAACACGGTGCTGGACCAGATTGTCATTAATCTGCAAGTACCTAATAATCTGGCATTTACGGACCAAGTACATACCCGTATTCTGCTTTCGACTACGGTGGAAACCACCACCGTAGGCAACACCATCCTGATCAGCAAGGGGCTTATCGACAGCCTGCCCAACGAGGAATCGATTGCTTCGGTAGTGGCCATGGAACTGGCCCACATCGTGATGGGCCACCACATCGACACGCGCTACGCATTCAACGACCGGCTGCTGTTTCCTGACGAGGCAACCTTCAGGAAAATCGATATGTACCACTCGGATCACGACAACCTGGAAGCTGCCAAAAAAGCCATGGAGTACATGCAGAACTCCATGTACAAGGACAGACTGGCCTCGGCGGGGCTCTATTATGCGCAGTTAGTGGACAGGGAGAAGGTATTGAAGGCCCTGAACACGGCTAAACTGGGCGATTCGCTGCTCAAGGCTGACGGCACCCCTTGGATGGCTGATTTGAAGAGTATGTCGCCCGCACTGAACTGGGATGACCTCACGCAGCGTCCGGCATTGCCTCTGGGGAGTTGGCTCAAGACCGATCCCTGGGACGACCGCGTGCATCAGCTCAACGCCAAGATCTATCCCTACATGAACCCGCGCGACAAAATGCCTCTGGAAGTTACGCCGATCTTCTATAAATTGCAGCGCTATGATGCCTCGAAGCTGACGCCGCCAACTGCTCCGGCTGCTGCGCCGCCCTCGGCTCAGCCCGCGGCGCAGCCTGCTGCGCAGCCCGCTGCCAGTGACGCGCCTCAGCAGCTTGAGGGCACATCGAATCCGCCAGCGCAGTAGCTCATATAGGGAATCACTGGACCGGGAACACAATGAGATTCCGGCCCAGTGATTCCAAGACTTGTTCGGTTGAACTATCTTACCGGGCTGCGAAAATATGCCCGAAGTGAAGGCGCCTTTTGCATATGAAACGATTTAGTTCGCTTTTTTTCCCGATTCTGCTTTTAGCTGGAACGTTTGCCGGTGCGCAAGTGGTTTACTCAGGCACCGGACGACAGGTCTCAATCACCGCCGGCGGCATGGTCTCCGGTTTTCAGCCGGATTTTGCAAACGAATGGACTAGTTCTTCCACTTGTTTCTATTGCATTCCCGTCGCACAAGCCAGTAATCAGCCATTGATCGGCGTGGGCGCCTATGTGGACGTGAGGTTGAGGCGCTGGGTACAGTTCGAGGCCGAAGGCCGCTGGTCGCGCTGGAACGCATTCCAAGGCATCACCCAAGACAACTACCTGATCGGTCCCAGGCTACCGGTGTATCGCTTCTGGAAGGCGACCGTGTATGGCAAAGCGCTGGGTGGCATCGCAAAGATGAACTTCGGCCCAGGCATCGGCACTGGCCAGTACACGGATGTGGCCTTTGGCGGAGGCATGGACATCAGGCTGACCAAGAAAATCAGCCTTCGCGCGGTGGATGCCGAGTACCAGTATTGGCCCAATTGGGAGGGTTCCAAGCTGAAGCCTTATGGGGCCAGCGTAGGCATGAGCTATAAGATTTTCTGAGATATCTGAGACGCACGGGGTCTACTGGCGAATTTGTAGTCTAGATCCAAAGGGCCGCTCATAGAGAGCGGCCCTTTCTGCATGCAATGTTTTAAGGAACTACGCCGGTGAAGGCGAGCTTTCGGGGTAGCCCGGACCGCGGCTTTCCGGCTTGAGAACCTCCTGCACGTCATTGCCGCCGGGGTCTGAGGGTGTGGCCAGACTGGAGCGCAAGGGTGGTAGTTCCTTGCCCTCTATGAGCATCTTGACCTCCTCGGCGTCGATGGTTTCGCGCTCCAGCAGGGCCGCGGCGATGCGGTGCATGGCGTCGGCGTTCATCTCCACAATCCCATGGGCCGACTGGTAGGCCTCGTCGATCAGGCGGCGCACTTCCAGGTCGATCTGGCGGGCCGTCTCCTCGCTGAAGTCGCGATGCTGGGCGATCTCGCGGCCCAGGAAGATCTGCTCCTCTTTTTTGCCGAAGGTGAGCGGACCGAGGCGGCTCATACCGTATTCACAGACCATGCGCCGGGCCAGATCAGTGGCGCTTTCAATATCGCTGCCCGCGCCGGTGGACATCTGGTTGAGAAAGATTTCCTCGGCCACCCGTCCGCCATAGGCAATGGCCAGATTGGCTTCCAGATATTCGCGTGTGTAATTGTGCCGGTCGCCGGGTAAAAATATGGTGACACCCAGGGCCATGCCGCGGGGAATGATGGTGACTTTGTGGATGGGGTCGGAGTGCTCGCGCTTGAAGGAAACCAGCGCATGGCCGGCTTCGTGATAGGCGGTAACCCGCTTCTCCTCCTCGGTAAGCAGCATGGACTTGCGCTCCGCGCCCATGAGCACTTTGTCCTTGGCCACTTCGCAGTCGTACATGACCACCTGCTTGCGGTTCATGCGCGCGGCGCTCAGGGCGGCCTCGTTAACCATGTTAGCCAGGTCGGCGCCGCTGAAGCCGGGTGTGCCGCGAGCCAGGACGTTCAGGTTCACATCGTCGGCGATAGGAACTTTTTTGACGTGGACGCGCAGAATTTCCTCGCGGCCGCGGACGTCGGGCAGACCCACGACTACGCGACGGTCGAAGCGGCCCGGACGCAGAAGAGCAGGGTCAAGCACGTCGGGACGGTTGGTGGCGGCCACCAGGATCACGCCATCGTTGGATTCAAAACCGTCCATTTCGACGAGGAGCTGATTCAACGTCTGTTCGCGTTCGTCGTGTCCGCCTCCGAGGCCTGCGCCACGATGGCGGCCCACGGCGTCGATCTCGTCGATGAAGATGATGCAGGGCGCGTTCTTCTTGCCCTGCTCGAAAAGGTCGCGAACGCGGCTTGCGCCCACGCCTACGAACATCTCCACAAAATCTGAACCGGAGATGGAAAAGAAGGGAACATTGGCCTCGCCGGCCACGGCACGGGCGAGCAGCGTTTTGCCGGTTCCCGGAGGGCCAACCAGCAGCACGCCCTTGGGAATGCGGCCGCCGAGCTTTTGAAACTTGGCCGGCTCCCTGAGGTACTCGATGATCTCCTTCAGCTCTTCTTTGGCCTCATCCACACCGGCCACTTCCTTGAAGGTGATCTTCTTCTGCTGCATGGAGAGCAGACGCGCGCGGCTCTTGCCGAAGGACATCGCTTTATTGCCGCCGGCCTGCATCTGACGCATGAAAAAGAACCACACGCCGATGAGGAGAACAAACGGCCCAATGCTGATGAGCGCCTGCACAAAAAAGTTGTTGCTTTGCGGATCCTTCAGATCGAAATGCGTCTTGGCTGCGTGCAGTTCCTTGGCCAGGTTATCGGCGGTGCTCCCGGAGATAATGGTATGGAACTCATCCTTCGAGCCTTTCAAGTGGCCGTGAACGTCGGTTCCCTGGATGGTGGCGTCCTGCACCTGTCCAGCTTCGATCTTGTCCAGCAGATCGGAGTAGCCGATTTCCGCAGTTTTGCTACCGGCGGCGTTTTTCGTCACCCAGCTGATAAGAACCATGCCGAAGGCGATGATGCACGCCCAGACAATGATCGATTTGACGGTCGAATTCACCTGTATTCCTCTCTTCCAGTGTTGGAAAAGCTGTCAAACGGGACTCCAACACCGACTGCATCTTCTTTAGACGCCTGTACATTGCACAAAGTCACAGGAAAAGCGGGAAGCTTGGCGGCAGACACACCTATGCCACCACCTAAAGAAGCAGTAACTAAATTGTACTCTCCAGCGGGGAAACATGCAGTAATTATGGGGCAGGTTCCGCTGCGGTATCCAGACTGGTAATCCCGATGTGGATTCCCGGTTCCGGTTCCGCTTCAACACCTCGCATCCAGACAATGCGGCCGTCGAATTCAAGGACCGGCCAGAGAGCGCGACTGGAGCCGGTAACTTTAAGACGCTCCAGCACTTCCTTTACCTTGCGCGGGGCGGAGGAGTGGCGCAGCCGGATGCGGTCACCGGGTCTCCAGTTGCGCAATGTGGCAGAGCGACTCACACCCGATTTTGCAAGCTCTGTAACCTCAACCCGCAGCCGCAATCCGAAGGCTGGAGCGGTTACTTCGCCGGGAATGGTTACTGTGTACTCGGGAGCTTGTTCAGCAGTCTGCTTGCCGGAAGGAAGCCCCGGCTGAATGGTCAGCCGCAACTCCCGCGCGGTTCGCTCCGCGTGCAGCGACTGGGTCATCTGGAGCTTCTGTCCGGCGCGGCCCATGAGTGCCAGGTTGCGTAGCGCTTCGGTGGCGTAAAAATCGATTGCCGTGCCCAACTGCTCGGCGGCGAAACGCAAGATGCGGCGCTGGAGGGCTGGAGCGAGCTGGGTGAACCTGCTGACATCGATGGCCAGGCCATCGTCAGAGGCGCGACCTCCGCCACGGACAGGACGACCGGGCAGCAACATCGTCGGCGTCTGACGGGTCAATTCGGCAGTCCACCAAGCCTCTTCGTCGCGGGCTAATGTGGCCATCTGCGCCAGGTGCTCGCGCAGTTGCGGATTCCAGCTCTCCAGCAGCGGCAGCAACTCGTGGCGGATGCGGTTGCGGGTGTAAGTGAGGTGACGGTTGGAGGAGTCTTCGCGCCAGCTTTGGCCCAGTGCGCCGAGATAGTCCTCGATCTCAGTCCGCGTGGTGGAGAGCAACGGACGAAGGATGCGGCCTTCGGGGAACTCGATCACTGGATGAATGCCGCTCAAGCCCTCGGTCCAGGCTCCGCGTAGAAACTTCGCAAGGACGGTTTCGGCCTGGTCGTCGCGGGTGTGGGCGGTGGCCACGGTCTCCACCTCGCCCGAAGCCATAAGCTGCCGGAACCAGCCGTAACGCAGTCGGCGGGCTGCCTCCTCAATGGTTTCCGCGTTTTCTTTGGCCGTTGCTCCGGCATCGACCCGCGCTTCGTGGAAGGGCAAGCCAAATTGGCTGGCGAGTGAACGGGCAAAGTCCAGGTCGCCGTCGGCCTCATCGCCGCGGAGGCCGTGGTGGAGATGAGCGGCGTGTAGCACCAAGCCCAGCTCTCCGCTCCGGGCCTGGAGAGCGCGCAGCAGAGCTACAGAGTCAGCGCCGCCGGAGAGACCCACGGCTAAGCGGAGGCCGGGCCGGAGCAGCGACAGATCGATGGGCAATTTGGAGCGCATTTCAATAATGATATGCCGATAAGGGGCAAAGCTAAAATCACTTGGTTGATTCAATCCTCCCGGGTAATTTATTCTTAGGTAAGAAAATTAGTCACAAGCGCATACACCAAAGTTTGGAGGATAGACGATGAAGATTCGTTTTGTTATTCCCGTCTTAGCTTTAGCGTTGCTGGGCGCTTTCCCAGCCATGGCCGCTGATTCGTCGGCCAAAAAGAATGTCCCGGCGGCTGCACCATCACCTGCTAGCTCCTGGAATGGCTTCTATGCGGGTATTAATGGAGGCTACGTTTGGGGCCGTACCAATCACTTCGATTTCCTAGGGGATGCGACCACTGCTCTTCACAATGTGAGCGGTAGCATCGCTGGCGGAACGGTGGGCTATAATCGCCAACTCGCGCGGAATTTTGTTGTCGGCGCAGAAGGCGATGGCGATTGGGCCAACATCACCGGTAAAACAAGCTGTCCGAATCCTACCTTCAACTGTTCTACACATACTAGTGCGCTCGCATCGATTCGTGGCCGCATCGGCTACACAAAAAATCACTTGCTCGTGTTTGGGACCTCCGGACTTGGTATCGGCGATTTCACGTATCGCGCTTACATAGTTTCGACGGGGGATGATTTTATTGCACCGTATTCGGTTACTAAAATGGGCTGGGTGGTAGGCGGCGGGGCGGAATACGCGCTCCAGCACAAATTCTCTCTCAAGGGCGAGTATGACTATTACGGCTTCTCGAACAGCACCGTAGCCGTTGACAAATTCGACAATGATGGGGCCACCACACTCAATACGAATTTACAGGTGTTCAAGGTAGGCGCGAATTATCGTTTCTGATTCAGGCGGCTGAGTCAGAGCTCGCACGCTGGATTTAACAAACTCCGCTCCCCAGGTCTCGAATCCGAGACCTAGGGAGAAGTCGCTTCTCTTTCTGTAAAATTTGCTCATTTTGCTCCAATATCCCCCTCGCCGTTGTATACTCCAACCGATATGCAAGTCTTTGCGATACTTCCCGCCGCGGGGCTGGGAACCCGGATGGCCGGGCCGCAGCCCAAACAATTTCTCTCGCTGGATGGTGTTCCCATCCTGATTCATTCGCTGCGCGCCTTTGCCTCGGTGGAACGGGTGACGGCGATCTATGTGGCAGTGCGCAAGCCGGAGATGGAGCGCGTTCAGGCCCAGATCGCCGAGTATGGATTTGCCAACCGGGTCAGCGTGGTGGAAGGCGGCGACACCCGTCAGGAGTCCGTATCCCATGCTCTGGAGGCATTGCCGGCCGAGCCTGACGACGTTGTCCTGGTGCACGACGCCGTCAGGCCGCTGATTGACGCGGCCACCATCGATCGGACCATCGACGCGGTTCTGGAGCACGGGGCGGCCATCGTTGGCCTGCCCGCCGTGGACACCATCAAGCAGGTGGAGCGGACCGCGCACGGGGCGCTGATTACCTCCACCATTCCGCGCGAATTTATTGTGCTGGCGCAGACGCCTCAAGGCTTTCGCTTCGGCCTTTTGCGGAGCGCCTTTGCCGAGGCCCTGGCGGACGGGTTTGTGGGCACCGACGAGGCTTCGGTACTAGAGCGCGCCGGCCATCCGGTAGCCGTGGTGCATGGCTCTCCGGTTAATCTGAAGATTACGCAGCCGGGCGACCTGGAGTTAGCTGAGTTTTACATGTGCAGACGCGCCCGCTAAGAGCGTAATCAAGCAAGGACAGGCAAGGAACTATGGAAACACGGATTGGATTTGGCTATGACTCGCATGTCTTCAAGCCGGGCGTTCCTCTGCGCATCGGCGGAGTCTCGCTGGACCACCCGGAGGGCCTGGCCGGTCACTCCGACGGCGACGTACTGCTGCACGCCGTAACCGACGCGCTGCTGGGTTCCATTGCCGCCGGCGACATCGGCTGCTTTTTCCCACCCGGCGACCCGAAATGGAAGAACGCCGACTCGGCCATCTTTCTCAACCTGGCGCTGGAGACGCTGCAACGCGCCGGCTACCGCATCGTGAACATCGACACCACGCTGATTCTGGCCGCGCCCAAGATCGGGCCCGTCTCCGGCGAGATGCGCGCCCACCTCGCTGACTTGCTGGGCCTGGGAACGGATCAGGTAAGCATTAAAGCCAAAACCCCGGAGGGGCTGAATCTTGACCACGTCGCCCAGTGCCACGCCATTGCCCTGGTAGAGCGCGTACTGGAGCCGGAAGATCTGAAGAGCATGAGCGCGGTGATCGAAAGCCAGCGTCAACTTGAAGATGTCGTCGAAGATCTGCTCAGCTCTGTGCATGGAGTGCCGAAAAAACGCGGCGGTTCGGAGTACGAGAACGAGTAGATTCCGCATGGCGGGGTATTTCCAATTACTCTGATTTTATCGCTTCCAAATTCGATTGTGGAGCAGACTCTTGTCTTGTACTTAATGACTATAAATGTCATATTCTGAGTCGAGGAGAGTTACTCTATGAAGGGAAAACTGCAACGACTTTGGCTCCGCTTCAAGTCAAATGTGGCCATCAAGGTAAGCAGTCTTCCATCCTATGAATCCTATTCCTGGGGCCCCAAACGCAGTTGGACCGCATGGACTCTTTATCATGGCATTTTTGTTCTGCGCCTCCTGTCTCCACTTCAATGGTGGAAATTCTACAAGCGCGGTCCATTTCGCCCTATTCTTCATTCCACCCTCGATGCGAAGATTCGCCCCGATTTTCATGCGTCAGACAGCGAGCGTTATCTGCAATTCGTACTGCTCGGTGCGATTATCTTATGGATTGCGCGTCGCCGTTTTTCCTCTTTAGTCCTTGCTGCCTTACCGCATTATTCAGTTCAATTGACATGGATTGGCTGGCTGATTCTATCTATTTTTCTCATAGAGTCCATCCAGTGGACCTTTTACTACGCACTGTTTAGGCCGTTAGTGGAAAGAGCGAAGCTCAATCTGTACGACGAGGCAGAGTATCTGATCATGCTTCCCATCGTCGTTCTAACCCAGGTTGTGCTGCTCTCCATCCTGTGGAACAGGGGCTTGCAACAGACGGCCATGATGATGCTCAATGTGAATGACCCATCCGCAGCCCTGTCAGGAAGCGCAGTTTCAGGGTTTCCTATGAGCCAGCGGACGCAATCACTTTTTTCCGCATTGCTTGGACAAAGCTATATTGTTATCGTCATTGCCAGTTTGATTCGGGTTGTGCCGGCGTTGCATGTGCGCAAGCGACCAAACATCACCGTGATCGGCTATGGCGATGTGGTACGCAAGCGCATTCTACCGGCATTGCTTGCTGTATATCATCCCTTGCAATTGGCAATCGCCTCCGATTACCTATCCCCGTCCGACAAAAAGAGTTTGAAAGCTCTGAATATCCATAACTTCTTTTCTGCCTGCGCGAGCAAACAGGAGCGAGAATCGGGCAAAGTGAATGTGGTAGAGAGAATTTCCGGATGGGCCGATGCTCATTCCAAATTCGCTATTGTTGCCGTCCCCACGCCATCCCATCTGGACTATATGCTGCAACTTGCAGACCGGGGAATTCGCTTTGCTCTTGAAAAGCCTATCGTTGGCACCAATGCCGAGCTTGATCTGCTCTTGAATCGATCAAGCAGTCTTTTGTTCGATAACATTTTTGTTCTGAGCTATTATTGGCTGGAGAAGGGACTATCGCTCAATTATCTTCTGACGCTGAATCCGCATTACCGCCAGCTGCTCGAATGTGTGCCCGCTGTGTCCATGCAAGAGACCTCACAGGCGCTTGCTAAGTTGGGCAAATTGCAAGATATCACCGTGGAGTTTCTCGAAGGGGATGAGCCGAGAGAGCGCTACTGGACGGAATTGCAGTCCAATGGCGGCATGGTTATGGAAACCTTGGTTCACCCGCTTACCTTTGTCGTGAACTTCGCTCGTCAAGCAAAATTATTTTCCGCGGGAAAGGAGATGTGGACTGAGGCGCCTCATATTCGCTGGAGGAGAAACCAAAAACGCGCGAGTATGGTTCAAGAGATGGCGCATAAGGTAATCGGCCCAACCTTTGCTGAAATCCATGGATCGTTGGCGGGAGGGATTACCGTGCATCTTCGCTGCGGAAAGTATGCGGTCGATCCTGGCTGTGAATCGCGCTACCTGATTGCAACGTACGAGAGAGGGTGGATTACAACCGATCTGTCTAGAATGGTGACACGCGTTATCGCAGTTTCGGGCACGGAACGGAATGTAGTCCTCACCATTTCGAATAAGGATATCCTCCCATCTCAAATCATGAAACACAAAAAGAAGGATATGGCGCTCAAGTATAAGCATCAGATTGACTTGATGAATTCGTTTTTTGTGGACGGTTGGGGAAGCGTTCGCTTCGATGATTACCCGTCGCAATTGGATGTATTGCGCGAGTTGACAAAACTATCCCTAACTATTCCGGATGAAAAGTTTATAGAAAACGATGACGGAGTGAAAAAACATGTATGGATACAAAATGAAGTCATGATGGATCCAGGCGCATGGGAGTTTCCTTCGGAGTAATTCATATGTGTGGCGCCGAATAGCGCGTAATCTGAGCATCCACATACACCAGAACCAAGCCGTCAAGCCGCGCATGAACAACAGGAGCCGACCAAAGAGATCACGATGCATTCACGGAAGCCCTTCGGCATACTCCGCGCGCTCAACGGTGATGGGAGGGATAGAAATCCGCATTTCACGATGGATTTTCCGACCGGTCGCACGAAGACCAACTTTCCCGAAGCTTAGTTAACTGATTCAATAATCTGCCGATTCTTCAAGTTGGTCGTGTTGGTCAAGTCAAAAGCAGATCATAGACGCATTATCCGGCACAGCGGTCGAAAGCCTGAGCACCTCGTGTCAACTGATGTGAGAGTGCCGCAGCCGCATTATGCGCCTCATGCTTGAGACGGCCGGATTGCCGCAGAGGGAGCGCGGCCCGCGTCGCTATTGATAACATACAATCACGATGCATGATTCGACTCTCTCAGTAATCAAGACACCCCGGGTGCGTTTTGCTCCCTCTCCCACCGGCTTTCTGCACGTGGGCAGCGCCCGCACTTTTATCTTCAATTGGCTTTATGCCCGCCACAACCACGGAACCATGGTCTTGCGCCTGGACGACACCGATGTCGAGCGCAACACCGATGCGAGTGTTCAGTCCATCTTCGAGGGTCTACGCTGGCTGGGTCTCGACTGGGACGAAGAGTACAAGCAATCCGAACGGCTTGACTTGCATCGCCGGCAGGCCGGAGCCATCTTTGCCAAGGGGCTGGCATATCGTGACTTCACGCCAGCACATGCGGGAGATGAAAATCAGTCATCCGCGCAGGGCGCATGGCTCTTCAACCCCGGAATGAGGGAAATGTCACGGGAAGAGAGTGATCGCCGCGCTAATTCAGGAGAACCGTTTGCCCTCCGCTATCGTGTACCACGCGGCCACGGCCGAAGTTTGAGTTTTGTTGATGGCGTCTACGGTGAGCAGTCCAAGCTCGCCGACGAGGTGGAAGACTTTGCCCTGCTGCGCTCAGATGGAATGCCCACTTACCACCTGGCCTCGTGCGCCGACGATGCCGATCTCGGCATCAGCCACATTATCCGCGGACAGGATCACCTGACCAACACCTTCAAGCACCTGCTGATCTTTGAGGGTCTCGACATAGAGCCGCCTCAGTTCGCCCATCTGCCTCTGCTCGTTGCACCGGATGGCGCCAAACTCTCCAAGCGTAAGCATGGCCCCGTTGTCAGTGTTACTACTTATCGCGATGCTGGCTTTCTTCCTCAAGCCTTCGTCAACTTTCTCTGCCTCCTGGGCTGGTCGCCCAAGGATGACCGCGAGTTTATGGATCTCGACGAGATCCGTGAAGCCTTCACACTGGAAAATGTCAATCGCTCCAACGCCGTCGTCAACTTTACCGATGCTGACCCCTTCGATCCCAAGGCCGTCTGGCTTAACGCCGAGCATATTCGCGCATTAACTATCGAGCAGCTCGCTTCTTTAATCGGACCATTCTTTTCGCAGACCGGATTTGAGACTACGCCGGAAAAAGTACTCGCCGTTACTCCGCTCATTCGCGAGCGCATCAAGCTGCTCGGCGAAGCTCCCGCCGCCGCCGATTTTTTCTTTGTGAAAGAACTCGCGCCGTATGACCCAGCGGAGTTGATTCCGTCCAAGGGCGGCGATGCTGCGATGGCCCTGCGCGTCCTGCAACACGCGCTGGAAGTTTTGCCAGCAGTCAACTTCGATCACGATTCGCTCGATCAGGCACTTCGTCAGGCCGCAGCGTCACTAGGACTCAAGGCCGGGCAGGCTTTTCAGCCCATCCGCGTAGCCGTCTGTGGACGTAAAAACGCGCCGCCTCTCTTTGAAACCATGGCTGTGCTTGGCCGCGACGTCTGCCTTGCCCGCATTAGAGAGGCTGAAGCCAGCCTGCAATCGATGGCTTGAGTGCAGAATCACACGTATTGCGGTAGGAGCAGCAGCGTTCATTTCAATATGCAGGCAGCTTCATCCCAAGTTTCAGAATCGAGACATGGGGCATCAAATCTTGCTGGTATATTAAAAATTGGCCAGCTGCGAACCAGTACTAGGAGTTTCAAGATGGCAATCGCTGATTATTTTAAACCCAAATGGAAACACTCAGATTGCGAAATACGCCGAGCCGCAGTTTCGAGACTTACCGACCAGACTCTGCTCGCAAAAATTGCGAAAAATGATAAGGATAGTGTGGTCCGTAAGACAGCAGAGAACAGGAAAGAAGCCCTACTCGCTGAAATTGCAAGAAATAATAGTGACTGTATGGCAGCCAAGGCCGCGGTAGAAATGCTCACCGATCAGACGTTACTCGCTGAAATTGCCAAGAAAGTCCACTTTGATGAGGTGCGTTACATCGCTGTACGGCGCCTCCTTGGCGAGGCAATATTAGCTGACCTTGCAAAAAATGATAAAGACAGAGTCGTCCGCAGGGTCGCTGTAGAAAACATGGGATCTACCAATCAAAGGTTACTCGCTGAAATTTCCCAGAATGATAATGACGGATATGTCCGTCAGGCCGCATTTCAAAAACTAACCGATCAGACACTACTCGATAAAATATCTGTGAGTAAAAGACCCGTAAACGCTCCTTGTCGTATATGCGAAAACCCTGTATCTCCTGCCTACAGGCATGTAATACAAGCTCTGGATAAGAAAGTAAGAGAACCTGGTGAACGCACGGCTGCACTATTACGACGTGCGAGCGCTTCGGGAATGCGCGTGGGTAACACAATAGCACTTGGATTACCTGGAGTCCGGTTGAATCATGAAGATAGCGGACGCGATACAGTTCAGTGCTGTTCTTGTAAAAAGTATCTCGTTCGTATTGATATGAACCGTGGAGCACTTCAGGCCGGCGCACCTCTCCCAATACTCTATGATGGTGTCGTATGCCAAACACCTAATATATATGCGACACATTCCGACGGTACATCTTATGGTTGTGGCATTTTCTGTACTGATTGCCACACACGAAGCTTAACCCGAATCGTCTTTTAGGGGTGTAGGTGGCAGGCCGGAAAGAGCCGAGTCAAGCGGAGGCATCATGAGCATTCCGGCACAATGCCATCTCTGGCAGACGGAGAAGCTGACGAGCAAGGATTTACTCGAAGCTCTCACGGTCGTCGAGACATTCCTGGACGAACCGCACCAAACCAGAGATCTGCGCAAGTGCAAGTTCTGCGGGCAACGCTACTTCCAGGAATTCCTGGACTGGATCGACTGGGAGAATGGGGATGATCCTCAATGTCAGACTTTTATCCCTATTGATTCGAAGGAAGAGATCGGCCCGCTCCAGCATGCGGACGAATTAGGCCTGCAATCTTTCTCGCCGCGCCTGCTTGTCGACTACCCCAAGGAAGCTGAGCGCCATCGAATTTATTGGGTGCGTTGAAATATCTACTAGGGGTGGCGGTTCACTGTTTAAAGAAGTTTATGTGCCACTTATCCGGATTCTCGGACCGGGGGATTGCGCCCTTCAGTGGCATAATTGATTACAGCCATGACTAACACGAATCCGGAAAGCCCAGCCGCTGCCACTCCCTCCAACTTCCTCCGAGACATGATCGCCGAAGATGTACGCACAAAAAAGTACGGCGACGCCGTCATTCAGACCCGCTTTCCTCCTGAGCCCAACGGCTATCTGCACATCGGCCACGCCAAGGCCATCTGCATCGACTTCGGGTTGGCCGACGAATTTGGCGGCAAGACCAACCTGCGCTTCGACGACACTAATCCTGAAAAAGAAGAGCAGGAGTACGTTGATTCCATCATGGAGGACGTGCGCTGGCTGGGCTTTGAGTGGGAACGCCTCTGCTATGCCTCGGATTATTTTGGTCAGCTCTACGAGTGGGCTTTGCAGCTCATCAAGGCCGGAAAAGCATATGTCGATGACCTCTCCGCCGACGAGATTCGCAAGCACCGCGGCACGTTAACCGAGCCCGGCAAGGATTCGCCATTTCGGAATAGGTCTGTCGAAGAAAATCTTGATCTCTTCAACCGCATGAAGGCTGGTGAGTTCCCCGACGGGACACGAGTTTTGAGAGCGAAGATCGACATGGCCTCGCCGAATCTGAATATGCGCGATCCGGTGATGTACCGCATTCTGCACGCCTCACACCAGCGCACCGGCGACCAATGGTGCATTTATCCCATGTACGATTACGCTCACGGCCAGTCGGACTCCATCGAACGCGTTACCCACTCCATGTGTACCCTGGAGTTTGCCGACCATCAGCCTCTCTACCGCTGGTATATCGAGCAACTGGGCATCTTCCCCTCGAATCAGACCGAATTCGACCGCCTCAACATCACCTACACCATGCTCAGCAAGCGAAAGCTGCTACAGCTGGTGCAGGAAAAGCGCGTCAGCGCCTGGGACGATCCCCGCATGCCCACCCTCTCCGGTTTCCGCCGCCGCGGCTTTACGCCTGAAGCGATCCGCGCTTTCGTCGCCGCCAGCGGCGTCTCGCGCACCAACGGCAGCACTGACGTTGAAATGCTCGAGCACTTCCAGCGAGACGACCTGAACCGCCGCGCCCGCCGCGCCATGGCCGTGCTGCATCCGCTCAAGCTGGTCATCGACAACTATCCTGTTGGTCAGGTCGAGTACGTCGAAGTCC
>Ga0181520_10003648_pt1 | contig 26777 bp, 38 predicted proteins | sample PEATcosm2014_Bin_29_FD_132451 | JGI IMG/M metagenome (GOLD analysis project Ga0181520, IMG submission 132451) | Peatland microbial communities from MTU Mesocosm Facility, Houghton, MI, USA - PEATcosm2014_Bin02_30_metaG | ecosystem: Environmental > Terrestrial > Soil > Wetlands > Peat | place...
GCCGGAAGAGGTTGTCACTGACTTCGGCAATGGCGTTCGGCTGCGGTCGAGCTTCGAGATTACCCAGGAAGAACCGGGGCAAGTAAGCATATCTATCGAAGGACCGTTTTTCGAGTTTGATGATTTGCCAGATGATCCAGACACCGAGCCCGATAGCGGCATAGATTGAAAGGAGATGAAGATGGCCTTGTCCAATACGCCCCTGTGGCCTTGTAAATGCCGGTGGTGTGACACGATCATTACGAAATACGATAGCTACGGCTGTAATTGTTGTGGAGCCTACGTCTGCAAGAATTGTTGGGGACCGGACGGAAACGTGTGCATCTACTGCTATGAGCGTGCCGAGTATCTGGACGATCACCATTGCCAAATCTGCGATGACGAGGACGAAGACTGCGAGGAGGACTGCGATTGCGAGGACGAATGCGACGATGAGGACTGTGGCTGCGAGGACGAATGGCAAGACTGCGATTGCGACGACGATGAAGACGACAGGTAGAAAAAGGCCCTTCGCCCGAAGGGCGAAGGGCCTTTCCATTATCGAGCCGATTGTGCAGGCACAAAGCCGGAATGGCAATCGGTTTCAAATGGGCCTGGGCGATACGAGTGTCAAAAGCAACAATCGAACAATTATTTTCAAAAAAATACCGGAAGGGACTCCTGGCCTACCCGTTCAGCAGCCATTTCGCCGGTTCTTTTCTTGGGACTCCTGGCTGGGCGACAGCGGGAAGGCTGCGATATAATGGGTTTCGTCGTCTGGGCGAAGGCAAGTGAACGAGGGGGCCAGTCGTCGCAATGGCGGCCAAGGCCCCTTCGGCAACGCGATGGTTGAATCGTGCGCGACGTAGATCAAGTTATCACTGAAATCAAGAGAAGACTCCCACAAGTCTGTTGGTCGCAATTGCAGGTGAAACATCCTGGCGTGGATGACGACGGCCTGTGGTTCTTCCGCCTGCCTTCGGGCACGAATGAAGTCCAAATAGAATCATCGAACGGAACCTGTCCATTCGTGGTTGAACACAATGCGACCAACGAGCGGTACACTGGCCGCACGGTGTCGGAGGTTGTAGCCAAAGTCGTTGAATGGCTGCCACTTGGAATCCCCCAAGACATCGAAGTGGCTATGACCTTTCTCCGCACCGAAGAAGGCGGGCGGAAAAGCCCTGTCTTTTCAGGCTACCGCCCGCAATTCCATCATCAAGGCGAAGTAGGCGATGCCTCGCATACCTACATCGGCGTCACGCAAGTCAACCCTGGCTACACGGTGACTGCCCAACTGAAGTTCTATTGCCCGCAGAACCACGTCGGCAAGATCGCTGTGGGGATGGAGTTCGAGATTCGAGAGGGCAAACGCACTGTGGCGACGGGCCGCGTGACCAAGGTTCTGCACTTGGAGGAGAATGCGATAAACTCGGCCCAGCAGCAGAGAGCGACCCATGATTGAATGCCGCTGCCCGTCCTGCCGTCGCATCTTCGAGGTTGCATCCTCGACCTTTGGTGTCGAGACGACATGCTCATCGTGCGACCACACATGGCTGCTGGACACGGACGCACTCGCCCATTTCGAGTTTCCATCCGAAATAACGGTGCGGTTGGCCGATTCGTTGGGCCAGCCAGTTCGAGAAAGTGGAATCAAGGTTCAGGCCAAGAGGGGCTTTCCGCTCACTGAGGTTCTGACGGACGCCGATGGAACAGCCCGCATAACGAGAGATCATTACGAGCGATCACGAATGGGCTGGTATTCGTGGTCGATCATGGACCATCCTGGGGATCACTCGCTAAACCGTTTCGTTGCGTTCTGGGCGGAAGGACCGCGAGCTTTCGGACCTGAACGACTTGACTTGGAAGATTCGGGCCAAAACCCGACCGTGTGGCTGAAAGAGAAATCAGCTTAGGTATGGGACAAACCGATTAGTGCGGATAGGAACTCAGCCTCATCCACCGCCAATCGGAAATCGTGGACTTTGGGAAAAGCAACCAAGTTGGGACCGTATAGGCCGACAAGGTAGATGCCCGTGGACGCCTTCTCGGGCGCATTCTCGAACAGGACGAAGGATCGGTACATGCTGATACTGTAGTCCTCATAAGTCGCTTGGCAACGTGCGTTACATTGCGGACAGCGATATGCTTGCACCCGCTCGGCCACACCATAGGTAAGCTGGCCCTCCCGAGGAAATCGCTTACCAATAATCTCCGCAATAAGGATTTCTGAATCGACCACGGCCATAGGAGCAACGCCGTAGTCCTCGAATTTGAATGATACCAGCTTTAGGAAACCAGGGGTGCGACAGAAGCACCCACGTTCCCAGGAAGCAAGAACGGTCGGAAGGACACGGTGGCGGAATTCATCTGGGGTCATGTAAATCGCTATTGTTTGCGGCGAGACTCGATTATACCAAAGCCCCGCCAACGCAGCCACGGTCAAGGTGGCCCTTCCGCGCGACGACTCCGAAACTCAGTGAACCTCGTCACCCATTCCCTCTGTTCCTCGGTATCGGGGACGGAAAAGCCCCTCGCCCGAGAGATCATCGAAAATGCCTCGTCCACGCCGATGCCTTGGGATGTGAGCAGGCAGGCGGCAACCAGGGTAGACCGTCCAATTCCCATTCGGCAATGGACGGCCACCGCCTTCCCAGCCCACAATTCCTCCAAGATCAGGCCAACCGTGCGGCCTGCTTCGGAAACCGAGAACGGCACGCTTCGGTCAGGGATTGGGAATGAAATGAAACGAAGACCGCAATCGCCGCAGAGCCGTTCTTCGTCTTGGAGTTCGAGTTCTGCAATTTCGTCGGCGGTGAGCAGCGAGACGACCACGTTGACCCCTGACTTGGCGAGCGATTGAATCTCGCCATCGAGCCAATCGCCGCCACGGGGACGGGGCATGATGCCGACAAGTCCTGCCCCAACACGGTCGATCCAAAATACTTCGGTACGCATTATGGATGGCTAGCTGCCCTCATGGGAACTCTGGAATGTGACCTCTTCCGCAATAACCGACAATGCGGCGTCATCCTCATCGTCCCAATTGGCAAAGATGAAGAAACGGCCCCCACCCCGATGCCTGTATTCAGCCAGCGCGTAGAGCATCATGCCCTCGGGGCGATTCTCCTGAACCTCAATGACGTTCTGGAAAAAGACTGAAATGGCCGTTCCATCAGCCCCTCGAATCGTTACTGCAAGACTTGCATTCCGATGCCGTACCGATGTGACAACGCCATCGTGAATTGCAGCAGGGCCGAGGTATGCGATGAAATCGCCCTGTCCCAAGTTCGCAGCCAGACTCGGCAGGGTTGATGCAGGGCCGAGGGAAAAGGCCGCTTCTTCCTGATATTTCGGGACATTATCTACGAAACGGCTCGAAAAGAGGATAAGGCGGTCAAGCCGTACAGACGGCACCACGAATCCCCTGTTGTCTTCCAAGTAGCGTTCCACAGCACCAGGAAAGGCGGGATCGTCCAGGCGGGCCAGCGTGATGTGCGGCGTATAGGGACGTTCTTCGGGCCGAAACCCAATTGCGTCTGTCAAGACAACACCGATGGCACGATGAAGCTCGGTCAGGCCCGCATTGGCCTCCACGCCTGCCCACAGCACCTTGGCGTGCCGTTCGGACGGGAACATGCCCACGCGGCTGACGTTGATCGTGAAGGCGTCCCTTCTGACCGTTGCCAGAGCCGCCCTCACCGCGCCAAGGTCGTTGGCCGCGACTTCCCCAAGAAAATGCAGCGTCAGGTGCAGTTCCTCGCGTGCCAGGATTCGCATACCTGGAAGGGCGGGCGGCTGGACGGCGACGAGGCGATCTCGGGCGTCGTCAGGGAGTGGGATGGCGATGAAATAGCGAGGCATGGCGTGCTTTCAGCTTTGTCGCTGCTCGGGCGGATCGAGGGGGCGGCTGGTTTGGAGCTTCTTCACGATCTTTTCCATCTCAGAACTTTTCAGTGGCGTGGGGCGCGTCAGCGATGAAGGATTGTCGATGGGGTTGTGCCCGTAGCTCCGTTTCCGCCAGAATTCAACGTGCTGTCGCTCCTCGTCTGGAAGCTCCTTCCAATGTTCACGAATCATGGCCGCGTGCCATTCGAGCAACGTATTGCCGTTGTCGAGATCGTGGACTACTCTCCATATTTGCTCGTCGTAGGGCCATGCAGCCAGGAACGTAAATGAAAGATATGGCTCGTAGGGCGACATACACCACATCGCGCCGCACATCTCGCAGCGTTGCAGAATGACGTAGTTGCCCTTGTCCACGTCGGACAGCTTGGGGAAGTTGCCACAGCCCCAAAGAACGCGATCTGGATGGCCGCAAGTCATGCACTCAGTAGTTGTTGGGATTGTCGCGGGCGCAGCCTTCGTTTTTCGCAGAATTGTCCTCTTGAACCAGTCGAATAGGCTATCAAGATGCACGGCGAGGAGAAGCAGTCCAAAGGCGACCGCGTTACACCCGATAGCCCCTATTCCGAGACACCAGCCTTCGCAGCCAAGGAATCGTAATACGGGCAGACTGATTGCCGTGGTGACGCCGATGAGAGCGGCCACGAACAGGAACTCGGTGCGCATATCGTCAAATGCCATTAGCCGATCCTATCCAATGCAACTCTGGCCGCTTGATGTGCGTACTTATCCCACACGTCCTGCGCGTCGGCAGGATCAGCCGCGAAGTCAGCCAGGGACTTACAGGCGGGCCGCGCGATTGGCCCAAGCCGCCCTAACCGCAGAGCGGCCCAATTCTTCTGCCAGGAAGTGCCTTCGGACAGGGCCTCGATGAAGATGGGCATAGTCTGTTCGACCAAATGGTTGCAATCTTCAAGCAGCGATGCGGCGGCAAAGCGAACGGCAAAATCGGCGTCTGCCAAGGCCCCCGCGACCGTGTGAAGAACTGTCTCTGCATAATCGCCCCAATCGGGAGGCAGATCATTACGTTGTCCCAGGAATTGCGTAGCGAACTTGTGCGGTTCTCCACCACAATGTCCGACCTGCGCGAGCAGTTGAATTGCCTGCCCACGGCAGGCTGCGTCGTTTGCGTGGCATTGTCCTAGCAGGAATGGAACTGCCGCAGCCCCCATGTTCTCAATCGCTACTCGGGCCACGTCCCTAACGGCTACAGTATCCTTCACCGCCAGTTCAAAGAATCGCGTGATTTCGGGAAACGTCAGGTGGGGAAACTGCCTGAGTTTGAAGACCGAAATGGAGCGAAGATGTTGGTCTTCGCCGTGAAGCTGCCGCAAGAGCAATTCGGCGTCGGGCGGTTGACGGTTTTCGCTATCGTCCGTCATTACCCGCCTCCGCTACGAGAACTGGATACCCTTTGAACTGCCTCCCACAACTGCGGCGAAACATCGTGGGGATGCCCAGCCACGATCTCCTTCAACGTCTCGTCAAGACTGCCGCCCTGGACTATGAAAAGGGCAGCGGCCACGATGGCGGGGGATCGGCTCATGCCCGCTCCGCAATAGACCAGCGTGGGGAGTCGCCTCTTCAGCAAGGACACGACCGTTTGGATCGCCACGTCGAGAACACGCAGATCGTCTGGTGCCCCGTCCATCAGCGGGAAATGGCAATAAATCATGCTGCGGGGCAAGACGGGCGACGGCTCTTCGGCCGCAAGGTTGACGACGGCCACGACACCAGCCGCCAGCAGGCGTTCAGGATCACGGCCATCGCCCGCGTTGCCGATCCAGAGTTGGTTGGGGAGGATTTCACGCATGGGTCATTCCGCACTATTCGCAGCAGCATTCTCACGTTTCCAGCATACGAAGCGATTGTTGTCAGTGCAACACATGGCACGACAGAACGCATCGTGGTCAAACCCAGGAAGTTTACCCATCCGTTCCGCGATCTCGCTTACTCCAACAGCCTCTTGCGGCACCACATGTTCCAGTCCGTTCGCCAGAAAAACGAAGAATACGTCCTCCACGAAAGGCCCATGATCCGTCGTGTCGATGAAGACCGCCTGAAGATCGTCCCAGTCCACCGATCCCACGGCCCCATCCCGACCGACTAGCCGTATGCCTTGATCGTCAAAGGATACCGTGTCCCGTGGGGCGGGCGGCTGATGTCGGAATCCTGATTTCAACCAGTTCAGTAGACCCATGAGAGCTTCGCCCGAATCCCGGTGTTGTTTCCTTCGGCATCGCGGACTTCGTGGCCGACGACGGCTGTGCTTAACACAACCAACTTGACTGCGGCCCGGAAATTCGCTGCCATCCCGTGGCTTCAAACACCTTGGACATAGCTTCTTCGATGTAATGGCAGTCGAGGAGAGCAGCCTGCGGCACGACGAAGTCGTATTTCCCAATTCCTGACGAATAGAAACGCATGGGGATTCTGATCCCGTAGGATGGTTCCTCAACTGCCGCTTTGCGAAATTCAAACGTGTTCCAAAAGCCGCCTGGGATTCGGAAAGTCCCTCCGATGGCGTCTGGGCCACTCCCATCTCGATCATAGCTGATCTCAAAGTGGCGGCCAAGACAGTTCGCCAGCGGCACATCCTCTCCGGTTGGCATCAGCCGGGACTCCTCGATGCGATTATAGGCGTCGGGTTGGGGGAAATGGACGACATAGAGCCACCCCGATGCACCGCAGCGGCTTTTTTCAACGAAACAGGACGTGCGCCAGATGATAACCCCATGTTCTCCAAGGATTCCGCCGTCACCTGGATCGGGTGGCAGCCTCTCGATCACTACCACTTTTTGTAGAGGCAAGAACGTAGGCAATGGATGCGAAGAATGCGTCAACTGGAAGGACTTGAGGCCCTGTTCCAATGCTTCTGCTTCCACTTCATCGAGTTCTTGGCGACGTGCTTCAGCCCCTTGGACGACTTCGGAAACCATCCGCCGTAGTTCAGGATAATCCGACCAAAAGGATGGCTTGATTCCCAGCACCGCATTCAACAAATCGCCTCGATAGAAGTCTCCTTCCGTGAAAGGGTCATTGTTCAATCGTTCAAGTGCGATGGGCAAAAGGTGTTTGAGGCCAACGTTTTGCCCGATGGTAATCCTCAAGTCCTCGACGGTGAATTCGTCCAGCGGCTTGTGGCGAAGCTGATGGATTGTCGCAACAAGATGCGAGTCGAAAGTCGGAGGCCCCCAATCCTTGTCCTCCAATTCGGTCAGCGTCTTTCGGCGGTCGATCTCCATGTCATCCTCGGCTGCAAACACTCGATTGAAGCGAACCGCTCCAACCGCAATCTTATTTTATCCCTTCACCGCTTCCGTTGGAATTCCAGTTGAATAAGTCCAGCCTCGCTCCGCGAGGCTGGACTGTTCTACTGGATTCTTCATTGACGCCGCCCAGATCGGTCAATTGCAAATCTCTTCGTCCCGAAACTGCTCCCAAAGCCGCTGGAACCGGCTTTCGTAGATCATTTCATAGAGTTCCTCGCGGTCGGGGTAGAGTGCGAGGCAATACTCGCGGACCTTGTTCTTCTCGATTTCGATGTCGATTGCGGGTAGATCGCTACTGAGGATCAGCGTGCAGACGCGATCTGCCATTCGTTGAAGTTCTCGCATTGGTTCTCTGGCGTCGGGCATTGGAGCGGCCTTCTTGTCCACAGGAATTCTTGCCTCGGCGGGCGGGTAAGGGTGGCTGTTGGCGGCGATACCGGCCTGATATAACTAAGGTAATCTGTAACCGATCTGGAAGCCAAAAGCCATGAACCTTGCCCAAGCACTTCATACAGCGGCTCGTCGTTACTGCATCGACCAGTTCGCATTTTGGTCGAATCGGTATTCCGAATTGGACCGGCAGGGGAAGAACCGCCTGGACACGGACGATGGCTGGGAATACACGGCCGAGGCATTGGCGACGTTTCCCCGCTACAACGTGTTGAAGGCAATTCGGGTGGAGATCGAGCGGCTGGACGCCGAACAGCTTGAGGATTTCGCAGAAACGCAAGAGATTCTCCTGCTGGCCGGGGCGACCGGCGACGACGAATTCACTCGGAAGCCTATCGGTCAGATCGACGCCTTTGCAACCGCTGATGAGCGGGAAGCCTTTTGTCGGTTCGTTCGTGGTCTATCGGAAGGCGACCTTGAGGCTATTGAACCACTGCCGTACCAACGTGTTCTGGCCGCCGATGAAGCGAAGCAGCTTTGGTCGCGTCTGCGGCAAAGGTGGCAAATTACGGAAGGTTATTGGTATCCCCTTGCCGTTTGCCCACTTTCGACCATCGCGGCGTTCCAAGATCGGCCATTCTACGAAGCAGTGCCGCCCGAATCGGTCGAGAGAATTCTGAGAGCACGCCGAATCGAACGGGTATGGGAATTACGGGAATCCGGCCCAGAATACGAACTCGACGTGTCTTCCTTCCAGCCGTATTATAACGGGGCTGAGGGCTATTGGTCCTCGGGCAATCTGGATTGGATCGTTTACGCCTCGCATGAAAGTTCGGTGACAGTTGGCGGCTGGCTTCTGGATGAAGTGAAGGCGATCTGGCCGTCTTGGAGAGAGAAGATTTGGACTTCGCCCTTCTTCTAACCACGATTAGTCCCAAGCGTCGGTAGGATGACATGAACACCTGGAAACAGATTCGAGCAATCCTTCTGCTCCCCGGCATGGTTCTCGTCGTCATTCCGGCCACGATCCTCTATACTTCCTGGCGAGGCTGGCCGCCATTTCCGTGGAATGTCGTGCTGCCGGTCTGCGGGTCCGCCTGCATTCTTCTCGGCCTGACCTTGATGGCCTGGACCAACCGCCTTTTCGCCACGGTCGGGCATGGCACCCTGGCTCCCTGGAACCCGCCGCAGACGCTCGTCGTTCGTGGCGTCTATCGGCACGTCCGCAATCCGATGATTACCGGCGTCTGCTGCATTCTGCTGGGGGAGTCGGTTTTCTTCGGTTCTCTGCCGCTGCTCGGCTTGTTCGGTTTCGTAGTGGCCGTGAACATGATCTACATTCCCTTGGTCGAGGAGCCGGGGCTGGCGAAGCGATTTGGCGATGATTACCTGCTCTATAAGCGGAACGTGCCGAGATGGATTCCACGGCTGACGGCGTGGGAGGGCTTATCCGGCCCGGTAGAATTCAAGAAGGAAGGAGATTCGCCATGAATGACGTTTTCGTGAAGCGGGTCCAGGCTGCCGCCATCGCCGGATGGTGGACGGTCTTGATCGCCGTCCTGTTCATCACGCTGCAATGGATCATCTACCTCATCGTCATGTCGGCTCGACCCGCGTGGCTTTTGTCGATGTGGGGACCAGGAACAGACTGGCCCTTCGTCCAGCAGGTTTGGTTTTGGGCCATCGTGTTCCTCAAGTTCGTCTTGTGGCTGATGGTCTTGATCGTAATCTGGCTTACGCTATGGGCGAGGCAGTTGCGGAAGCGGGCGGGAAACCCGTGAGCGAGGCGGCCAGATGATCGGCAAATCGATTCTGATTTTCGGCATCGTGCTGGTCGTGGTCGGGGCCGTGGTTTGGCTGATCGAAAGCCTTGGCCTGCCGCTGGGCCGCCTGCCGGGCGACATTCGGATGCGGGGAGAAGGTTGGTCCTTCTCGTTCCCCATCGTGACCTGCATCATCGTCAGCGTCGTGCTGACGGTGCTTTTGAATCTGCTTTTCTGGTTCTGGCGGCAGTGACGAGCCTCCTTCAACCGACAACCATCGCCAAGACCACCACGGTCGCCAGCACTGCGAAACCCTGGAAAAGCCACAGCAACCATTTCGGCTGCGGGATACGGAACCACTTGAAGACGATAGCGACTGCCGCAAAAAGGATCGACAATGCCAACCAGATTCCCTTGATCTGAAACGCCAAAAGCCCAGGCTCGACCGTCATCGCGGACTCGACAACTGCGGCAACGGCGAACAGGACACAGAGATACCAGGAGAGAATGGGGATGGTCATGGGGATTGCGGGTTATGGGTTGGACGTGATTCGGCTGCCTCCCGCAATGCTCGCTCATACTGGGCACGCTCGAATACGAAAGGGCCAAAGCGAGCATAATCCCAAACAGCCGACTTCCCTCGGCCAGTTCGATGCGGTTGCTGAAAGTCGTTCCAGATCACCCTGTCCTCGGCTACCGCGATCCTTGCCAAGATCGGCCAGCAGCCGATTTCACCGCAACCGCCGCAGAGCAGTAGCTCGACCCGCTCCTCCCGCGTTTCGGGATGGGCCTGCTCACCAAAGAAATGTCTTGATGGCAACAAGTATGACGACGCCGGAAGCCCAGAGTAGTCGCCCGCGATCTTCGGTGATCCTTCTGCCCTAGCAAGAGGCATCTCGAATGCCTTCAACTTGGCAGCGAGGCTTTCGCCGTTGATTTCAATCTCGATTTCCTCACCGAACCAGTGTTCGGACGGTCGAACCTTGAAAGCAATCGTGTCCATCTTCGTGGTCGCTCACCTGATGTAATACCCGCTCACCCGCCACTTCTTGTCCTTGTCGAGCATCGGCGTCACCGTCTCGATTGCCGACTTCTTGTTCTCGAAGGAGGTCTTGAACTGGATCACGACGTACTCGCCATCTGGAGCCCCAGGCAAACTGGTCCGATATTCCTTGGACTTGACTTCCCTGGACTTCAACTTGCCCAGCGGTTTGCGGGCGGCGTTCATGGACTTCACGAAGGCGTCCTTGGTCACGGCGTTCTTCAAGTAGTCGGCGGCGGCATCCCAGCTTTCGCCGTATTTGCCATCATCGACCAGGGCCAGCCAGGATTCGGCAGCAGCGACGGCCTGCTTCTCGGCTTCGTCGTGCTTCTCGGCGGCGAGGGCGACCAGCGGGAGAGCCAGGATCAGGATGGCGAGGGCGATGGGTTTCACGGTTTGGGCTCCTTTGCCAATCATTTTATCGAATGCCCAGAGGCAGGGATACTGGTCGGTCGCGTAAACCAATACAGCAATATATTGTCCACATACTTCCCCTCCCAGCTTGATCTCGCGCGGCTGGCGATCCAACCCATGCGTTCTTCCCTCACAACCCAAGGTCCATAAAGACTGCATCGGGCAGCGGGTTGTATCTGTAAGGCGGAATCTCGGTGAACCCCAAGGATCGGTACAGCCCCGCCGCTTCTTTCAACGACGTGAGGCTGTCCAGTCGCATCTTCTCGTATCCGGTGCCCCGAGCCTCTTGGATGATCGCTTCAACCAGCTTGCGACCCAGGCCCTTGCTCCGATGCCCTGGCCGCACGTAGAGCCGTTTCATTTCGCAGATGCCGTCGCCCAGCTTTCTCATCGCCGCGCAACCGACAGCTTGATCGTCTTCGACGGCCAGGAGCAACTGCCCATCCGGTGGAGCATAATCGCCGGGAAGCCCGTCGAGTTCTTGCTGAAAACCCTGGAAGCAAAGGTCAACGCCCAACCAATCGGCATATTCCATGAACAACTGACGGGCGGCAAGGAGATCGTCGTGGGATTGGGCGGGGACGAGATCCATCATTACTTCGAGTTTGGCATCTTCAGGTCTTCGGCAATCCCAATCAATCTACACCCCCATGCTGGCGGATTCAACTGGGCGAGTCATCCGGCCTCGCAGTCGTGGCGAGAGCGATGAAGAACCGATTCAGGGCGAGCGGGATTGGCAAGCGAGTTCCACCGCTGCTGGGTAAGATTGGAGTTCTTGGCAAAACATTCATCACGGGTCTGGTAAGACTGCCTCGCCCTGCGGGCGAGGCAGTCGGCCGGTCGTTTCAAGATTGGAGGAACGGACATGAATAAGGACGAAAAGAAGCCGGGCAAGGTCAAAGTCGTTTACGGCTGCTGTGCCGAATTAGATATGGCCGGATGGACCCTCGACAGAATTCGCGTTACCCTACGCGATTTCATCGACATCGGTAGCGACATCGACGTGTTTTTGGACGGCAAACGGGTCAGTGCCGGGAGCAGAAAGGCCGAAGCCGGTCAAGTGCTTGCTTTCTTTCACGACGGCCTGAAAGAGTGGCGTGGGAATTGCCTGCAATGCTCGCAGAATTGCAACGGCAACGTCAATGTTGTCTACGGAGCCTACTACGTTGACCGGCCGTTGGCCGGGCACACCATCGCAGAAATCCAGGTTGCTTTGCGTGACGAGATAACCGTGGATATGGATATGCCAGCCTACGTCGATGGGTGTCGAGTTGCGGATAAGAGCCAAAAGATGGAAGCGGGCCAGCGTCTTGAGTTTTGTGCGGACTTGAAGCCGAAGCGGAGAAGGGCCGAGAAATCGTCCCCGCCCCTGTCTGCTCCGAGAACTGGCGAGGCCAAGGATGGTGTGACATGAACGCCTTGCAACTATTCCAAGCCGTCAGCGAACTTGCTGTCTTCGCACGACTCTAGCCAATAGGCTCACTTCCGAACTTGTCCAATCTGTCGAATCGGTCGCTTTCGGCCTGCGTGTCGCGCATAATAGTCATCGCCACCTCCTGTGCCGACTTCTCGGCCAGATCAACACAACTATTGACACTGACGTATTCGCTGGCATTCGCCAAGAGATATTCGCGCACTGCGACCCCACGCCCGGTAAGCTGAACCGTCAAGTCTGGGACGGTTTGCAAATCGTACCAGAACTGGTCAAACTCCTCCACAAACTGCTCAGTCAAGTGGTAGGCCAATATCCTTTGGGTGCATCGAAACACGAAGTCAAACTCATTTGCCCCGACGCTCACGCCATCCGTCGTCGTCATGGAAAGCAACTCAACAAACCGACACATCCGAAGCTCAAAGTATTCACGTTCGGGATGCACGCAAGCCAAGAAGAACTCGACTCCTGTTATCTTCTTGTTACCAAATGACAAAACAAGCGATTTCAGACCATCTAGGAAAGTCCTCGGCTCAACTGCCAGCCACTTTTCGTCGGCAATCGCCAAGAGTGCATCTCTGGCTCCTGGCCCGAAACGGTCAGTCTTCTTTAGCACAATCGGCCCGTTGCCTGCCAATTGAGGCTTTACATTGGCATAGATCGTGAGATCGCGTGTTGGATCATGGAGTACAATGATTACCGGTAGATTTAGCACTCGCCAATATCGGCGGTGTTTAGGCTTCGGGTAGAACGTCACCGTTGTTGCCGTTTCCTTGCCGTCGAACCAACTTGGTCCTGACTTAACCTGCACCGCCAAGACCCTGCCGGTGCTCAGGATTTCGGAAGTTAGTTCCAAGAACTCGATTTGACCGTCCACTCCGATGTCGTGCGACACCGTTGGACGCCAAATCGCCTTCATCTTGACACAGGCAGCATGTATCGCAATAAGACCAGTATCCTCTTGTAGCGGGTCGGTCGGTGGCATTTGGAATCCCTTTCTGTCTCTTGGACGCTACGACCCCCGCGACATACAACGGTCCACGAACTGACGGACACGACAATACACCAGATCGGAACGCGATGTCGGCTTACAGATGTCCTGATGGTTCCGCTCGATGGGGATCGGCACGACCCCGGCAATACCAGGGTCCGCGCTAGACGGGTCTACAACTAGGAACTTATACGTTGTCTTAGTCTCGTAATATGCGTCCGTGGCGATGCCAAGCGATGGTGCATTGTTGCGATACCATAGGTTTAGCTCCCGAAGACGGGAGTGATGTGCCTCAAGCTCCTCGGCGGCCACGGTGGGACGAAGCACTTTACTAACATACTGGACGTAATTCGCCAAATCGGAACCGGAGTGAGGAGTAGATAGAAAGACAACGCCTCTCGTATTTCCAACCAGGGCCTTCCAGTACGTGTTTCCAAGATCATGTGCGTGTCGAAGCAATTGCTTGATGACCAAACCGCCAAGGCTGTGACCAATAAGTACAAGCGGACGGTCACCAATGCCAGCGGCCTCGAAACGTGCAAGGAAAGCCGTGGCACGGTCTGCTAACGGCAACGCCGAACCCTTCCAAGCCAATGAATAGGCATCGTATCCGGCACACCACACGCCGAGCGTTGGGTCGTCCTCGCCCAACCACTTGGGCCAAAAATGTTCCGGTTTATCCTGTGGGTGCCATGTCGTCTTTGCGTCACCATCCAAACCATGAACAAAGACGACATCTCCAACACGGGCTTCATTGCCGCATCCGATAATCGTGAAAAGGCCGTCCACCTCGCCTGTGACCTTCTTCGGTATCTTTATTTCGTCTCCACATTCAAAATGTGTGGCACGCGGCGTGTACGCCGTCTCACTTGGTATCTTGTCGAGATTGTATGCTCGCTCGCAGAGGTCGCATGTCACACGTCCACCACGATGATCTTCTTCGATAAGCACGTCACAGTGCGGACATACCACCATCTCTACCGGCACAACGACGCCTTGAAGCTCGTATATCTTCAACAGGCTATCAACGACACGATCCTTGATGCTCAGGAAGTCCGCTGCACGGCTTGCACGGACAGGCGTGCCCTGGTTGGCATACAGGTAGTCGTCCAGTCGGGCAATGTCGTCCGAGAGGTCGGGTTGTCTATTTGCTATGGTGTCTGACTCTTGATAGTACATATTTCACTTCTCCTTCGGTGCATTCACCGAAGATGCCAACACGTAGGTCGCGGGCGTATGACTTCACATGAAGGTTCCGCTCCAAACGTGGGGCCTTGGGAAGCCAATAGAAGTTCCCCAGCACGGATGCTGTGTTAGGCCCCAATGCGTTCCGCGATTTCTTCGTGTCTGGATCAGAGAACACATCCCGTTTTCGACTCTTACTAGTAAATGAAACCGTGTTACCCTGTTTCGTTTCGTGGGCGATTTGCCTATTCAATGCTTCACTGGAAGATTCAATTCGCCTTATCCCTCGGCGGATCGCTACCCGCTCGAAATTGCTGATCGTCAGTACGTCTTCCAGTTGTTCCTCATAGGCTTGCCGAATCTCGTCGTAGTTCTCTCCACTCGGAAGGCGTTGAATCATAAGTGCTGCATGACCGCTCACCAAGTCCCAGTCGAAAGCTGTTATGCCGCGAGCAACTTGATTGCGGTACGCTTTGTAGATTACTCCGTCCTCTTCTGTGTCGAGGTCGCCTAGTCGCAGTTCCCACTCACGCTTCTCAACCCAGATGAACCGGATGCTACTAGGCGTCCATTCGATGGAAGAAAGGGTCGGTTCCTCTGGCAAGACAAGTGGACGACGACGGTTAAAGAGGTTGACGAGCCCTGCACGCTCAAGTTGCTTCCGCACCTTGGCCTCGGACTTCCAAGTTGTCAGTTCGCCTGCCGGGGCCTCGTACAGATAAATGTGCTGGTTACCCCAGCCCTCGATGCTGTCGAGCAAGCCGATCAGTTCATCCGCGCGGATGCGTCCCGATTCAAGTTCTTGCACGACGCGGGCACGCATCGTCTCCTTTTTGCCAGTTACGGGAAGAGCATGGCTACTCAGAAAACCACGCAGGGCTTCTTTTCGATGCCCAAAGATGTACTCGATTGTTCGATCAATTTCGTCTGCGTCGGGAGGCTGATAGCCATCCACCAACTGCAATTGAGGCTCAACCGACATGGCAGTACCCTAGCAAAATGTCAACTACCCCACAAAATGTACATTGTATGCATCAGTCTAGCGGGGGGTGAAATACAAGGAATTAACCATCCGAAGCTAACGATTCTACAACTGATGGGTGCCTGCCGCCAGCACCTCTTCCGATTGAAGCTGGGTGCTATTCGCATTTGCTGAAACGTGTCTCGAAATACGGGTTCTAGGCTCAATCGCCCAAAGATTAGCAGGCTGTCGATGATTTTCCATTTCCAGGCGACGGCAAGGCCAGCGACCGTCATGGCGAGGGCGACGAAAAGCAGATTTAGGGGAACGGGTGGGCGGGGGTCGGGAGGCCCTTGCCGATGGCTAGGGCGGCGATCAGCAGGCCGGGCCAGCGGCCACCGGCACCATGACCACCGTCACCACCGGCTGTCGCGGAACGCGGGTTCGATGCTAGTAGCCTCCACCAATCCGTGTCGCGGGACGGGGGTTCGATTCCATGCGAATCGAACCCGTGTTCCGCGACAGTCCGATGGGGGCAAAATGTCTAGTTTCAGACAAGAAAATGTCTAGTTTGGCGAAAACCCCACTTTTGGAAGCCCATTTTTCTTGACGTAACATATTGCTGTATAACAGTTTATGTAATGTGTGCAAATGGCACTATCACGCCCCGCCGCCTCCACTAGAAGCCGCTTGTGAAACCTACAAGCGGCTTTCTTTTTTCTTGTCGCAAGTATTTCATATAAAATGACTTGCGTATCACAGTTCCAGTGTGATTCTTGTCCCACGAAGAAGCCAGTTTCTTGTGAGAAATCAAGAAAGTCCGATAAGACTGCCCAAAAAAGTCCGATAAGCCCTTGCCAAAAGTCCGATAAACTACGTATCATGCCTTATCGGACAAACGACTCGACTTCATCTTGGGACAAAGGACTTGGCCGTGGTAACCAGGACTCGTCAAGATTGGGAACTAGACGACCAGGGGGAATTTCCCCGCCGAATAGGTTGGAAATACACCAAGAGTGGCAAGCTGGACCAACACAAGTTTCGCCTGGGAGCCGACCTCAAAGAAGCGAAGCGGCGGGAGCAAAATCTCCTTGAGTTCTGGGAGCGGATCGAGGCCACATTTGACCAAGAGCCTGTAGTCTGGAACGACTTCACCCTCTCAGTTGCCAAACAGATCGCCAAGGGCAAACGGCAGATCGAGATTCCAAGGAAGCCCCTTGATCCGCCCGAATCCTATGCCCGCTACGTCCACCGCGTCCAGCGACATTACCCCATGATCTCCTTCGTCGCCGAGGACGAAGAGGCGTACATTGCTGGGGCCTCCGTCAATCGTTCGTGGGTGCAAGGGGAAATTGACAAGATTGAGTCGATTCATGTCCGCAAGGGCAATATCAGCGAATTCGATTTGACCCCGAGCGATGGTTCGCTTCACGAAGCTATGCTCGCCTACATCGCTTGGATTCAAAAGGACTACTTCCGCCCTGAACTTGGACGTATCACGGCTAACGGCAGGACCAAGGTTCGTCAGGTCGAGACTCTCATGGAACGACACGCCGATATGCCCCTTTCGCGGTTGGACGAGGAGACTGTCGAGGAACTGATTCGCTTCTGGCGACAACGGCCTCTGAGGAAAGGGAGCAAGAGCCCCATCACGAAGAAGTCGGCAGAGAACTACATCAGTGAGTTGAAGCGGTTCCTGAAGTGGCTGCACAAGTCGAAGCAATTCGAGTGGCAGAAACCCGAGAACTTCGATGAAATCAAGACGAGGGTGGACCCCGCGCCGCACGAACAGCAAAAGAGGCTGGTACAGGTTGACACCTATTCGCTGGACGAACTGGTGCTTCTCAACAAGTATGCCACACCATTGGAACGAATGTTCTTCTTGCTCGGGATCAACTGCGGCTTCGGAATGGCCGAGATCGCTTCGCTGTTGATTGGAGAGGTTGTCCTGTTCCACGCCCATGACGCTCGGCACCAGGAGATTCTGCATTACCCGACCACAAACGCCGATTCGTTTATCAAACGAATCAGGCGGAAGAATGGGGTCTACGGCGAGTTCATCCTCTTCCCGCAGACGGTCGAGGCGATGCAGTGGGCATTGGACCTTAGAAGGAAACAGCCGAATCCGACCGCCGAGGCACCCCTTTTGCTGAACGACAAAGCGGAACCATACGACAATCCCACGAAGAGCGGAAACCGCAACCAGCAGATACCAAATCGCTTCGCGGACATTATTCGCCGCGTCAGAACGGATCACGAAGATTTCCGCAGCTTGTCATTCGGGAAATTGCGAAAGACGGCGGGCGATTTGATCCGACGATTCTCGGACGGCGAAATCTTTGGCGTTTTCATGTCTCACGGCCAGCCTGTGGTGAGCGACGACCTGGCTGACGTCTACTCCAATCGTCCGTTCGGAAAAGTATTTGCTGCGATCAGGAAGGTGCAGGAGTTTTTGACGCCGATGTTCGACGCGGCTGGGCCGATGCCCTTCAAGCCGCAACCTCAAGCCTACACTTCCCGCAAGGTCAGAGATAAAATGCTCGAACTCCGCGATCAAGGGAAAACCGTTCGAGAGATCGCCGCTGCTGTTAAGAAGGACAAATCGACGGTACATCGTTACCTGAACCGCATGTTGGCCGAAAGAAATGGCAACATCGGTGATTCTTGAATCTCCTCGCCCGATAGGCCAGCCCAGGCTTGACGCTCGCAAAGAACTCAAGATATTGGTATCGTATTCCAGAGAAGATTCGTTTGGAGCAACTCTTGGGAGCCGAGCAATGAAGACCGAAGATTTTAAGAAATACGAAGAACTGCGAAGCGAAATGCGGTCGCTTCCCGCGAAACTTCGCGGCCTTCTCGGAAATGTTCCACCAATCGGCTGCCAACTCTTTCTGCCCAGGTGCCTCGACGGCTTCCATCCTACCCCCATAAGCGACTTGTCATGGTCCAAACTCATGACGGCGAACCACGGCAACGTGCCACAAAAAGAGGAGTGGGACAGGTTTCCAAATCGAGGGGGATGCGCCCGATTCTTCGGACTGCGCGAGATTGAAGACTTGGAGAACATCAGGAAAGTTCTCCTCGACGCGGATCGGATTCTTATGGCCCACGATAAACTTCATGTGCTTGAACAACTTAAATGGAATCTGCCTGGGGACACCGCGTATTCCGATGGCGACGGCCCGCCCGACTACTACTGCCTGCTAAAACTCATTGGTCGAGAAATCGGCTCGGGCGATCCAGGGGACGGAATCCTTTTGGAGGAAGCAGGATTGGAGACGGCTGCGAGGTACGACCCGAACTTCCCTCTCGGACCATCCTATGATGAACGGTTGGAGAAGGTCGGGCTTGAGATGCGGGTCGTCGTGGATTTCGTTTCGGCGTTCGATGAAGCGATGGACAAATGGTCTGGTCCGAGCGAGCCCTACGACCTTGACTCGGTTGTTTTCCAAATTCAGAAGGCCGAGGCTGAACCCGTTCCGCCTGTAGTTGAGTCTGTGACTATCAGTAAGGGACAAGGAAGCATCCAACTGACGAGTAGCGGACGAAGACAAGTCCCCATTATCCCTCGCCACTATCGCCTGTTCTCCGCGTTCGCGTTGCGAGTGCTAAAGGATGCTCCAGGTGAGATCGTTCCGTGGGAAACCTTACACGCCTTGATGGGCCTGAAGGATGCCGTTCCGACTGCATCTCACAGGACGCTGCGCAGAGTTCTGGAAACTCTGAATGATCTGCTGTTGGCTGGCTTGGGCCAGCCTCCCGATGGTCAAGATTGGATACTCTCGAAAAGAAAGCACGGGGCCTACCTGAATACGAGTTGCGCGTGGCGAATTAGGAAAGCCCTTTGGAAGCAGTTGGGTGGTCGCCCCGACGTTTGGACGCAATCGAATGCCGATGATGTGCTGGCCGCAGAAAGTGAATTGCCCGACGACGAAAAGATAGAGAATGTCCGAGTGGAAAGGCTCTTCCGCTCGATGCGGGATGGCACCTACCTACAGCGTCAAGAAGGAAAGCGGTGGTTTCCCGATTTGCGGTGGGAAGACATTCCCCACCTGCTGGATTTGGGCGATAGTTGGGAGACCCTTATGAGTTATTCCTTGAACCCAAACTCTTCGCAGGCACCGCGAGCAGACTTCAAGGAGCCGACCGAAGGGCTTGTCGCCTTGTGGCTGATTGACTGCGTTCGCACGGGCGGGAATTTGCCATCGCTCATGCCCCTCTTAGTAGATGATAAAGGCAAAAGCGACCGACCAGGGAGTACGCAGGAATGCGCTTACGACGCTTATCGACGGTGGTGGAAGAGCGTTCGGAAGATGCCTGTAGAAGACGCCCGCAAAGTCGAACCTTTCGGTGGCACGGGCCTACGGTGGTACTGAGATTCCTGCGGTGAGGGCGGCATAGGGTTGGCCGAATCCCGCTGGGCGGCCCGCATCGTCGACGTTGCTCCTCGCCCTCCCCAGCACGGTCTCCCACCCCGTCGAAGTCAATCTGCTGCTCACCGCCCTCACAACGATAATCGTCGGCCTCGTCGTCGCCCTGGAAATGGGAGGGCGTCGGCGTTCGTCTTCGCCGCCGTGAATCGTGGCGTCTGTGGCCTGCTGCGATTGGAGTGCGGGGCAGAGGTCGCTAGCTGCCGCCTCAGTTGTTACGAACTTGTTGCGCAGCGTGGGGACAAGTCCTGATATAATTGGAAGCGGCCACAAAACATCCAATGCGGAGAGAACTCATGCTCAAGTTCGCTGTTCCTATCTTCGTGTTCTTGTCGTTCACCGCCGCCTGGGGCGACGAGAAGAAGCCCGATGCGGCCAACGACCGAGTTGAAAAACTGTTCCGCTCGATGCGGGACGGCAGCTACAGACAGGACCAAGCGGATTGGCAGTTCCCCGTTTTGCGGTGGGAGGACATTCCCGCCCTGCTGAAATTGGGCGGCAGCAAGGAGAAGCTCAAGCGATTCCCCATCAATCCGCTCTCTTCGCAGGCGGAACAAGTGGCCCCAAGGGAGGGCGTCGTTGCCCTTTGGTGCATCGACGGCATTCGCAAGGGCGGAAAGTTCCCTTCGCTGAATGCCCTGCTTGAAAAGGAAGGCAAGATCGACAGGTCGGAGGATGCGCAGATGCGAGCTTATGAAGCCTACCAGCGGTGGTGGAAGAAGGTCGAGAAAATGCCCGTGGAAGACGCTCGCAAGGTGGAACCTTTAGTTGGTACGGGCCTGCATTGGTACGGGGAAGGGTAGCAACTCATCAATTTATCGCCCTTGTCTTCGCTTTCAGTTGGGAACGGATCGGCGGCTTGCTGGTCCTTGGCGGGTTGGCCTTCTTGGCCGCCGTGAATGGCGGCGTCCGTGCCCTGCTGCTGGCCGTGGGGCTACTGTACTTGGGGTGCGGGTGGAGGAGGGCTATAATCTCCAATGACCACCGTAGCCCCAAGGAAAAGTCACCATGCCCGTGACGCACGTCAACCGCAAGCGGCAAACCTACTTCCTTCACGAAGGCAGGACAAAGACTGGCAAGCCGAAGTATTTCTTTTCCAAGGACTCTGAAGGGAGTCTGCTGGATGCGGTTCCAGACGGATACGAAATCTACGAGAACCCAAATGCCCAAGTGTTTCTGCGCAAGGCAATGCCAGAAATCATCACCACTGAGGAGGTCGTGGCCGTTCAGATCGGGCTTCGGAAGTTTGCCCCGTCCCAAAATTGCATCGTGGGCACGAAAGGGGAACACATCGAGGTCTTTCAAGCAGAGGGCGGCCACTACCACAAGATGTTGCGGTTCACGCTGACGGACGAGACGACACGGCAGTTCTCCGTAGACCGCTGGTGCTTTCGGGGCAGCATTGACGACTGGTTCTTTTTGGACTGTGGCGAACTGCGGAAGCTGGTGGAGAAGTATTGCAGGCACCTCGGCAAAGAGTCGTTTTTCGAGTTGATGTAATGTCTACCCTGTATCAATCCATTGTCCTTCTCTTTTTCCTCGTCGTCACGTTTGGGGCAGCGGCCATCGGTTCCATCGCCACCGCGCAGAACATTCCCACATGGTACGCGATCCTCGCCAAACCAAGCTGGAATCCGCCGAACTGGATTTTCGGTCCCGCCTGGACTGCCCTCTACATCTCGATGGCCGTGGCCGCGTGGCTCGTTTGGCGGCAAGGCGGGCTTTGGCAATGGCCTTTACTCTTGTTCGCGGTCCAATTGGCCCTGAACGCCGCGTGGTCGTGGCTCTTTTTCGGCTTCCACATGCCAGGGGTCGCTTTCATCGAGGTCGTGGTTCTGTTCGCGGCCATCGCGGCCACGACCATCGCATTTTGGCCGAAGTCGATGGCAGCGGGAATTCTGATGCTGCCGTACTTGGGCTGGGTTGCCTTCGCCGCCGTGCTGAACTTCACGATCTGGCGGCTGAATGCGGGCTAGGGGTGCTTTGACGGCATCAAGCAGGGGCTTATAATGGGAGTGGTTTCTTCTCGGCGTCCAGCAATTAACTTTAAGGCACGAACGACATGGAAACAAACGCCCCGCTCACGATCCACCGAACGCGAATCATCACCCTCGATCTTGTTGTCGGATCGGTTGTGGGACTGCTTGTGGCAGGGCTGATGGCGGTATTTTCCCTCTACTCCCGCTCCCTCGTCCTTGCCATGTGTTTGGCTGGACTGCCGTTTCTCGTCTACATCGCCTTGAGGCGTTATCTCCGAAGCATAACGCTTGACCCAGGGCAAGGACTTCTTATCGCACACGGCATCTTCCCTTGGATCACGTACTCGATTCCATTTTCCAGGATCAAAGCGGTGCGACGTGTGAAAAGGATGGGAGGCTGCAACCTCGTCGTGAGGAGACTCAGGACGATTCAGCCGCTCATCTTCGAGGTTTGGACGGCGGAAGAAGATCGAGCAGTGCAGTCCTTCTGGACAGCGTGGGCTAATCTGAATCCTTGATCCACTTCTCTTCCGCCAGCACCACGGAAGTCTCGACTTGCCGTTTTGAAATCGACCAATACTTTTTCAGCAGCCGATCCTTTTCCTCGGGCGTGACCATCCTGAATCCGTGCTTTTCGTAGAATCGGATGGCCCACGTTGCCGCTGCCCAGGTGCCGATCAGTATGGGGCGCGTCGTCAGCTTCCGCAGTTCCGCAAGCAGCTTGCCGCCGATGCCATTGCTGCGGTTGGCCGTGCGAACGTAGGCATGACGGATCAGCGTCACGTCTTGAACATCTTGGATGCCCATGATGCCGACCAACTTGCCGCCCTCGTCCCATCCAAAGAACCGCACGCCGCTTTCGATTTCGTGCCGCAGGTAATCCCTCGACATATAAGGGACTTGAAAACAGTCGGCAGGAATCACGCCGCAGTAGGCTTGGGCCGCATCGTTGATGATGGCGTAGATTGTGTCGAAGTCAGCGTCGGTGCAGGGGCGGATCATGGTCTTTGCCCTACGGCATCGGGTGTTTCTTGAAGAAATCCCAAATCACATCGTTGGCCGAAATGTTCTTCGTGGACTTTCCGATGAAGTCAACAGGCGGTTCTTGTCCAGGCCAAGTATGCCCGCCACCCTTGATAACGACCAGAACAACTTCGGCCCCGTCCTTTCCATGCCCATAGGTCTTGCGCTCGATGGTTGTGCCGTCCTTGGCCTTGTCGGGTAACTCCACGATCTCAGGCTTTTCATCGCACCCGTCGATCTTCACCCACGTCTGAATCGAATCCTCCACTGACTTGAAATGGATGAACTTGGGCGTTCCCTTGCCAGGGCCGTCGAACTTGACGAGGGTATCGGCAGTGCCATGAAAATGAATCAGGGGGACAGGTCGCTTGGGATCGGCCTTCTCGATAACCATTGTTCCCGCAACAGGGACGACGGCGGCAATTCGATCTGAAAGTTCAGCGGCGAGGAGGTAGCACATCATGCCGCCATTGGACATTCCCGTAGCATAGACTCGCTTGGGATCGACTTTGACCACGCTGCCGAGATCGTCCAAAGCTGCTCGAATATAGGCGACGTCGTCTACACGATCTTTGCCTGTGCGACCGCCTGCATTCCAGGTCAGGAAGATTCCCATGCCCGTACCCCCGCTGGGATAAACGGCGATGAATCCCGCCTCGTCGGCCTTCTTGTTCAGCCCGCAGAAGACGGCCATCATTGGCCCGTTCATCGCGGCACCGTGCAAGGCAAGAACGACGGGCGTGAGGGTCTTGCCGTCGTATTTCTTGGGAATGTGAACCAAATACGAACGGTCCCGTCCGTCAACTTTCAAAGTGCGGGTGTGATCCCCAGGCTTCAACATCGGGTTGGCGATCAAGAGGGCGGCGACGAGAAGGGATGATACGGCCACGGCTACACCACTTCCTTGAACTTCGTCTTGGGCGCACCGCAGACAGGGCATTTGTCGGGAGCCTCCCCAACCGCCGTGTGGCCGCACACGTCGCAGACATAAAAGGACGACGCGGCCAAGTCCTTCCCAGCGGTCAGGCTCTCTAGTGCCTTGCAATACAGATTATGATGGGTATGTTCGACCTCCATCGCGTCGCGGAATGCGTTGACTGCGGCCCGATTCCCTTCTTTTTTCGCAACTTCGACGAACGCTGGATACATTTCCTTGAATTCGTACCCCTCGCCGTCGATGGCCGCTTGTAGGTTCTGCTTGGTGTCGGCAACACCCTTCATCAACCGCAAAAGGGCGTGGGCGTGAACAGTTTCGGCAGCGGCGGCGGCACGGAACAGCTTGGCAATTTGGGGGAAACCTTCGGCCTCGGCCTTGGTGGCGAAGGCGAGATACTTGCGGTTGGCTTGGCTTTCCCCCGCAAATGCGGCCTGGAGATTGTCTTGGGTGGGCATGTCTGGTTCCTTGGAAAGTCCTCAATTTAACGCGATCTCGTACAGGCTTCAAGGGATTCCCTCCCTCGCCCCTCTTCTTGCAGGTACGCCTTCGCAGTGGCATACTGAATCTATGCGGCGGGCTGCGGGAGGACCGCGATGCCTGCTCTTCGCGTACTCGAAAAATGATTCCGAGCCATGAAACCCGATCCACCATTTCCGACGCCGAGGCGTCTTTCCGAGTACGAAGCAAGCGGAATGACGGTCAATGAGCGGTTGTTCGTGTCGGGACTCATGGACGCCTTTGACCGTGCCACGGCCAACTGTAATCGTGCGGAGATGGCCGAGATTCTCGGACAAGTGTATTTGACGCCCGATTCAATCACGAAGATCGTGGATACATGCCTTGCGAGAAGAGGCAAGTCAACATAGGGTGGTCCAAGAAGAATGGAAATAGACGTAAACGCGGAAATTCGTCAGTTGGTGGATCGCTGGTGCGACCGCAGGGAATTGGGAGCCTTGTCCTCCCTCTTGCCAGCGTGGCTTGCTAATAATGGGCTGACCGATGGCTGGGCGATCCTCCATGACGCGCTGAAGCACACCTACGCGCAGGGGCGGGATTTGCCGCCCGATGAACGCGATGCTTTGAAAAAGCTGTACGTCACAATCGACGTGGCCCTGCGAGATCGGTGATTGCCATGCGTGAAATCCTTCCATACCAACTCTGGATCGGCAATGCGGGCGATGGCCGTGATGCCGCACGCCTGCTGGCCGCTGGCGTCGTCGCCGTCGTCAACCTTGCAGCGGAAGAACCGTCGTCCGTCTTGCCTCGCAGCATGATCTACTGTCACTTTCCACTTATTGACGGGCCACAGGACGATCAGACCGTTCTCGATGTGGCGATCCAAACCGTGGTATCCTTGCTGAAGAAGCGAGTCCCCACGCTGGTTTATTGCGGGGCGGGCATGAGCCGATCTCCCGCCATCGTGGCCGCTGCCCTTGCCATCGTTCAAGGCGGCAGTCCCGACGAGAAGCTGAAGGAGATCGTGGCGGGGCATCCCCACGATGTTTCACCCCATTTGTGGGAGGCGATTTGCTTGGCATTGCCCTACGGGGAATGAAAGAAGCCAAGCTCGGTAGCCCGTAGCGCGAAAGAAAAGGCGAGGATTGAAATGGAACACCGTTTCAAATTATGTGACGAACTGCTGGGACGGCTGCGTCTGTTGCAAGCCAACGACGACGCCGAGGTTCGCGTAAACACACTGCCGCTTATGTCGATCTTCTGGTCCGATGAGTGGCCTGGCGGTGACCTGCCACACGTCCGATGCCATAAAAAGTGCGGCGAGTCCTTGTATCGGCTCGTTGCAGCCCGTGCCGAATTCTGGCGATCAGGGAACATCCCAGCCGACTCCCAAGCGTTGTGGGATCAAGCAAAAGAACTGATCCCTAATTGGCCTGGATTCCAGCGGATGCACATCACCAAGGAACAGCGGAGGCTGATTGAGAAATGCGAGCGTCAGGTGAAAGAGCTTGTCACGGCCATGCGGAAAAGTGAACTTTTTGACCGAGGAATAGAATAATGGCGTCGTGAAATGGTCGGCTCGATTAGACAACATATAGACAACGGTCTTGGGTATGTCATGACCACGCGCAATTCTTGGCCCTTTGACGATAGTATCATCGGCATCCAGACCCAATTCCGAAGAAGCACAACCCCGACCTACGACGATAGAGGGAGAACGAGCATGGGCGAGAGAATCAGCGTGAAGAAGTTTTCAGACGGCGACGTGTACTTGTGGATCGAACAAGAATCCTCGATCCATCTCAAGGCGGTCACGCAACACGGCGATCCTGTTGAATTGACCTCACACGAAGCCGAGGAATTGGGCAAGACGCTTATCGAAATGGCCCGAGACCTTGATTCTCAATCGGAATAGCCACGATGCCGCTGATTCGCCTCCTCACGTTCCTTTGGGCCTCCCCGTACACGCTCCTCGGCCTGCTTCTTGGCTTCATTGGCCTTTGCACGGGCGGCCACGCCCGCATGAGAGGTCGCGTGGTCGAGTTCTATGGCGGCGGCGTGAAGTGGCTCTTGCATCGTTTTCCCAATGGGCAGTTCACGCTGGCGTTCACCTTGGGCCACACGGTTCTCGGCCAAACTGATGCCGCCTTGGACATTTCCCGCGACCACGAAATGGTCCACGTTCGCCAGTTCGAGCGATGGGGACCGCTGATGGGGCCAGCGTACTTGGGTTGTTCCTTGGTGCTGTGGCTGATGCGCCGCAGGCCGTACCGCGACAATCCGTTCGAGCGGCAGGCATACGAGGAAGGGGGCGGGGAATGAGCGCAATCACCACGCGGCTGTTGGCAGAAGACGAATTCCGAGCGATGTTCAAGGAGCCGATGGAGAACGTCACGGGGCAGGACAGCAATGTTCTTGACATTTGGCCTTATGTGGACGCCGTGCCGATCTCCGATCTTGAAGGCCACATCCTACACGACCGATTCGTGGAATACGTCTACCGCACGCCCGACGCCCGATTCGATCACGTCCTGGTAATGACGAAGACGAAGAACGTCTACTTGGCCGTTGTCGTTGATCTGGAACAGGATGCCGTCCACGGGCACCACCTGTTGGA
>Ga0181520_10003649_pt1 | contig 26777 bp, 33 predicted proteins | sample PEATcosm2014_Bin_29_FD_132451 | JGI IMG/M metagenome (GOLD analysis project Ga0181520, IMG submission 132451) | Peatland microbial communities from MTU Mesocosm Facility, Houghton, MI, USA - PEATcosm2014_Bin02_30_metaG | ecosystem: Environmental > Terrestrial > Soil > Wetlands > Peat | place...
TTAATCCAAAGGTGCTTGACGATTTGAGGAAGCTGCTGAATAATCTTAAGGCAAAGGATGAGGGGAACGAAGAGACGCTTGCATCAAGCATGAAAAGGGACCTTGAGGCCCTTAAAAAAGCCAAGACAAAACCGACACCGGTGGCTCCTCCGGGGCCGTCGCCGGAATATTTTATAACGCCGACCACTGTTACAGCGTCCCCGCAGTCCGTGAGTGGCGCGGCGGGCCCTGTGACCATACTCGGTTATCCGAATATTGACGCCTCGGCCGTAAGATCGGCGGCAATCGCGACAAATCCGGACGGCACAAAAAATTTTAATATGGAATATTACACTGAGAATACGCAGCCGAAATATGTCATGAAAGAAATGGGGCTCATAATACGCTCCATAGCCGAGAGCCTGGGATATTCGATTGACAGGATCGGTGTAAACGCTGTGTATGGGAACAACAACAGCCTGCTTCTGACGGTGCCGATTGCCCAGGCGGAAAATTACGCCAGGGGACAGATAACAGTTGAGCAGATGTTAAGAGGCGCCAATATGTCAATCAATGGCAGCGGAGCAATGACAATTGACCAGGTAATGGGTTCGAATGTCAACCTGAACGGGCAGGCAATTTATCCCAATTTTTAGGAGTGAACAATGAATAAAAAGTTACTTTTCCTTACCGCGGTTTTTGCAATGTTTGCGGCTTTGGCTTTTGGGGGAGCTTTTGACAAAGGCGGAGTGCTCGGAATAGGCGGAAGGGCCACGGGTATGGGCGACGCTTTCGGCGCCATTTCCGACGACGGCAGCGCGGAATACTGGAATGCGGCCGGATTAACCCAGCTTAACAGGGCGGAAATGGACATTTTTCTGGGGCCGCTGCTCAACGGGAAAGAGTATTACACTTATCTTTCTTTCGGAGCGCCCTTCTTTGAGGATACGGCATGGCAGCTTTCGGTAACTTCTCTTATACACGGTGACAAGAACAATACAAAAGAATTTACCGTAACCGGCAGCTTCGCGTCGAATCTCAACCTGGAAAGGACATTTTCCATAGGCTTAAATGTGAAATACTATAACTATAATTCTACAGCTTCATACACAACATCATCGGGAGTTAATCTGCAGGGCATCGCGAACGGGCTCGGCATGGACATGGGGGTGCTTTATCAGATACCGCTTCCACAGTGGGGCAAAAAACTTAATTTTGGATTGTTTATCCAGGACGTAGATACGAGCCTTTACTGGTCCGGCGGAACAAGCGAAGAGCAGATTCCGACCGTCTTTAAAATAGCTTCGGCATATTATATAGAAGACAATCTTGTGTTCGCAGTTGACTATGACTTTTTTAAGGATATGAATATAAGCGGCGAGCCGCTGGACACGCCGATATATGATTCGGTAAATAACGTTACCATAACCGCCCTTACACCGCAGGAGGACAGGCTGCACGTGGGCCTCGAGGGATGGTTCTTCAAAAATCATCTGGGATTACGCGGAGGGTACACGGCTTTTGCCACCATGCCGGGAAGCTTCACGGGCGGCGTTTCATATAAGGAAGACACATGGGAAATTGATTACGCTTACATAGGCCATGCCGAACATCTCGGCGATTCCCACAGGGTGGATCTTATTTTAAGGTTCGGGCAGCCCAAGGAAGAAATCAGGGCAATCAGCGTGGTCAGGCCTCCGAAGGACCTGAAAGCATACCCTGCCAATAACGCGGTCAACCTGACCTGGGAAGTCAACGACGACCCGAACGTAACGGGTTACGCGGTTTATATGTCGAAATCACCGGGTTCACGATACATACCCATAGCGAAAAGAATAAAGGAAAATTATGTTACCATAGACGGGCTTCAGAACGGCACCAGGTATTATTTCGTGGTTGTCGCCATCAACAACACGTACCCGCCTGTAGAGAGCTCGTACTCGAACGAAGCATCTGTCGTACCCGCGCCTGTTGTGCCGGGCACGCCGGAGATATTCCCGATAGCCCAGGCAAGCAAAGTGGAGAAAAACGGCGCCATCGATATCAGGTGGGGAGTAATGCCGGGGCCGAGAACGGCAGGATACAATATTTATATAACAGAGACGCCGGGAAAAGGCTACGCCAAGGCAAACGCCTCGCCGGTCAGGGATGTCCATTATATGTTAAAGGGGCTTGAAGTCGGCAAGAAATATTACTACGCCATATCATCGGTTTCCAACGACACGCCGCCTGTTGAATCCAGGCCATCGAGGGAAATAAGCGACGTTGCGAAACCGGAAAACACGGTTGCCGGGGATACTACAACCGCGCCGCAGCAGCAGCCGGCAAAACAGAACGTAAGGCAGCCGGCGGCGACAAGATAAAATTTATTAAAAGGAGCAGATAATATGATAAGCGGCCTTTACACAGCGGCATCGGCACTGGTTGCCCAGGAGCAGCAGCAGGATGTTATAGCCAATAACCTGGCTAATGTCAATACAACCGGATTTAAGAAAGACACGGCCCTGTATGTGCCTTTTCCGACTGTTTTCCTTAACAGGATAAATGATGATAAATCCGTGGTTCCCGGCGGCATGGTGGATAATATTTCGCCCATAGGGCAGATGGGAAGGGGCGTCCAGCTAAGGGTTGACGGAGTTGTTCCGGAACTCACTGACGAAGGCGCGTACGTCCAGACGTCCAACAACCTGGACCTTGCGATAAAAGGAAACGGAATGTTCGAGGTAATGACCCCGAACGGCATAAGGTATACCAGGAACGGAAATTTTTCGGTTGACGCCGACGGGCAGCTTGTAAATCAGACCGGTTATCCGGTACTCGGGCAGGCGGGGCGTATAATGCTTAACTCCACAAATGTGCACATAGACGAAAGCGGAAGGGTCTTTGATAACAGCGACAAGACGAGCCAGGAAATCGACACGCTGCGCATAGGGCTCTTTACAAAAGATGACAATCTGCGCAAGCAGGGCGATTCCCTTTTTTACAAGCTTGACGGAGCGCCGCTTCCCGAGGACGACAGGGTGGAAAACGTGCAGATCAAACAGGGATATCTCGAGGCGTCGAACGTAAATGTGGTGAAAGAAATGGTGGAAATGATAACATCGTACCGCGCTTATGAATCCGCTTCAAAAGCGATAACGGCCCAGGATTCAACGCTTGACAAAGCGGCCAACAGCATAGGTTCTGTAACTACAAATCTGACCATCTGATACGGCGGCTAAATAAAGAAATTTTAAGGAGGCTTAAAAATGTTAAGGTCACTTTGGACGGCGGCAACAGGAATGGCTGCCCAGCAGCAGAGTATTGACACAATCTCAAACAACCTGGCAAACGTCAGCACCACTGGTTTTAAGAAGAACAGGGTTGAGTTCCAGGATCTTTTATACCAGACGATACGCCCGGCGGGCATGACCAACAGCATGGGCACGCAGTTCCCGACCCCTATAGAAATAGGGCATGGAACCATGCTTTCTTCAACCCAGAAATCTTTCATTCAGGGAGCGCTTGTCACAACCAACAACACTCTTGATGTGGCCATTCAGGGCGAAGGATTTTTTGCCATACAGAATCCGAACGGGGATGTAAATTACTCAAGGGACGGGTCGTTCAAACTTGACGCCCAGGGCAACATCCTGACTTCAAGCGGCTACGCGCTTCAACCGCCGGTTACTATTCCATCCGACGCTTCCAGTGTTGTGATAAGGGAGAACGGCGACGTTGTAATAACAACTCCGGCCAACACAACTTCACAGGTGATAGGGACAATTAAACTGTCGAATTTTGTAAATCCGGCGGGGCTCCAATCCCTGGGCGGAAACCTTTTCCAGGCGACCGAAGCATCCGGCGAGGCCGTGGATGGAGTTCCGGGAGTGGGAAATTACGGCACGCTCGCGCAGGGGCAGCTGGAATCCTCGAACGTCCAGGTAGTTGAGGAAATGGTAAACATGATAACTTCGCAGCGCGCTTATGAAATGAACGCGAAGGCGATTACGACTTCCGACCAGATGCTTCAGGACGCCAATAATTTAAAGTCGTCATAAACAACAAACCAGAATAAATGAAATTTAAAATATTTGTTCTTTTAAATGTAATGGCCGCGTTTTGCCTGAGGGCGGCCGACACAGCCGCCGTGGTAATTAAGCAGGGCGATATTTATGTTTCCAGCGACAAAATATACCTCGGGGACATAGCGGATTTCAGGGGCGCCACCGGCCAGGATGTTGAAAAGTTAAAGGAAATATATATAAGAAAGTCGGCGGTGCCGGGCTTTAAAACTTCCATTCAAAAAGAATTTATCGAAGCCAGGGTGCATAAATATTTTAAATATATGCCGGTTGAAGGCGCTGAAATTGTGTCGGTTTATACATCAAAAACTTCCGTTGCCCGGGAGGATATTGAAAAGACGGCCATGGATTTCCTTAATTCGAACATTCCATGGCAGGCAGGGACGTTTGATATAAAAATCAGGCATGCTAAGGGAACTGTTTCAGTGCCCGCCGGACAGGTTGATATCCGGGTTAAGCAGGGCCAGCAGCTATCATATAAAGGAATTATTTCTGTTGCGGTTGAAATATATGTTGACAATGTTCTTTACAAGACCGAACCGGTATCGGCGGTCATACGGGTAATGGCGCCGTGCGCAGTGGCGGCGGTGGATTTTCAGAGGCAATCCCCGGTTTATCCGGAGGGGATAACAATGGAAGTTAAGGACATAACATATCTGCCGGATACGGTAATAACGGATCCGTCAGTTCTTTTTAAAAGGGTTACTTCAAGGGCCATAATGAAAGGCGCAATGCTTACGTCGGATATGTTTGACAGCGCACCGGCCTTTAAAAGAGGCGCCACCGTTGACGTTATAGTAAAAATAAAGGCGGTAAATGTCCAGTCGGAGGGTACGGCTCTGGGCGACGGCAGGGAAGGCGATACGGTAAAGGTAAGGCTTAACAGCGGAAAAACCGTTTCCGGAAAGGTCGATGATTCCGGAAAAGTTGTGATAGAAAAATAAACGACATATTTAAGGAGAACAAAATGAAGGCAAAAAAAAGGTTTGTTGCGGCTTTTACCGCGGTATTCCTTGTTCTTTTATACGCCGGTTTCCTGCTGGCTGATGAAGTTGTAAAGAACGAGGAGGATATAGGCTCCATTTATACCGATCACAAGGCGGTTAAAGTCGGGGATATTGTTACCATTATAATAGTAGAATCCACAACTGGTTCGCAGAGCGCTTCGCTCACGACGCAGAAGCAGCAGTCGCTTCAGGGCGGCATGGGAACCAGCACTTCATGGGGCAACGGAACATCAATGACGGTCCCTTCTTGGGGCGCGGGCGGGCAGGAAAACCAGAGCGGAAACGGGCAATCTGAACGTTCCGGCAGCCTTTCGGCAAAGCTTTCCGCAAGGGTTGAAAAGGTCCTCTCAAACGGCAATTTGATGATAAAAGGGACAAAAGTGGTCAAGATCAATGACGAAAATGAAAATCTTATTATTTCCGGTGTTATCAGGCCGGAGGATATAGCGGCCGATAATACCATACCATCCACTAATGTGGCTGACGCTATAATACAGTATGAGGGTACCGGGCCCATCGGCGAAAAAGTTTCTCCGGGAATTTTTACAAGGATTCTTGACTGGCTTGGAATATTCTAAAAAGGTGGGGTCAAAGATGATAAAAAAGAAATTAAGGATAATGATCGCGGCGGCGCTTGCGCTGTTAATATGCGCGGCGGGGGTTTTTGGCGCCGAGAAAATGATAAGGAATGTCGCCAGGTTTAAGGGCGTACGCGACAACCAGATTACCGGCTTCGGCCTTGTTGTGGGTTTAAAAGGGACCGGGGACAGGACCACATCGGTTTTTACAAGCCAGGCAATTGTGAACATGCTTAAGAGATACGGTGTTGCCGACGCGGCGTCACAGATGACAACAAGGAACGTTGCGGCTGTCATGGTTACCGCAAATCTCGAGGCTTTCGCCAAAAAAGGGTCCAAGCTTGATGTTGTTGTATCTTCAATGGGCGACGCTCAGAGCCTTGACGGCGGCGTGCTGCTGCAGACTACAATGAAGGGCCTTGATGATAATGTTTATGCCGTGGCGCAGGGTCCGGTTTCCACAGGCGACAGCGGCTCCGCTATGAGTTCCATTGTGGCTATGAATAAAAGGGCGATCACCGGAAGGGTTCCTAACGGAGGCCTTGTTGAGAAGGAAGTGCCAGTCACAATTATGGACGACAGAAATAATATGTTCCTCATACTTGATATCCCTGATTTTACTTCGGCAGACAGGGTAATGTATGCCATAAATTCCCAGTTCTGGGGGAAAATAGCCGCGGCGGACGATGCTGCAACTGTCAAGATACATGTTCCCTTCGATTTTCAGAACGATGTGGTATCATTCGCGGCCGCGGTCGAGGGGCTTTATGTTGAAATAGAGGAAAAATCAAACAAGATAGTTGTCAACGAAAGGACGGGTACGGTTGTTATGGGAGGCGATGTGACAATTGACAATGTGGCGGTCGCGCACGGCAATTACAATGTCAACATCGCTGTTTCCAAACAGCTCTCCCAGCCAAATCCCTTTGTTCCTGGCGCGTCAGCCATGGAGTATGAGGATTCAAGCATCAAAGTGGAAGGCGGAGGGAACCAGCTCGTTACAATGCCTGAAGGGGCAAATGTTCAGGATCTTGTGAACGCGTTGAATGTACTGGGAGCGTCCCCCAAGGATATCATAAGCATAATACAGGCTTTAAAGGCGGCCAACGCGATTCATGCCGACCTTGAGATAATGTGAGGATAATAAATGGCTGATTTTACAGGCGGAACAGAAGCCATTGCCAGGACGGATATGCTTGGCATGACCAACAAATTGCAGGAAATGCAGGCCCAGGCGATGAAGTCGGAAAAAAGCGGCGGGGTAAAGGACGCTGCCTACCTTGCGCAGATAAAAAAAGTATCGCAGGAATTTGAATCCATATTTCTCGGCTATATGTTAAAACAGATGCGCAAAACCGTTCCGGACGACCAGTTAACCGGCAATAGTTCCGCCAAGGACATTTTTTATGACATGCACGATGATGAAGTTTCAAAGAACCTTTCAAAAGCCGGCGGAATAGGCATTGCCGCCATGGTTTACAAACAGCTCTCCTCCATTTACGCAACAAAGGAGCCCGTTAAGCTCCAGCCGCTTAATGCGCCCCAGCAGCCCATGAAACTAAAGAAAACAGATATCATAATATAGTTATTCCTCTTTTAAATTCTTACCATAAAAAAATTAGTGGAGATAAAATGTCGCTTGTCAACTGCGCGCGGTGCGGGAACATTTTTAATTCATTAAAAGGGCAGACAACGTGCCAGGAATGCGCCCTTGAAGAGAACAGGGAGCTGAAAAAAGTTACCGAATATCTCCTGCATAATCCGCTTGCCACGGTACTTGATGTTAATGAGCATACCGGAGTGGCCAAACAGATGATTTTCAAACTGATAAACAGCGGGAGCCTTACGATAAGGGCCGAGGAATCAAAGCCATCCAGACAGAAAAAGCCTTATAAATAAAGCCATTCCGGGGAAGCCTGAATTTTTCAAAAAACCGCTAAAGTTTTAACCTTTATATACGATATATGTTATGTAAGGACAAATAATAACGAAAGGAGGCAATTAAAATGGCGGCAATCAACAACACGAACAACATCAAACCGCACGTTCCGCAGACTATAGCTGAAATTGTTCCGGCAAAAAATATCAGCACGAAACCGGAGCCAAAGACGGCGGCGGCAGCGGCAATTCCAGCGGACAGGATAGAGATATCCAGGCAGGCAAAAGCGGTCAACAAAGCGGTAAAAGTATTAAATGAACTGCCCGAGGTAAGGCAGGAGCTTGTACAGAAAGCGCAGGCTGAAAAGGTCGAAAAAACCGGCAACATACCTCCGCAGCTTTTGTCACAGAAAATGCTTTTTCAGGACGAAACCAAATAAACGGGGTAATTAATGGACATAGCAGCAAAAGAAAATTATATTACCGCCGTGAAAAAGCAGTGCGCGCTCTTTGAACAGTTAAAGGCCGCAATGGAAGAAGAAAAAAAGATACTGATAAAAAATTCCAGTGACGGCCTTGAGGATGTTATAAAGTCAAAGACGGCGCTGATAGACGGGATTGCCGGCGGGGAAAAATTAAAGGCCCTGTGCCTTGAACGGATGGCGGAAAGCCTGAAAATCAGGAACCCGTCAAAAGCAAGGCTCTCGGATGTTTTGCTGGCGGAGCAGGGAAAGGATTCCCTGGAAATTGAGGCGGCGGTAGAAGCGCTGGTAAGGCTTCTGGAAAAGATAAGCGGAACAAACGCGGGAAACATAAGGATGATAAAAAATTTTCTGAATTTTGCGGGATTTTCGAAAAGATTAATGGAAAGCATTACTTCTCCGAAACAGATAACATATTCCGCCGGCGGTGAAAAGGGATTCGGCGGCAAAGACGGCGCGAAGCTGGATCTAAAAATATAAAAGCTTGAAAGGGGAAATATAAAATGTTGAATTTAATGATGGGGCTTAATACGGCAATGAAAGCCATGCAGGTATATTCATACGCGATCGATACTACGGCGCATAATATCGCCAACGCGTCGGATCCTAATTATTCCCAGCAGCTAGCCGATATAACGGCATCCACGCCGCTTAATCTGACGCCGGGCGGGCAGATAGGAACCGGGTCAACTCTGGCAGGCATAGAAAGGATCAGGGATACATACCTTGACAGTCAGATTATGGAAATGGAAGGAAACGTCGGAAACGAATCCATTCTTAACAGGACATACCAGAATCTCGCGGCGATATTTCCCGAGATAGACGGAGTGACAAGCGGACTGCAGGCCCAGATGAACCAGTTTTTTACAGACTGGCAGAACCTCGCCACGCAGGCGGCTTCAGGGTCCGCTGCGGGTATATTAAGCGCGCAGAACACAATTTACGCGGACGCATCAACAATGGTTCAGTCATTTAACGCGAAAGCAACCAGCTTAAATGACATGAGGTCTGACTTAACGACCGATCTGACTGATGATATCAACAAGGCCAACGGTTATATAAGCAATATTTATTCCCTTAATCAGGAAATAAAACAGGAATACGGAATGGGGCAGACCCCGAACGACCTTCTTGACCAGCGCAATGCGGCTATGACCAGCCTTTCCGAGCTCGTTAATTTTACCACGCAGACCAGCGCGGACGGCACAGTAACCCTGATTTTAGGCGGAACACCGCTGGTAAGCGGAGCCACGAGCTGTAATCTGCTGACTACCGTTGTTCCTGTTACCGAGCCGAACCCGCCAAAATTACTGGTAAACATTCAGGACCCGAGCCAGCCTCTGCTGGGCATTCAGACAGGAGGGGCCGGATCAAGGGGGATTCTGGTTCCTACAAGCGCCATAACAGGCGGAGAGATTGCCGGTATACTTAATTCAAGGGACACTGTGGTCCCGTATTATCTTAACAAACTGGATGAGACGGCAAACAGCCTGATAACGGTTGTAAATCAGATTGAATCAGCCGGAAACGCCGGCGCGGCAACCCAGTTTTTCACGGGAACGGACGCGATGAACATGGGAATTGATCCGTCAAAACTGGTGGCAAGTAACATTGCCTATTCATCGGGTTTTGCCGCTCCAAATAACGTAAACAATGATATTGCGACAATTATAGGCAACCTCGGCAATAAGCTTGTTTCAACTTTTACCTATACCACCAACGGCATAGGCCTGACAAACAATCAGACTCTGCCCACTTCAGGCACAATCACAATTAATGGAATAAATATAAGTTACACAACCGCAAATACGGTGGCGTGGCTCGTAAACGCAATTAACGCTGCCGGCGGCAACGCAATATCGGCTGTATTTAACAATAATACGAAACAGCTATGGTTATACAGCACCCAGGGGCTCACAATAACCGATTCCGGGGCAATGCTTTCAAAATGGGGGCTTAAGGAAGCGCAGTGGTCGGCGGCTGAGGTAACTTACCCGAATACACTGGCTCCGGTTACTTTTATGAATGATCAGATGAGCGCCGACCAGTATTATTTTGACACAATACCGTCCACCGCCGGGTTATCTTCGGTTATTACGAACGGAGTGGAAACAGACACCACCTGGACCAACGGAGCACCAACATCCCTTACCGCGTCAACTGTCATAGGCCTGGCTTTTCTTGGCACTGGATATAAAACAGGGGCGCAGGCGGTATTCTCGGATAATTCAAAGATTGAACTGGCGGATTTTGAAAACGGCATCGTAAGCACGAATGTCGTTACATCTTTTCAGATAAGCGATAAGCAGGGAAATCTCACGCAGGCGCTTAATCTTGTCGGGAATGTGACTTTTAATGATATTTATCAGTCAACAATGGACAAACTTTCCGGGGATAACACAACAGCTTCAAACATGCTTTCACAGTATCAGGCATCACTTACCCAGCTCCAGACAATGCAACAGCAGGTTACACAGGTCAATGTTGACAACCAGAACGCGCTGGCGGCAACATACCAGATGAATTACGACGCGTCTGTCAGGCTTGAGAATACAATCGACGCGATGCTAAACACCCTGATAAACAACACCGGAACGCCGTCAAATTCAACCACATCATCAGTATAAATTCAGTATTGTATATTTTCATAAAGGCCGGGCTTTTTTGCCCGGCCTTTTTTATTTACAAAGCCGGCAGGTGTGTTATATTTAAACGATGAAGACTTAACGCCAAGCCATTAATGTGAAGGATATTAAATGAACAGAGAAAGCATGAAAAAAATCGGCGCCGCATTTTTAACATCTTTATTGCTTATATTTTCTTTTCCTAATTTTCTGGAACCGGGGGTTAATTACCACACTTCGTTCCTTATCTGGGCCGCTTTTGCGCCGCTAATGGGCCTCTGGATACGTATAAAAAATTCAAAAGGCGGGTTTTTATACCCGTTCATATCGGCTTTTGTATTTTACGCGGGCTCGCTTTACTGGATGTGCCTTGTGGGTCCGATGGGGCCATCAGCGTATCCGGCCTGCGCGGCTGTGTGCGCCTATTTTGCGGCGCTTATAGCCCTTTCGTTTTATTTATCCGCCATACTTGAGAAAAAAACCGGGATATCAGCGCTGTTTTCTCTCCCGGCCATTCTTACTATATTTGAATTTGCCAGGGAATGGTTCATTTCGGGGTGGCCGGTGCTCACGCCTGCGCAGAGCCAGAATAATTTTACGGCCCTTATGAGGCTGCTGCGCGTAACCGGAGCGCCGGGCGCAAATTATCTCATATATTCGGTGAATGTCCTTATTGCGGCGGCAGTTTCCGGAGAAATAAAGAAGGTTAAAAAATGGGAAAATACGCTCTTGTTGGCCATGTGCGCGGCGCTTGTGTTTATATCATTATTACCGGCCGGAAATTTAAGCCAGGGAGACAAAAAACTGAAAATTGCCGTTATTCAGCGCAATATCGACCAGAATGTAAACTGGACCGGGGAATACAGGTTAAAAACAATGGCTGCTTCAAAAGAACTTTATGAAAAGGCCGCGGCTTTAAATCCCGGGCTGATAATATGGCCCGAAACCGCTTATCCCGGCATTCTTAATCTTGAACCGCGGGGCGCCGTGGAAATTGGCTCCTGGAACAAAACAGCTTTCAGCCTTGTGGGATCCGACACGGAAATTTCCGAAGATAAAACGGCGTCATATTATAACGGCGCCTATATGGTATCTCCGGCGGGCGCAATAACCGGGTATTACGCCAAGCACCATCTTGTACCCTTCGGGGAATACATACCCTTTCAGGAAGAAATTCCTTTCATAAAAAAAGTGGTCCAGCGTTACGGTTATGAAGGTTTTAAATCCGGCAGAAAAATTGAACCCCTGGAGTTCAATGGAATACGCGCGGGGACGCTTATATGTTATGACAGTTTTTTCCCGGAAATCGCCCTGGCGGACGCCCGGAAAGGGGCGCAGTTCCTCGCGCATCTTTCTTACGAATCGTGGTACGGCCATACGGCCGCGTCGGCCCAGATATTCACAAACGCGGCGCTGCGCAGCGCCGAGAGCGGCCTCTATATGGTAAGGTGCGTTGAATCGGGCATCTCGGGAGTTGTGGCCCCGTCGGGAAAAATAATATATCATACCGGGCTTTTTACAAAAGAAATGTTTACATACGATATTCCCGTAAGAGATAAGCCGCCTCTGACATTTTACTCGGCGCACGGCGACTGGTTCCCGTATTTTTTGATTGTTATATTGTCAGCCGCTGTTTTTATTAAACTGAAGATAAAATGAATGGCATATTTTCCGATATTGACGGGACCATGCTCGGGGATCCCGTCTCACTAAAAGAGCTAAACGGTTTTCTTGGTAAAATCAGGGATAAAATACGGCTTGTATACGCCTCCGGAAGGTCCTTCCCGGAATGTGTTTCGGCTATGGATGCCGGGCTTTTGATCAGGCCGGACGCTTTTATAGCATACACCGGTGCGGCCATATTTTTTGATAAAAACGGGGTATTTGAGGAAAATGAGGAATGGGGAAAAATAATTAATACCGGCGGCTGGAATGCGGAAAAGATAAGGCGCGCCCTGCTGGGAACAGAAGCGCTGACGCCGCAGCCGGCGGCAATGGAATACAAGATATCATATTTTGTGAAGGAAGGGGAACTTGAAAGCGCGGCAAGCATTGTCCGCCGTAAAATAAATGACGCCGGCATCAGGGCGCGCGTAATAACAAGCCACGGTATTTATCTGGATATTCTGCCGGAGAATTGCGACAAGGGAAAAGCGGCCAGATACACGGCCGAAAAATTCGGCATTACGGAAGATGACGTTGTGGTGGCGGGGGATTCAGGAAATGATGTTGATATGTTCTCCAGCTTCACCAAAGGCATTATTGTGGGGAACGCGCGCGAAGAAATGACGGCAGTACTTAAGGATTCCGGACATTACAGGGCAAAAGCGCATTACGCGTCCGGAGTGCTTGAGGGTTTGATCCATTATTTCCCCCCATTTTTTAAGGAGAACCCGTGAAGAAAAAATACTATGTAATAATTTCTAACGACGACGGCATATTTTCCGCCGGCATCAGGGCACTTTATGAGGCGCTGGAGCCAATAGCCGAAGTTCTCATCGCGGCCCCTGACAGGCAGCGCAGCGGGGCCTCCCACGCGATTTCCGTTGATTCAATTATTACGGCCGAAAGCGTTCCTTTTGGAAAGGGGCGCGGTTTTGCCGTCAGCGGAACGCCGGCAGACTGCGCGAAGCTGGCGCTATTTACCCTGGCAAAAAGGAAGCCCGATTTGTTCATTTCAGGGATAAATCACGGCCCGAATATGGCGCAGTTTATACTTTATTCGGGCACTGTGGGAGCCGCGGCTGAGGCGGCGATACTGGGCATCCCGGCAATGGCTTTTTCAGTTGACGATTATAAACCCGAGGATTTCAGCTTCTGTGTCTCTTATATAAGGCAGGTTGCTTTAAATGTCCTGGAAAAAAGAATAAGGATAAAAAAACATTCCCTGCTTAACATCAATATTCCGTACAGGCAAGAAGGGCATATAAAAGGGGTAAAAATGCTTCCGAAGGGGCTGCTTGAATACGGCGAAAAATATATACTGGATAAAAAGAGAAAAGGGAAAAACAAGAGCTATTTCTGGCATATAACCGGCAGGACGCGTAAAAGAAAAGGGGAACCGGCTACTGACGCGGACGGCCTTGAAAAAGGGTATATTACCGTAACATCACTTTCCTTTGACTTAAACGACAGGAAATATATGAACAAACTAGGGACAAAAGGTTTTGAAATAAAAAAAGGCGGGTTTTAACCCGCCTTTTTTTACGGAAGCTATTATTTATCGCCTATAACCTTATCAATTATCCTTTTTTTCATTCTTTCTTTTCTTGCGTCTATCAGGGCCGTAAGCTTGGCGAACTGATCCGGGGTTAAAACTGACTTGACCTGAAGCATCTGGTCAATCCTTAACCTGGCGATTTTCTTCTGGGAATCCGCGATTTTATCGGCCAGAGAATAAAGTTTTGACTTATCCGGCGCCTCTTTTTTCATTTCATCCTGGATGTCCCATATTATCATCATCATTTCATTATGGGCGGTGAACATATCCCTTTTTGAAGAGTCTTTAATGGAATGAAGCTTTTTAACCTGGTCGTCGGACAGCTTAAGCTCGTCCACAAGCTTGAAAACACCGTCAGGCCCGAAAATACCGGATATATCACCGGGGCCCTCGTGTGTTGTGTCCTGTGTATCTGGCGCGGCAAAAAGCGGTAAAGCGGACAAAAGCAGGACAATTACTGGGATAAAAAAAACTTTTCTCATCAGCAGCCTCCGGTTTATTTTAATTTTCTAATATATATCCTGTTCAATATCGCCTGAATACGCGGCCGTTATTACATCATAGCAGTCGGAATGGTCCACGACCTTGTATGAGTCGCTCAGAAAGGAATCCAGCTCGGAGGACCTTGCGTAGGAGACCGCGCTATTAATAAGAAGGGTTCCGGTAATCAGCAAAACAGCGGCAGCGGCGAAGACAGGCTTGAAAAAGAGCCTGAAAATAGCCGGCTTTTTCATATGCTCCCTTATCTTAACTATTGAGTTAACCGGCACTTCCGCCAGGGAAGCCCGGAAGATACCCTTTAATTCCATTATTTTATTAAGCTCCGCGGCGCACTCAGGGCACGCCCCCAGGTGGTCTTTAATGGTTTCCGAGATTTTCATCCCGGTTTCACCCCGGGTATAATCATACAACAGAGAGCTAATTTCCTTACAGTCCATGTTTAAGCCTCCTTTGCGGCAAGCTCTTTGAGCCTTGTTATGCCGCGGTTAATCCTTGATTTTACTGTTCCAAGATTGATTCTCAATATTGAAGCTATTTCTTTATATGAAAATCCGCCGATTTCAGAGAGCAACACCGGAATCTTGAGGTCGTCCTTGAGATTCTCGAGAAGCGAGTCGAGCGTTGCTTTTGCAGAGTCCGTGTTTTTTGCCGCCTCGGGTATCTCAATCTCCTCGTTCTTTTTGCTGTGCAGGCTCTGAAAACGTATATAATCTATTGATTTGTTAACTGTCATGCGGTACAGGTATGTTTTTATATTTGCTTCACCGCGGAAAGCGCGGAAACTGTCAAAAAGCTTTATAAAAACATTCTGCATCACGTCCTCCGCCTCGTCCTTATTCCTTAATATTCCAAGGGCGACGTTATATACATACCTCGAATTTTCCCTGTATATTACCTCTAATTTAGGGTCCATGCCGCTCCTCTTTAACTCTGCAAAAATTAGACGTGCCAGTAAGGCCCGTTGTTCCGTATGAAACCATTATACTATCATTATCCGCCCCGGGATACGTCAAATTTGCCCAAATACCGTTTGCTCATATCTTTTGAAAGTGATAAAATAATCCTTATGATTAAAGGAATAGGCATAGATATCTGCGACATTAAAAGGTTCAAAAAAGCCATTAAAAATAACAGCAAATTTCTTGCACGCATTTTTTCGGCGGGTGAGATTGCGTATTGCCGCGGAAAAAAGAATTCGGTGCTGCACTACGCAGGCAGGTTTGCCGTAAAAGAGGCTTTTATAAAAGCGGTTTCCACGGACAAATCCGTGCCGTTAAATGAGATTGAGGTCATAAATGACAGGTTCGGGAAGCCTGAAATAGCGCTGACGCCCAGGATAAGGGCCATGCTGAAGGCAAAAAGAGGGAAAAAATTCTCCCTTTCAATATCTCATACGCATGACGCGGCGGCGGCGGTCTGCGTTATTACCTGATATTTTCAAGGAGGAAAAAATGTACCTTGTGAACCGTTCGGAAATGAAGGAAATAGAGAAACTTACGACTGAAAAATTCGGGCTGCCCGTGTCCATACTTATGGAAAATGCCGGTGTAAATCTGGTCAATGCCCTGGAAAGGGAAATCGGGCCGACTGCGTTAAAGCGCGTGAATGTTTTTTGCGGGCAGGGCAGCAACGGCGGCGACGGATTTGTCGCGGCAAGGCACTTGAAGACAGAGGGAGCTGTTGTAAAAATATTTTTTACCGGTGAATACGCGAAACTAAAGCCGGAATCAAAACAAAATTATGACATTGCCGTGAAATACGGAATAGATATTGTAACTTTAAATTCAATAGAGGATTTAAGACGCTGTGAAAAACTGGCGATGTCTTGTGACATTGTCGTGGACGCGCTGATCGGTACCGGGCTTGACAGGAACCTGGAAAGTTTTATGGCCACCCTGATTGTTTTTATCAACCTTATGAACAAGTACACGGTATCCGTTGATATACCTTCGGGAATTGACGCTGACACAGGCATAATCAGGGGGGTTGCGGTTTACGCCAGCCTTACTGTCACATTCGGGCTGCCCAAAATCGGACTGACCATATATCCCGGGCTTGAATACGCGGGAAAGCTGGTCGTAGCCGATATTACTTTTCCTTCTGCGTTGCTTTCACAACCAAGGCCGGCCGTCCTTATTACCGGTGAAATTGTCAGGCCGATGCTGCCGTACAGGCGGCCTAACGCGAATAAAGGCAATTTTGGGCCGGTGCTTATCATAGGCGGCTCGCCGGGTTTAACCGGAGCGGTTGTGCTTTCCATGAAGGCGGCTCTGCGTTCCGGAGCCGGTATTGTGACAGCCGCTGTGCCTGAGGCGCTTATGGAAAGCGTTAAAGCAGGGTGTGACGAGGGAATCGTGGCATGGTTAAAACAGAACAAAGCCGGATTTCTTGGGGAGGAAGCATACGGCCAGATAATGGAACTTGCCGCAAAATCAAAGGTTGTGGCCATCGGGCCGGGCATCGGCCGCGCCAGGGAAACGCAGGCACTTATCAGAAAATTGATTAAAGACATTAAGGCGCCTCTTGTGATAGACGCCGACGCTATAAACGCGCTTTCAGAGGATAAAACATGCTTGAAAAATAGCGGCAAAGATGTTATACTAACTCCGCATATTGGTGAAATGTCGGCATTGACCGGCTTAAGCATTGAGGCGGTTATTAAGGATAAGCCCGGCGTTTTAAGGTTCTTTACCGAAGAATATAAAGTAAATGTTATATTAAAGGACGGAAGGTCAATGACCGGCGACAGCGGCGGTAATATTTATATAAATACCACCGGAAATTCCGGGATGGCGACGCCTGGCAGCGGAGACGTTCTTACGGGCATAGTCGCGGCGTTTATGGCGCACGGCATGCCGTCGGCCCAGGCCGGCATTGCCGCGAATTTTGTGCATGGAATGGCGGGAGACCTTCTGCTCGGCATCCTGAGCGAAGAAGGAATCATAGCCGGAGATATTATTGAGTATGTGCCCAGAGCTATCAAGGCACTAAAAAAACAGGAGGCATAAATGATTGTACCGATATTTTTGATTCTCATTTCACTCTTATTTCTCATAATGTGGGGCTGGATTATACAGATTTTTGTTGAAAATTTCAGGATAAAGAAAAAAATCGAGGAACTGATCAACCAGCCACTCACTGTGGAGCAGAAGGAAGAGCTGGACAACCTTCAGCTTGACCTTGATACAAACGCTTACAGGGCAAAAAACGCGAAAAGGGTTGTGTTGTGGTTCGGCGTGATTTATGTCGCCGCCGCGGTCGCGCTTGTCTGGCTCAACAGCAAATATTTTTTCTTCACATATGAAGGTCTGCTTTCCAATCTGAAACTGACAATGCTTATTATAATCCTGTTTTTTACACCGGGTTATATCGGGCTAGAGGTAATATCAAATACCGAAGGGGCGTCCGGAGATATCGCGTCAAGGCTCAAACTCCGCGAGGAATTAAAGCCCGGTGAAGAAGTTGAAGTATAAGCCAGCGGCACTGTTTTTAATCTTGGCCGCGTTTGTTGGCGGCTGCGCCACGCTGCCGGTTTCCAAAAACATACTTGATTTTTCAATAACGCCGGAAACCGGAATAAAGGACGGGACTATAGTAACCGTCAACGTCAGGACCACGGACGACGTACAGCAGGTACTGGGATTTATCGACATGATGGGCTCGACAAAAATCGACCTTAAATACGACCAGATAAAAAAAGTCTGGTACCTGCGCAGGATGATTCCACTGGGGTTTATAATACCGCCGGGAGAATACCTGACAAAGGTTGAGGCAATAACAAAATCAGGCGAACATTATTTCGCGGAGAAAAAAATAACGATTCAATAACATACTTTCTTAAAATCCACGGGGGCAATACTACAATGGCTAAAAAAAGAAAAAAAGCTGATAATTCTGTTCAGGAAACTGCGGTAAAAACGGACGGGATAAAGGGGCAGCAGGCGGCGCCTGCCGCGAAAAAATCACTGTTTACGCCCGAAAGGATTGTACTGATATTTCTGGCCGCGGCGATATTGTTTTTCGCGTTCAAAATAATCGACCATTATACGGCGTGGGGCAATACCCCCCTGTTGATTAAACGAAATATGGACGAGGCTGAAAAGAACGCCATTTATAAAAGGTACAATGATGCCATAAAAACGTACGATTCGATAATCAACCGCTTCGGGAAGAATGAAAAGTACTCCGAAGAAGTCAAACAGGCCAGGCTGAGCCTGGCAAAGACCCTGAAAGACTCGGAGCAGTATATCCGGGCGATTGATATTTACAGGGAGCTTATTGAAGAGTACAAGACCAGCAACAAAGATATGTACGCATGGCTGAAACTCGAGCTTGCTGATTCCTATAATTCCATTCTAAATTCAGATGAGGCCATAAAGACATATTCATCCATTGTGGAAGAATTCAAGGGCACGGACTGGGCGGCCGAGGCGCTTTTTGGCATAGCAGATTCATACAGGGAAAAAAAGGATTTTAAGAACGCCCTTATTTATTATGACATGATAATAGAAAAATATAAAAAAGGTTTTTTGAGCGCGGAGGCCCTGACGAATAAGGGCAAGATATTTGAGGAACAGGGAAAAGACAGGGAAGCGCTGAAGGTTTATCAAAAAGTGGTCAAGGAATTCCCCGACATAGTTACAGAATACGCCAGGCTCAGGTGCGGCGCTCTCACGGTAAAAACGGCAAAATAGATGCGGGAATTTGACTTTATTGAAAGAATAAAAAACTCAAAGAATTTTTTCTTTAATCCGGTAATTAAGGGCATAGGCGATGACTGCGCCATTCTTCCTTTCAGTAAAACCCATGACATGATAATAACCGCGGATTCATTCTGCGAAGGGGTCCATTTTAAAAGGGATTATTACACGGCCGGACAGATAGGCGCAAAAAGCATGGCCGTAAATATATCGGACATTTGCGCCATGGGAGGCGTACCCGCATACGCGGTGGTCTGTATCGGATTTCCCGGCAGCTGCGGGCAAAAATATATTGACGGGATTTACGGAGGCATCATGGATACGGCAGCAGGGCACTCCACGGATATAATCGGCGGCGATACAACAGCCTCCCCCTCTGAAATAATAATATCCATAACCCTGGTTGGTTTTGTTGAAAAAGGCAGGGCCTTAAGGCGTGACGCGGCGAAGGCGGGCGACAGGGTTTATGTTACCGGATTTCTGGGAGACTCGCATGCCGGATTAATGGCGCTATCCGGAAAAAAAAGGCGCGGCTCAGGCGGTTATGAATATACAGCCGTTGAAAAACATCTGGCGCCATGCCCCAGGTTTAATGAAGGAAGGCTCCTTCTTAAGTCGGGGCTTGTGGACTGCTGCATTGATATTTCCGACGGCATCGCGGGCGACCTGGACAGAGTGTGTTCCCAGAGCGGTGTTGGCGCGTTAATTGAAGCGGACCGGCTGCCTGTCTCATATTCCGCCGGAAAAATAAGCGCGGATAGAAACGAGGACAGCATAGATTACGCGCTTTACGGCGGCGAGGATTACGAACTGCTGTTTACAGTGGCTGAAAAAAACAGGAAGAAATTTATCGGATTCGCGGAAAAGAACTGCCTGAACATTTTTGAGGCGGGTATTATGACGCGCCGTAAGGGGCTTTATATCAAAAAAGGATCCAGAATATACAGGGAAAACGGAAAAAAAATATGGAAACATTTTTAAAAAACAACTGTACCCTGATGTTTTCCTTTAATACAGCCTCAAAAGAAGGGACAATAAAACGGGCCGTTGAATTTTCGCGCCTTCTAAAAGCCGGCGACAGGGTTGCCCTGAGCGGGAACCTGGGGTCCGGAAAAACCCATTTTGTAAAAGGGGCCGTTAAAGGATGGGGCGGTAATTATAAAACAGTTCAGAGCCCCACCTTTAACCTTGTAAAAACATATGAAGAAGCAAAGTGGATAATTTATCATTTTGACCTTTACAGGCTGAAAGATTTTGATGAACTTGAAAGGACGGGATACTCTGAAATGATATCGGATCCCCGGGCGCTTAGTTTTGTAGAATGGCCGGAAATGGTGGCTGAGACCTGGAAAGATTTTGATTATGCCGTAAAATTTTTTCATAAAGGCGGAAATAAAAGGATGATATTGGTCTACCGCAGGAAAATCGGGAACGCAAAATCGCGGCACCTTAAAAAATCAGGCAGCACCAGAAAAGCCGGAGCAAAATGAGGCTGCTATGCGTCGATACAAGCTCAAAAGAGATAGGTATAGGGCTGTTTTCCGGGTCAAAGGCTATAAGCGAGGAATATATTACGGCAAGCAGAAATTATAACTCGGTGCTTATGCCGGCGATAAAAAGGGTGCTGGAGAGCGCCGGCCTGGCACCCGGCGATATTGATGTTTTCGCTTCAACACTGGGGCCGGGTTCGTTTACCGGCATAAGGGTCGGAATGGCCGCAATGAAAGGGCTGGCTCACGCGGCCGGCGGATATTTTGCCGGGGCTACAACACTTGAAATACTGGCCAGGCAGTCTTTTGGGAAAGGGCCCTGCTGGGCAGTACTCGATGCCGGGCGGGGGGAAGTTTATGCGGCTTTTTTTGACGAAAAAAAAGAGGGAGCCGCAAGGCCTGTAAAGTTTATTCTTGAAAGTGTTGAAAAAACAGCCGGCAGAATAAAAAAGGGGGCGGCGGTTACGGGCCTTTCGCGTGATGCCGCGGGCGGTAATATACTGCGCTTTAACGGTTCTATAAGGCTGATAAGCCAGGAACATATAAGCATGGCCGCTTTTAATGATATAATAACCGGGCGGCGGATGCAGGATAAAAGAGCTGTTTATTCAGCCGCGCCCGTATACATCAGGGCTTCTGAGGCTGAAGAGTCATTGAAAAGAAAAAAGAACGCGGCGCAAAAACAGGCCGGCGTTAAAAGGAGCTGATATTATGAAAAAATTCAGGGTTTTCGTTTATTTCGTATTTTTTGGGGCGGCGCTATGTATGAATACGGCAGCGGCAACTGACGACGGCGAGACGCCGCAGGAATTCAATGTAAAAGGTGTTGCCGGAGGGACTAGCGCGGCCATGGCTGATGAATCAAAGGAAGCAAACGGGGCCGTGAAGGAAAAAATAATGCAGGCCGGCGCCCTTGAAAAAGTAGAGAGGGATAAATATACCCTGAGAAAAGTCCAGACCAGGATCGAATTCTATCTGCAGGATTCAACGAAGTTCTATTTAAAATCCGACGGGTCTTCCGCGGATCTCAATGACAGGGTTTTTGTGGAAGTCCGGGGGCCGAAAAATAAAAAAGCGGTCCTTGCAAACGCGGTATATATTTACGAAAACCGGAAAGTTTATGAGGAAATGACCGACAGGGATCAAACTGCCGCAAAAAAATCTTTTCAGGCCCCGTTATTAGGAAGCCTTAAGGCGAAGGACCCCTGCCTTGTAATAACCGGCGATGACGGCAGGGATTATACAGTGCTGCCCGATGATGACACTATATGGGTAAATAACAGGATTGCGGCAAAAACTGATATGCTTGCGGGCGACAGATTAAAGCTCTATTTTGAAAAACGCTTAAGCATAAGATATAATAATTATCCCGTAAAAATTATTATTGATAAGTCAAAGTCGGCGTTTTAAATATTTAAGGACAAATAATAAGGTAAATTGGGACAGGGGCTGCGGATTTGTTTTAAAATTTAAATCCCGTAATGTGGCATGGCAGGTTCAACTTATAAAAATATATTCAATATTATGCCAATAATTGCGTGATTTTCCGCAATGCGAAACTAAAAGGCTTATTATTGAAAAATAGTATTGAAATTTTATACAGCCTATTTATAATGCTATATAAAGTTAAATTGCCCTTTTTTCGGCAATAACGGCGGTTGATTAATGCAAGAACTAAAATATATAGGCGAAAATATTGAGCAAATAAAAGGATTTCTGGAGAGTTCATATGCGGGCGTAAAATTGCTTGCTGTCACAAAAAATTTCAGCGCCGCGGACATTGAAGAAGCCATAAAGGCCGGGCTCAACGAGTTTGGAGAAAGCAGGATACAGGAAGCAGGCGCTAAAATAGAAGAAATTAATTTGAAATATCAGGGGATTAAATGGCACGATATCGGCCATCTGCAGGGAAACAAGGCTGGAAAAGCCGTAAAAATTTTTGACTGTATCCAGTCCGTAGATTCCGTCAAACTCGCGGAAAAGATATCCAAAAGCTGCGTCGAGCAGGAAAAACAGATAGAAATATTGCTTGAGTTAAAGGTTTCGCCGGAGGAGGCAAAGGCAGGCTTTCGGGAAGATGAAATATCAGCCGCGGCCGGAAATATAGCACTTTTGCCCGGCGTAAAGCTTAAAGGGCTTATGACAATGGCGCCCTATTCGGCTGATATGGAAAACGCCAGGCCGTTTTTTAAAAGGGCGCGCTCTATATTTGACCGGCTGAAAAAAAATCTTCCAGCCGGATGCATGGAGGTTCTGTCAATGGGCATGAGCGGTGATTACAGGGCGGCCCTGGAAGAGGGCAGCACAATGGTGCGCATCGGCACCGGAATATTCGGGAAGAGAAAATATTGAAAATAAAAGGAGTTTCCGCTTGGAAAGAAAAAAAATAGCGTTTCTCGGGGCGGGCAATATGGCCCGTGCGATTATGAACGGAATATGCGCCTCAGCGGTAAAAAATAATTTTAAGATATATGCATATGATATTAATCCCGCAGCGGTGAAATTCGCCGTAAAAAAATTCGGGGCGTCCGCCCTGGTTTCATGCGCCGAAGCGGCTGATAAGTGCTCCATAATAGTGCTTGCAGTAAAACCGCAGAATTTTCCGGAAGTGATGGCGTCCCTTAAAAATAAAATTACAAAAAAACACCTGATAATTTCCATTGCCGCGGGAATATCAATACCTAAAATAGGCTCGTATCTGGGGTCAAAGCCGTCGGTTGCGCGCGTAATGCCGAATACCCCGGCGCTTGTAGGTGAAGGCGCGGCGGGTTATTCTTTCTCCGCGGGAGTGAAAGCCGCCGATAAAAAAATAACGAAAAAAATACTTTCAACCTTCTGCAAAGTATCCGTGCTGTTGCCGGAAAATAAGATAAATACTGTGACGGCGCTTTCCGGAAGCGGCCCGGCGTACGTTTTTTATTTTGTGGAGGCCATGCTTGAGGCCGCCGCGAAATTAAATCTGGATGCCGCCGCCGCAAAGCTCCTTATTGTCCAGACTTTCAAAGGCTCGGCCAAGCTTCTTGCAAAAAGCGGAGAAACAGCCGCCGATTTGAGGAAGAAGGTTACCTCTAAAGGCGGCACAACTGAAAGCGCGATATCGGTATTGGACTCACTGAATGTAAAAGAGGCGCTGATACAGGCGGTTATCGCGGCCAAAGAGAGGGGCGACGAACTTGGAAAATAAAATTTTTATGGACCTTGTGGATGTAACAGACGGCATCGCCACTTTTTTTATGCTGTTGATACTCATCAGGTCATTCATGACGTGGCTGAAACAGGATGTGCTTGAGAGGTATTATAAAATTTTTAAGTTTGTTTCAACTGTTATAGATCCCCTGATGAATTTTTCGGCTAAGACTTTCCCGGTGCGCATTGGTAGAATAGATTTCACGCCCCTGGTCGCGCTGTTCCTTGTTGAAATAATTAAATACGCGGTCATATTCGTTTTGAAACTTATTTTCAGGGCCTGATTTGATAATAATCCGGAAAAAGGATTCACTTTTGCTGATGGTAAAGGCCTCGCCGGGAGCGGAAAAAAACGCCATAAACGGCTTTTCGAACGGCGTTTTGAAGATAAAAGTGGCGGCACAGCCTGAAAAGGGAAGGGCCAACAGGGAACTTGAAAATTTCCTGTCCGGAATTTTCGGGATAAGCAAAAGCAGCGTGGAAGTGATTTCGGGTTTATCATCAAGGTCAAAAAAAGTAATGCTGAGGAACATAAGCGCGGAAAACGCGGAAGCAATACTTTTAAAAAATATAAGAGATTAAAACAGGAGGATTTTTAAATGGCAAATGACCTTGTTAAAAAAATAGAAAAATCGGCTGATATGATAAGAAAATCAGCGCCGGGATTCAAACCTGAAATAGGCATCATACTGGGCACCGGGCTGGGCGCCCTGGCAAAAGAGATAAAACCGGTAAAGGAAATACCCTATTCAAAAATACCGAATTTTCCGCTTTCAACGGTTGAGACCCATTACGGGCAGCTTGTCCTGGGAGAGCTTGAGGGCAGGAAAGTTGTGGCGATGCAGGGGCGTTTCCACAGGTATGAAGGTTATACTTTTCAGGAAGTGACATTTCCTGTAAGGGTCATGAAGGCCCTTGGCATCAAATACCTTATGATATCCAACGCCGCCGGCGGACTTAACCCTTCATTCAAAGGCGCCGATATTGTTTTGATTGAGGACCATATCAGCCTGTTTCTCGGGGACAACCCGCTTATAGGGATGAACGACAACGAACTCGGGCCGCGCTGGCCCGATATGCTTGAGCCATATTCACGCGAGCTCATCGTGATTGCTGAAAAAGCAGCCGCTTATTTAAAACTGGACCTAAAAAAAGGGGTGTACGCCGGCGTGCTGGGCCCGAATTTTGAAACACGCGCGGAATACAGGATGCTCAACAAGATTGCGGATGTCGTAGGCATGTCCACGGTGCCGGAGGTTATTGTCGGAGTACACGCAGGCCTGAAAATTCTGGGAGTATCAATAATTACCGACATGTGCCTACCGGATGAACTCGAACCGACAGACATAAAAAAAATACTCAAGAACGCGGCTGATGCCGAGCCTAAACTTACGGCGCTGATGAAAGAAGTTATAAAAAGGATCAATTGATCCGGGTATTTAATACCCGCCTGAGAGGAGAAAGTAAATGACCAAAGAACTGTCGCCGATTGAATGGAAAAATAACCGCCTTATAGTGCTTGACCAGACGCTTCTGCCTTTTCAAAAAAAATATATCACCTGCAGGACTTTTGGTGATGTGGCGGACGCCATAAAGGATATGAAACTTCGGGGAGCGCCCCTGATAGGCATAGCCGCGGCATTCGGACTGGCAATCGAGGCAAAAAGGATATCGGCGGGCAGTTATGATAAGTTGAGTAAAAACATACATGCCGCGGCTGAGGCTCTTATTAAGACAAGGCCGACCGCGGTCAATTTGAAATGGGCGGTAAACCGCATGCTTGCTTTTATGGAGAACAACAAGGAAAGGCGCGTTGAATCGATAAGGGACCTTCTTGTGGGAGAAGCCGTAAAAATATATAAAGAAGACCTGGAAAACAACAAACTTATAGGAAAATTCGGGGCTGAGCTTATAAGGGAAAAAGACTCAATACTCACACACTGCAACGCGGGCGCACTTGCCACGGCGGGATACGGCACGGCGCTCGGGGTAATCCGCGCGGCAAACGCGAAAAAGAAAAAAATCACGGTTTACGTTGATGAAACCAGGCCGTACCTGCAGGGGGCCAGGCTCACGGCGTTTGAGATGTGCGAGGAAAAAATAGCCCACTACCTTATAACGGATAATATGGCCGGATACTTTATGTCCAAAGGCATGATCAACGTGGTTATAGTAGGGGCGGACAGGATAACGGCGAACGGAGATGTGGCCAACAAGATAGGGACATATTCATTGGCGGTGCTGGCATATACCAATAAAATACCATTTTATGTGGCGGCTCCGTCCTCCACGATTGACTTCAGCCTGAAATCAGGAGATATGATACCCATAGAAATGAGGAGCGAGGACGAAGTAAAGCAGATATTCGGCAGGGATATAGCCCCGAAGAAAACAAGGGCCCTGCATCCTGCTTTTGACGTAACGCCCGCCAGGTTTATCTCGGCGATAATAACCGAAAAAGGGGTGATCAGGGCCCCGTTTGACATGAATCTTGAAAAAACATTACTTAATAAGGAAATCGTGGCTGATCTATGAGCGCTGAATGGATAGATGACAGGTATTGCTTCGCGTGCGGCGAAAAAAATCCAATAGGAATGAAGCTGGATTTTAAACTCACGGAAGACGGGATTGAGGCCGGATACGCATTTCCCAGGGAAATGCAGGGCTATTCAGGGGTAGTCCATGGAGGAATGATATCTTTACTTTTGGATGAAGTTATGGTAAATTTACCGTGGCTTACTGACAAAAAACCCGTGGTAAGCGCGGAAATAAAGGTTAAATTTAAAAGGCCTCTGGCAATACTTGAGCCTGTCACGGCGAGGGCCCGGGTGGACAGGCAGAGAAAAAGCCTGATGTGGATAAAAAGCACTCTGGTACGCGACCGCGACGGAGAATGTGTGGCCGAAGCGGAAGCGCTTTGCGTGAAAGTGGAAGCGGAACAGCCGGGGTTTTAATAAGAAATTCAGATATTAAATTATAATTCAAACGGAGGTTCAGATGGGAAGCGGAAAAAAAAGGCATGGATGAAGGATCAAACAACAAAAAAGAAAAAAAAACCGAAAAAAAAA
>Ga0181520_10003652_pt1 | contig 26772 bp, 22 predicted proteins | sample PEATcosm2014_Bin_29_FD_132451 | JGI IMG/M metagenome (GOLD analysis project Ga0181520, IMG submission 132451) | Peatland microbial communities from MTU Mesocosm Facility, Houghton, MI, USA - PEATcosm2014_Bin02_30_metaG | ecosystem: Environmental > Terrestrial > Soil > Wetlands > Peat | place...
CCACTTCGGCCGCACCCCGCCCTGCACCGACGCGATCGTCGAAGCGCGCATCGCGCGGGTGATCATCGCCCACCAGGACCCAAACCCAAAGGTCAACGGCGCGGGCATCCGCCGCCTTGCGGCCGCGGGGATTCCGGTCGAGATCGGGCCGTACGGCGTGGAGGCGATCGCGCTCAACGAAATCTATTGCCGCTACATCTGCGCCGGCCGCCCGTTCGTCACGCTCAAGGCGGCGATCACGCTCGACGGCAAAATCGCCGCCGCCAACGGCGACAGCCGCTGGGTCAGCGGCCCGCCGGCCCTGCGATACGTTCACTGGCTGCGGCATGTGTACGATGCGATCCTGGTCGGCGTTAACACGGTCCTGGCCGACGATCCCAGTTTGACGTGCCGGCTGCCGAACGATCGGCCGTATCGCCAGCCGTTGCGGGTCATCTTGGATTCGCGCTTGCGCACGCTGCCGTCGTGCCGGGTCGCTTCCGGCGACCTGCCGGGCGAGACGCTCATCGCCGCGACGGAGCTCGCGCCGGCCGCCGCGCGCATCCGCCTTGCCAAACCTGGCGTTAAGGTGGAAATATTCCCCGCCGACGATGCGGGGGATGTGGATGTAGTGGCGCTGTTGCGTCATCTCCACGCCCGCGAGATCGGCAGCGTGCTCGTCGAGGGCGGCGGACGGGTACACGCGTCGTTCCTGCGCCGCCGAATGGCCGACAAGCTGGCCTTGGCGCTGGCGCCGAAAATCATCGGCGGGTCCGGGGCGATCTCGTGGGTCGGCGGCGAACTGGCCCAGGTCATGCGCGAGGCGCGAGCGGTGCGCAACCTGCGGCCGCGCACGCTCGGGCAAGACTTGCTGGTCGAAGGCTACCTCGAGGACATCGGCGAATGTTTACTGGCCTGATCGAGCGCGTCGGCCGGCTGACGGCGGTGAGACGCCGCGGCGTGAACTTGGTTTTCGGCGTGCTGCCGGAACCGGCGTGGACCGACTTGGCGCTCGGCGAGTCGATTTCGCTGGACGGCTATTGCCAGACCGTCGTCGCCGCCGACGGCGCCGTCTTCGACGTCGAGGTCAGTCCGGAAACGGTCGAGCGCACCACGGCGGGCGCGCGGCGCGTCGGCGATCGCCTGAATCTCGAGCGGTCGCTGCGCCTGAGCGATCGCCTCGGCGGACACGTGGTTGCGGGGCACGTCGACGCCGTGGGCGAGGTCGTCGAGGTCAAAGAGACCGCGGGTTTCGTGCGGCTGCGCGTCGCGGCGCCGGCGGACGTGCTGCGTTATTGCGTGCCCAAGGGTTCGATCGCGCTCGACGGCGTCAGTTTGACGCTCAACGCGGTGGACGAGTCGGGCTTCGAAGTGGGCATCATCCCGCACACCTGGGCGGCGACGACGCTGCACGAACGGCGGCCCGGATCGAAGGTCAATCTGGAGGCGGATTTGCTCGGCAAATACGTGGAAAAACTGCTCGCCGCGCGCTCCGCCGGCGCGGAGAAAACGACGCTCAACGAGCGCTTTCTGGCCGAACACGGCTTTTTGAAGTAGGTCCGAAAATGCAATTGGCGAAACTGCCCGAGATCATCGAGACCCTGCGCCAGGGCAAGATGGTCATTCTTGTCGACGATGAAGACCGCGAAAACGAAGGCGACTTGTGCATGGCCGCGGAACTGGTGACGCCGGCGGCTATCAATTTCATGATCACCAAGGCCCGCGGCTTGGTCTGCCTGCCAATGACCGAAGAGCGCGCCGATCAGTTGCACTTGCCGCCGATGGTCACCGACAACACCAGCCGTTTCGGCACGGCGTTCACCATCAGCATCGAAGCGCGGCAGGGCGTCACGACCGGCATTTCAGCGCAGGATCGGGCGACTACCATCCTGACTGCCGTCGACGAAAAAACGCGGCCCGCCGACTTGGCGCGGCCCGGCCACGTGTTTCCGCTGCGCGCCGCCAAGGGCGGCGTGCTGCTGCGCACCGGCCAGACCGAAGGCAGCGTCGACCTGATGAAGCTGGCCGGGTTGAAGCCGATGGCCGTCATTTGCGAAGTGATGAAGGAAGACGGCACGATGGCCCGCATGCCGGACCTTGAAAAATTCGCGGCCGAACACGGCCTGATGATTTGCACGATCGCCGAGATCATCGAGCACCGCATGCGGCAGGAATTGCACGTGCAGTGCGTCGCCGAGGCCCGCCTGCCGACCCACTTCGGCGGCGAGTTCACGGCGAAGGTGTTTGTCTCGGACGTCGAGGCCAAGGGTTTGGAGCACGTCGCGTTGATCAAAGGGGACGTCAGCAAAGGCCCGCCGCCGCTCGTTCGCGTGCATTCGAGTTGCCTGACGGGCGACGTGCTGGGTTCGTTGCGGTGCGACTGCGGCGACCAGTTGCACAAGGCGATGAAGATGATTGAGGCGGAAGGCCGCGGCGTGCTGCTGTACATGAACCAGGAAGGGCGCGGCATCGGCCTGGGCAACAAGATCAAAGCGTACGCCTTGCAGGAGCAGGGTCTGGACACCGTCGAGGCCAACCGGCAGCTCGGCTTCAAAGCGGACCTGCGGGATTACGGCGTCGGCGCGCAGATTCTGGTCGCGCTGGGCGTGCGCGATCTGCGCTTGCTGACCAACAACCCGAAGAAAATCCACGGGTTGTCGGGCTATGGACTCAACGTCGTCGATCGGGTACAGATTGAGGTCGCGTATCGGCGCGAAAACATCGATTATATGCGTACGAAAAAGGAAAAGCTCGGGCACCACTTGACGCATCTCGACGACTGCTGCGAAGAGGCGGAAAATGAAGGTAATTGAGGGGAAAATCGTCGCCACGGGATACCGGTTCGGCGTCGCCGTGTCGCGCTGGAACAGCTTCATCACGACCAAATTGCTCGACGGCGCGGTCGATGCGATCGTGCGGCACGACGGCGAGCGCGAGAAGATCACGGTCGTCTGGGCGCCCGGCGCCTTCGAATTGCCGGCCGTCGCCCGCCGGATGGCGCAGAGCGGCCAGTTCGACGCGATCCTCGCGCTCGGCTGCGTCATCCGCGGCGGCACGCCCCATTTCGAGTACATCGCGGCCGAGGTCAGCAAGGGCGTGGCGCAGGTGGCGATGGAAGGCAAGACGCCGGTGATTTTCGGCGTGTTGACCACCGACACGATCGAGCAGGCCATTGAGCGCGCGGGGGCGAAAGCGGGCAACAAGGGCGCCGAGGCCGCGACGGCGGCGATGGAAATGATCAGCTTGTACGAGCAATTGTAGAGAATCATGGGCAACCGACATAAAGCGCGCGAATTTACGCTCCAGATCCTGTATCAGCACGATATGGTGGAAACGCCGATCGAGGAAGCGATTCAGTTGTTCTGGCGCGACATCCAGGTCCCGCGGGAAGTGTACGATTTCTGCTGCCGGCTCGTGTACGGTGTGCTGGCGCACCGCAAGCAGATCGACGAATTGCTCGCGCAATACTCCGAGAACTGGAGCCTGGAACGGATGAACGGGGTCGACCGCAATGTCTTGCGGATCGCGACGTACGAGATTCTGTGTTGCGAGGAGATTCCGAAGAACGTGACGATCAACGAGGCGGTGGAAATCGGCAAACGTTTCGGCACCGAAGACTCGGGGGCCTTCATCAACGGAATCATCGACAAGATTGCCCGCGACTGCAAACGGTCCGCCGACGGCGAAATCGAGAAAGAAGCCGAATGAAGTTGCGCGGCGTCAGTCAGGAAGTCGACCAAATCCAGACCGACGCTCTGGTGCTGTCCTTTTTTCAGGATGAACGCCCGCTCAAAGGCACGGCCGGCATGTCCGATTGGCACATGTGCGGCCGGCTTTCGAAACTGATTATGGCCCGCTTCGTCGACGGCAAATTTGGCGAACCTCTGCTGATGCCCGCCGCCCGCCGCATGGCCTGCCAGAAAATCCTGCTGATCGGCCTCGGGCCGACGGCGAAATTCGATTTCGATTTGTACCGCTCGATCGTCAACCAAGCGTGCGACGCCCTGCGCAAGCTGCAGGTGACGCATTTCGCACTCCCCCTGCCCGGCATCGGCCTCTCGAGCGTCGACGCGGGCGAAGCGGCGGAATACCTCGGCAAGATTCTGCCCTCGAAGTTCGGGCCCGATCAGCGCGTCCTGGAAAACCTCGACGTGATGGTCATCGCCGACCGCAATCAACTCAAGAGTATCGCGCCGGTCCTCGCCCGGCTCGAACGCACGTATCGCTAGCGCGCGATGACGGGGTTCGGGGTTCGGGGTTCGGGCATCCACAGATTTCACAGATTTCACAGATTTCCGCGGCCGAGCGACAATCCGCGCTCGAGATTCAGGATTCGAGGCCTGCTTGCCGTAGCCTTGGCGCAGGCAGGTTCGGGGTCCGGGGCAAACTCCCGACGGCGACCGGCCTATAGGTCTTATAGGACCTATACGACCTATAGGTCCTATCGGCGCGCCCGCCGAGCCCGCCCGCGGCCTCTTTTCTTCATTCCGCAATCCGCAATCCGCAATCCGCAATCAACTGGCTTCGCCCCATGAAGTTCGTCCTCTTTGACATCGACGGCACGCTCATGCTCTCCGGCGGGGCCGGCCTGCGGGCGATGGCCCGCGTTTTTGCCGAACGCTACGGCGTCGCCGACGCCTTCGACGGCTTTCAGTTTCAAGGCAAAATTGATCCGGCGATCTTCCGCGAAGCGTTGGCCTGCCACCGCCTGACCTTCCCCGATGTCGACGCCGAAATCGCGCGGCTCGTCGAGATTTACATCGAGCGCCTCGCCGAAGAGATGCCAAAAAGCACGAACGCCGTGCTTTACCCCGGCGTCCGCGAATTGCTCGAAGCGCTGAGCGGCCGCGACGACGTCTCGATCGGTCTGCTGACCGGCAACGTCCGCGGCGGCGCGCGGATCAAACTCTTGCATTTCGATCTCTGGCGCTTTTTCCCGTTTGGCGCGTTCGGCGACGATCACGAGCATCGGCCGGCGCTGGTGCCGATCGCGCTGGAGCGGGCGTCGCGGCTGCTGGGCCGCGTGGCGTCGCCGGGCGCCGATGTTTATGTTGTGGGCGACACCGATCGCGACGTCTGGACCGCCAAAGAAAACGGTTGCACCGCCGTGGGCGTCGGCACGCTCAATTTCACGGCCGCCCAACTGACCGCGCTCGGCGCCGACATCGCGTTCGAAAATTTCGCCGATACGCACGACGTGTTGAAAAAATTGGGAGTCGCCGATGGCCGATGACGCGAACCGCTATGTGAAAGTGCTCGACGCCCTGCGCGATGCGGGCGCGATCAACGACGAGACCTGCCGCCGAGCCGTGAAGTGGATGACCGATCCGGACTACGCCGAGTTCCGCGGCGGCGTCGTCGATTTACTGCGGCCGACGCCGCTGATCGACGCGTTCTATCAGATCATCCCCTTCGGCACCGGCGGCCGGCGCGGCCTGGTGGGCGTGGGCTCGAACCGGATGAACGCGCGCACGATCGGCGAGTCGGCGCAGGGGCTGGCGGCCTACATCAAGAGCCAGGATCGCGACGGTTCCTACGCCCGGCGCGGCGTCGTCGTCGCCTGCGACGTGCGCCTTTCGTCAGCCGAGTTCGCGCGCATCACGGCCGAGACGCTGGCCGCCGCGGGGCTGCATGTGTACCTGTTCGACGGGCCGCGCGCGACGCCGCTGCTGTCGTTCGCGGTGCGAAACCTGCACGCGATCGCCGGCGCCGTCATCACGGCCAGCCACAATCCGCCGTCGGACAACGGCTTCAAGGCCTACTGGGAAGACGGCGGACAAATGGTCGCGCCGCACGACGGGGCGGTGCTCGAGGAAGTCGCACGGGTCGCCAAAATCGGGCGCCTGCCGCTGAAGGAGGCGATCGAAAAGGGCCTGGTCGAGATTCTCGACGACCGCGTCGATCGCGCCTACGTCGCCATGAGTTGCCGCGATCTGCCGCTCTGCGACGAACGCGACGTGACCATCGTCTACTCGCCGCTGCACGGCACGGGCGTGACCGTCGTGCCGCCGGTGCTCGCGGCGCTCGGTTTCAAAGACGTGCGCCTGCCTCCGCAACAGGCCGCGATGGACGGCCATTTCCCGACCGTACCGCGCAATTATCCCAATCCGGAAATGCCGGCGGTGCTGGATATCGCCATTGCGCTCGCCAAGGAAATCGGGGGCGACCTGGCGATCGCCAGCGACCCCGACGCCGATCGCCTGGGCGTCGCCGCGCCCGACGGCCGCGGGAACTTCGCGCACCTGACCGGCAACGAAGTCCAGGCGCTGCTCCTCGATTTCGTGCTGACGCGCCGGCGCGAACGCGGCGCCCTGCCCGCCGACGCCTATGTCCTGACCACGCAGGTGACGACCAGAATGCTGCGCCGCATCGCCGCAGCGCACGGCGTCGAGATCGTCGATGACCTGCTCGTCGGCTTCAAGAACATCGCGGCGGAGATCCACCGGCGCGAAATGGCCGGGCAGCCGCCGACCTCCATGGTCATGGCCTGCGAGGAATCGATCGGCTATATGCTGACGGCCGAAGTGCGCGACAAAGACAGCGGGGCCGGCGCGGCCGGCGTCGCGCAACTCGCCGCCTACTGGAAGGCCCGCGGCAAGACGCTGTTGCAGGCGCAGGCCGAGTTGTGGGCAAAATTCGGATATTTCGTCGACCGCCAGTTTTCGGTGTTCCTCGAAGGCGAAGCCGGCGCCGAGCAGATGCGAAAATTGATGGATGACTTGCGCCGCGAGCCGCCGCGGTCCATCGCCGGCCTGGCCACGACGGCGGTCGTCGACCGCGAAACCGACACGCACTGGGATCTAAAAACAGGCGTAAAGAAGCCGCTGGGCCTGGAACGCAGCAACGTGCTGGCGTTCGTTCTCGGCGACGACGGCCTGAGCAGCGTGACGATTCGCCCCTCCGGCACCGAGCCCAAGATCAAACACTACATTGCGCACCACGGCGATTTCGCCGCTCGCGCCCAGGTCGATCAGGACGCCGCGCGCGTCGAAGCCGACATGAAGAGAATCGAGCAGGAACTGCTGAAATAATGCGGAATGGCAAATGGCGAATGCGGAGTGAATCCGCGTCGCCAGTTCGCTGCGCACTCCGCATTCTGCACTCAGCGTTCCGCGTTCCACATTCCGCATTCTGCATTCCGCAGTCCGCATTCCGCACTACTCCCCGGGCCCGTTCACTCGACTTTCGCCGGCGCGTCGATCTCGATCGTTTCCAACTGCGCCTGCATTTCCGCCATGATTTTGTCGAAGCGCGGACGCTCGGCTTCGGGCACGTTGCGCAGCGACGTCGCGATCATTTTCAACCGCTGCGGATTGAGAAAATGGTTGTCTTTCTGCACGCGGAAATCGAGATGCGCCCCGGTGACGCGGCCCGTCGCGCCCACGCGGCCGATCATCTGCCGCTGGCGGACGCGCTGACCCTGCCGCACCATCACCCGCGACAAGTGCATGTACATCGTCACCAGGCCGTTGCCGTGAAAAATCTTGATCAGGTTGCCGGCCGCGCCGGCGCCGCCCGCCGACAGTACGACGCCGTCGGCGACCGCCCAGACGGGCGTGCCCACCGGGGCGCCATAGTCGACGCCGTTGTGCATCATCGCCCGGCCGAGCACGGGGTGGCGACGCATGCCGAAGGCGCTGGTGACGCGCATCGTGTCGAGCGGCGCCGCCAGAAACGTCTTGCGCAGCATCCGGCCGCGTTCGTCGTAGAAACCGCGGACGTCTTCGCTATCGTGCTCCAGCCAGAAACCGCGTTGACGGCCGGTGACGGCGCCGTCGTACTCCGCGGCGAGCAGGCGGCCGTAACCGCGCGCCCGGCCGTCGGGCAAATACGCCTTTTCGAAAATCAACTTGAAGCCGTCGCCCTTGCGCGGATCGGCGTAAAAATCGATGTCGCACGCGAACAGGTTGGAAACGAGCGACGCCAGTCCGTCGGTTTCGCCGTGCTGCAAAATGGCTTCGTAGACGCTGCTTTCGACGCGCGCGCCGAACTTCACGATCCGCACGGCTGTCGGCAGTTCGACTTTTTGCGCGACGAGTTCGCCCTCTTTGACGCGCGCCTCGTACGTCAGCGCCGGCGAAAAGCGGTAGTCGAACCCGACGCACGCGCCGGCGTCGTCGAGCCAAAGCGTGAACTCCTGGTCTTTCTTGATTTTCTGAAACGGAAAACGCACGCGTTCCAGCGCGGCGGTCACGCGGGCGATTTCGGCCGCCGCCAGCCCGGTCCCGGCCAGCGCCGTCGCGAGCGTGTCGCCGCCTTGCACGACGTGCTCGATCGGCGACCCCGCCGGCGTCGGCGCCGGCGGCTCGGGCGACCACTCGGGCGCCGCGACGTCGGCCGCGGCCGGCGGCGACCCTTCCGGCGCCGCGGCTGGCGGCGCCGGCGGTCGCGGCGAAACTTTTTCGCAGCCGGAAAACGCGAAGATTACGCCGAGCGCGAACAGGGCGGCAACGCCCAAGGCGAGCCGCAAACGGCGTCCGACCAACATCAGTTTCTCATCCGCCGGTGCTCCGGCACGGTTCCGAGAGTTTGCTCGGTTCGGCGCGGCGCGGTTCTATTTCTCGTGAAATTTCTTTTCCTGCTGCGCGTGCTCGACCAAAATCGCCGCCGGCTTGAACTGTGCGCCGAATTGGGCGGCGTATTCTTCGAGCTTCGCGGTCAACTTGCCGGCGCCGTACGTGTCAATGAAGCGGAACGGCCCGCCACGGAACGGCGGGAAGCCCAGGCCGAGGATCGCGCCGAGGTCGCCGTCGGTCGGCGATGCGATCACGCCGTCTTGCAGGCATTGCGCCGCCTCGTTGACCATCGCCAACGCCGCGCGCAGTTGCACGACCTCGCGTTCGGGCGGCCGGCGTTCGGCGCCGAAATATTGATAAACGTCCGGGTTGGACAGTTTCTTTTTTTTCGGCCGGAACCCCAGCTTGGTTTTCCACGCCGGGCCGGACGGCGCGTCGTATTGGTAGAAACCGCGTTTGTTCTTGCGGCCGAGAAAACCCGCGGCGAACATCTTCGCGATGCCTGTCGCCTGGCGCACGCCGCGATCGGCAAAAATCGTGCGGCCGAGGAACTCGCCCACGTGCGCGCCGACGTCGAGGCCCACTTCGTCCAGAAGCAACGCCGGCCCGATCGGGAACCCGAACGCGGTCAACGCGGCGTCGATCTCCTCGATCGTCGCGCCGTCTTCGAGCAGCAGGCCCAGCTCGTTGAGGTACGGCACGAGGATGCGCGTCGTGTAAAAACCCGGGCCGTCTTTGACGACGATGATCGTGCGGCCCTGCGCCACGCCGGCCGCGGCGGCGACTTTCGCCGCGCGTTCCGCCGTCTGCGGCGCGACGATGATTTCCAGCAGCGGCATCGACGGCACGGGCGAAAAGTAGTGCATGCCTAGCACGTTCTCCGGCCGGCGGGCGCCGGCGGCGATTTCGGCGATCGGCAGCGCGGAGGTGTTGGACGCGTAGACGCAGTCGTCGCCAACCAGCGCCTCGACCTCGGCGAGCACGCGACGCTTCAGATCGAGATTTTCGAACACGGCCTCGATCACGAGGTTCGCGCGCTCGAAGCCGTGATAGTCGGCGCGGGCGTCGAGGCGCGAGAAAATGCGATCGCGTTCGGCGCCGCGGATGCGCCCTTTCGCGACGCGCTTGTCGAGGTCTTTGGCGACGTACTTCTCGCCCGCCGCGACGGCCGCCGCGGAGATGTCTTTCAAAATCGTCGGCGTCTCGGCCTGGGTGACCGACACCAGCGCCACGCCCGCGCCCATCAGGCCGGCGCCGACGACGGCGATACGTTCGGGTTTGGCCGTGCCCTGAGCGAGCGGCAGCTTCCGCCGTTCGTTCATCGCCATGAAGAGGCCCAGCAAGCTGCGCGATTCCGGCGAGACCATCAGCGGACCGAACATCTCGGATTCTTTCGCCAGGCCCGCCGGGATGCCCTGCTCGAAGCCCGTTTGCACGCACTCGAGGATCGCCAGCGGCGCCGGATAGTTGCCCTTGGTTTGCTTCATCACCATCTCGCGCGCCTTGCGAAACGCCAGGCGCCGCGCCGGCCCGAAGCCTTCGATCAACCGCTCGCGCAACGGCCGCCGGCGGCGCGGCGCCGGCCCCACGGTTGCGGCCAACCGCAGCGCGACCGACGCCGCCTGGTCGGCGAGACCGTACGGCGCGACGACCTCGTCGACGAGGCCCATTTTTTTCGCCTTCCGCGCGTGTACGTTCTTGCCGGTCAGCAACATGTCGAGCCCGGCCTGCAAACCGATCAATTGCGGCAGGCGTTGCGTGCCCGCGGCGGCCGGAATCAGGCCGAGCTTCACCTCCGGCGCGCCGAGTTGCGTCTTCGGATGATCGGTCGCGATGCGGTAATGGCAGGCGAGCGCGACCTCGAGGCCGCCGCCGATGCACAGTCCGTGAATCGCCGCCACCACTGGCTTGCCGATGTTCCGCACGCGATCGAGGGTCTGCTGCGAATGCCGGGAGAGATCCAAGGCCTGCGACGCCGCGGTCATCGCGCGGAATTCCTCGATGTCGGCGCCGGCGATAAAGTTGTCGGCCTTCTTGCTGATCACGACGACGGCCTTGACCTGCGCGTCGGCCGCCAACTCGACGAGCACGTCGTCGAACTCGGCGGTCACCTTCGTCGATGCCTTGTTGATCTTTTCGCCCGGATAGTCGATCCAGACGAGCGCCACGCCGTCGGCGCGACGCTCGATCGAGAAAAACTGGTATGCCATCGCCGTCCTCTTTTCCTCGGTCGCGAATTCGCCTCGCACAAAATGCTATGCGACCTTTTTACAGAAACGCGCGAGGGTTGTCACGAGCCCAGGGAAAGGCTCACGCAGAGATTGATTTGAAGATTGAGAGTTTCACGCGGAGACGCGGACGGCGCGGAGGATTGCCAGCGGCTGCGTTGCTCGGATTCTCCGCGAACTCCGCGTCTCCGCGTGAGGCCTGCTCTTCCCGTTCATCCATGGCCGGCGTCGGGTTCCACGCGCCGCGCGGAGAATCACAAGCAATACGTGACCCCAGCCGTCAGCACGTCGACTCGCGCGGTCGCGGCGTCGGCGATCCGTTCCAGCGCGTAGTCGCAGGAGTCGTGCGCCGAAAGCAGCAGCCGTTTTGCGCCGGATTCATTGAGCGCGCGGATCGTGCGGTCCAGATCGTCGTCGCCGATCTTCCGCCACCAGGGTTTGCCCGTCCCGACGATCTGTTGGAATTGGATGCCGAAGCGCGCGCCGCGCGACTCGACGATTGGCAGGTGCAACCCGCCGGCCACCGCGTAAATCGGCGCGTCCGACAGCCGCCGCACCATGCGCAGCACGAGTTCGACGGTCGGATGGCCGCACCCCAGGATCACGACCAGACCCTTGTCCTTGAGCCGCGCCACGACCGCCTGCTCTTCGGTGACACCGGTGAAGCACAGCATGCGCGCCAGCGGCCCGGTCGTGGCGAAGCCGTTGGGCAAGACGCGCGCCGCCGTCGCCTCGTCGACGATCAGGTTCGTCGCGGCGCACGGCGCCGGCGTGTAACACGGGATTCGCGGCTTCGGCGCCAACGAGCGCGGAAAATCGATCGTCTTGCGGCGCGCTGCCTTCAGCCCGCCCATGTGGTCCGGATGCAGGTGCGAGACGAACACCGCGCCCCAATCGCCCGGGCCGATGCCGAGCCGCGCCGCGTTGTTGCGGAACGCCGGTCGGTCCGCGCCGAACCCGAGGTCCATCAGCATCCCGCCGTTTTCGTTGCGCAAGAGGTAGGAAACCGCGGCGTCGCCGATGAATCCCTCGCTGTGCCGCTCTTCGACAACGACGGTCATTTCGAGATTTTGCAGTTCCGGCAAATCCAGACGCTTCGCCTTGCGCAGCCGTTTGGCGTTCCGCGCCGCGGCCTCGCGCACGCCCGTTTGGAACCGGACGGTTTGCACGGCCAGCCACGGCGCCAAGACCGGGGAACCGACCGCCAACAAGGGCCACCATCGCGGGGAAATACGGTGCGTCATCGGGAGCGGATACTAAACGTGCGCGCAAGCATTTTCAACGAAATTCGCACCCTCGCGCACGCGAGAAGGAACAAGGAAAAAGGAAAAATTGCCGGGCGTAAGCTACTACGTGGGGCGGCGCCGTCGCCTGCGCCTTGCCGAATCGGCCAGCGCCCAAGTCGGGAACCGCGCGTCTGCTTTGTCTTACTTTTTCCTTTTTCCTTTTTACTTTTTCCTTCTTCCTTATCCCGTCGTGCGCAGCCCGCTGGCGATCGCGTTGATCGAAAGCTGCACGCGCGACAGCCTCTCCGCGGCGGCCGCGGCGTCGCCGGCGGCGAGGAGGCCGCGCCACTCGGTCAGCAGGGCGATCTGGGTAGTGTGCAGCGCGCGCAAAGCCGGCGCCCGCCGCACCAGCGTGCCCCACAGCCGCGGCCGGCGGGCTTCGAAGCCGCCGCCAAGCACGCGTTCGAGCATCCGGCCGGCGCTGCGGAATTCGTCTGCGATCTTGTCCATGAAGCCACGGCGGATTTCGTCGTCTTTCACCAGCGCGGCATACTCCTGCATCACCTCGAGGTCGGCGGACATCAAGTTGGTTTCGATGTTGATCAGCAAATACCGCCAGACCGGCCACGTCCGCGATTTTTCAGCGAGGCGCGCGAAAACCGCCGGCTCGCGCCGCGACAATTCTTCGAGCGCCGTCCCGACGCCCCACCAGCCCGGCAGATAAAACCGCGCCTGGTGCCAACTGAAGACCCACGGAATCGCGCGCAGATCGCCGAGCGTCCGCTGGCCCGTGCGGCGCGACGGCCGCGAACCGATGCGCGCTTCCTCGATTGCGTCGATCGGCGTCGCCTCGCCGAAAAAAGTCATGAACCCCGGCTCGTCGAGCAGCGCCGCGTACGCCGCCTGGCTGCGCGTCGCCAACTCTTGCACCGCGCCCGCCAATTCGCCGTCGTCGGGCGGCGGCTGCGCATGCGCCAGCGTGGTCGCCGTCACCCCGGCGAGCAGCAGTTCGAGATTGTACGCGGCGGTGTTCAGGTTGGCGTACTTCTGGCTGATCGTCTCGCCCTGCTCCGTGACGCGAAACGCTCCGCCCAGCGAACCGTGCGGCAACGCCTCCAGAAAACGGTGCGTCGGCCCCGCCCCGCGGCTGATCGTCCCGCCGCGGCCGTGAAAAAAGCGCAGCCCCACGCCCTCGGCGCGCGCCACCTCGTGCAGCGTCTCCTGCGCCTGGTGCAGCGCCCACTGCCCCGACAACAGGCCCGCCGCTTTGGCGCTGTCGCTGTAACCCAGCATCACCTGCTGCACGGGCCGGCCATCGAGCGAAACGTGGCTGTTCTTCGTCAATGGGCAACGCAGGAACTCGCGCAGAATCGCCGGCGCGGCTTGCAGATCCTCGACGGTCTCGAACAGGGGCGTCACCGGCAGCCGGCACGCCGGCCCCGCTGGCGTCGGCCGCACGAGTCCGGCCTCGCGCGCCAAAAGGTAGACCGTCAGCAAATCCGCGGCGGATCGCGTCATGCTGACGATCAAGGAGCCTAGGCCGTCGTAGCCGTATTCCTCGCCGTGGCTGGCCAGCAGGCGGAAACAGTCGAGCGTCTCTTTAGCCTCCGGCCCGAGGTCAACCGCGCCGGGCGCGAGGGGCCGCGGCATTTCGAGTTCGCGCGTCAGCCAGGCGAGGCGCTTGTCCGCCGGCCACGCGAGATATTCGGCGCCGCTGCGGCCCGCCGCATTGAGCAATTGGGCCAGCGCCCGGTCGTGAAAAGCGCTGTTCTGGCGGATGTCGAGGGCGGCAAGGTGAAAGCCGAAAACCTCCGCCGCGCGCATGACCGGCGCCGCTTCCTGTTCGGCCAGCCGCGGTGCGCCGATCTCGATCAGCGATTCGTAGAGCAGCCGCAGATCGGCGAGAAACTCCGCGGGCCGGCGGTATTGGTAAGGGTCGAGGCCGATCGTGCACGCCTCGGGCTGCGGCAGTTTGGCCCGTACGAGATTGAGAAACTGCCGCCACGGCTGGTCCGGATTGCGCTGCACCGCGCGCCGGCCAGCCTCGCCCATGCGGTCGGCGGACTCGCGAATCGCCTTCGCCAGCGCCGGCGGCGGCTCCTGCCGCATCGAAGTCAGGCTCAGCCGTTGCGCCAGAACGAGCAGGTTCCGGTCGTGCACCGTCAGCGCCGCCTGCCGGAACGCGACCAACGTTTCTTCGGTGACCTTCGCCGTCACCTGCCGGTGGCCGTCGCGGTCGCCGCCGACCCAGACGCCGAAGGTGAGCCGCGGCATTTTGCCGAGACCGGCCAGCGCTGTCGGGTCGCCGCCGGCGTCGCGCCAGGCCTGTTGCAGCCGGCCGTCGAGCCGCGGCAGCACCTCGGGGAAAACGTCGCGCAAAAAATACAGCACGCCGCGCCGCTCGGACGCGACATCGGGCTTTTCCGGCCGGATTTCGCCGGTGCGCCAGATTTTTTCGAGCGCGGCCTTGATCTGTTCGCGAATCGCGTCCTGTTCGCCCGGCGTCCAGATTTGGTTCTCGCGCTTGAACAGCAGCAGGTACAATTGGCGGTGCTGTTCGAGAATCGAGGTGCGCTTGGCCTCGGTCGGGTGGGCGGTCAACACGGGCTCGACCCAAATCGCCGGCAGCGCGGCGGCGATTAGCGCCAGCGCGTATCCGCGCTCGCGCAGTTCGCCGAGCCGCTGCCCCCACAGGCCGGGTTCGGCGGCGGAGTCGCCCCGGCGCTCGACCTGCCGCCGGGCCTGCGCCGACGCGTTTTCCTCGACCATGTTGAGCAATTGGAACGAAAGCGAAAACGCCTGCAGACCGGCCTCCGCGCCCAAGTCGGGCGCCGCGGATTGCTCGCCGATCCACGGCAGCGCGCGCGACAATGCCTCCTCGTGCAATTCGGCCAGCGTTTCCCGAAAACAGCGCATCAGGTAGTCGAGATCGCGGTCCAACTTGTCGAAGGAATATCCGAGGGATAGATCCTGGCTCATCCGGCCTTCTTCGCGACGGCGGCGACGAGCCGCGCCGGCAGCAGATAGAAATGCACGCGAAAATAACATAAGCTCGGCAGCCGAATGGTCAAGCGGCCGGCGGACGCGCGAGCGCGTTAAGCCGGGTAGGAGAAGTGGTTTCCTCCACCGTATTCCCACGCTGCCGTCCCTACGATTCCGCATTCGGCAGATCGGTTCGTCGGGCCAATAAAAGCGCCCGGCCGGACGCAACGAAAAAAAAGGGCGCGGCGAACCGCGCCCTTTTTCCTGCGTACTCGAACGAATGACTAGCTGCTGCTGCCGCACAGGGTGTAGGCGGTCGTAGCGTCCACGGTGCCGAGTTCGCTGAGCGGGATCCATGACGTCCCGTCGCCAAAGCCGCCCGGCGGGTTGATCAACGATGCCGAACCCACCGCGGTGGTCGACAAGAACGGGCCCCACGGGCCAGCGGCGTACGTCGCCGACGCCGCGTTGCACTCGAGCCAGTACGTGCCGGCCGTGAGGGTCGGCGGACTGGTGACCGTCATCGCGAAGCTCGACAGCCAGTTGCTGCCGTTAATCGGGTCATGAGTCATATAAAGCGTGATGTTCGCCGAATCCGGAGCACTCGACTGAGTCCAGGTCGGTGTGCCCGCGCCGCCCGGCACGCCGCTCGGCGCGCCGGATGCATCCGTGTAGATGTAGCAATCGAGCGAAGTCACGTTGGCCAACGACGAGAACACGCCCGGAGGGGTCGTCGCGCTCCACGTCCAGCCGTCGCCCGGAATGTACACGGTGTCGATGGTCCAGGACGCACCGGTCGGAACGACAAAGCTCTGGGCCGTATACGCGGTCAGGCCGCTGCCGTCCGTTGCGAACGATTCCGAAATGATCGAGCCGGCGTCAGACGCCGGGTCGGGAGCGTTCGCCGCAAGTTGCGTGTCGCTTCCGCAAGTGAAAGCCGAATCGTCGTTGTCGTCGTTGTCGTCGTTGTCGTCGTTGTCGTCGTTGTCGTCGTTGTCGTCGTTGTCGTCGTTGTCGTCGTTGTCGTCGTTGTCGTCGTCGTCGTCGACCACAGTGTCGTTGTCGTCGTCAACCGGCGGCGAGGAGTCGTCGTCGTTGTCGTCGTCGTCGTCGACGGTCGGCGAGCTGTCGTCGTCGACGGTCGGCGACGTGTCGTCGTCGTCATCCGGCGCGGCGGCGCTGCTGCTGCTAGAGGTGCTGGCGCACGCAAACGCCAACAGGCTCGCGAAGACCGCGAGCACTAGGATTGCCAAACGCATGTTCTTCATCATTGAACCTCCTGGTAAAGTTACTTCGTTACCGCTATTAGAACAAGCCTTTTAGTCGGGAATAAGTCTCCCACCCGGGTTCGTTTATAACGGACCGAAAACCAAAAGTCAACAGCGCATTAACTCTGGAACAGCGACGAAATAACTCACAATTTCAATGTCTTGGCGATTTCCGCGCATTTTCGTCGATTTGCGCGCAGAAAAAAATGCGCCGGCCCGCTGTTTTCCGCGGGAGGAAATTGACGAAGAACGAGGGGGAAGTTCACCACACAGCGACAGAGAACACGGAGGCTTTTTATTGATTTTTTCTCTGTGCCCTCTGCGCCTCTGTGGTTCAAATAGAGAGGGCGGCCGTCATGCCGCCCCGGTCGCCTGAACCGGCATCTGCTAATCGCTCTGATGGTCTTTTAGAGATACCCGAGGTCTTTCAGGCGTTTCTTGATTTTTTCTTCTTCTTCGGGGCTGTAGTCCGCGCCTTCGGCCGCCGGGACGTAGCCCATGAGTTCGAGCGTCCGGACGATCCGGTCGTGCGATTGCCGCGTCGACTCCTGGTCGGTGCGGCAGACGATCTCCGGGTGGTCCGGCGGCTCGTAGGGGTCGGACACGCCGGTGAAATTCTTGATCTCGCCGGCCAGCGCTTTCTTGTACAGGCCCTTGATGTCGCGTTCGGCGAGCACCGGGATCGGGCACTCGCAGTACACTTCGACGAAGCGGCCGACGCGCTTGCGGTTCTCGTTGCGGATTTCCTTGTACGGGCTGATCGCCGCGGCGATGGCGACCACGCCGTTGCGCGTCAGCAATTCGCACACGAAGCCGATGCGCCGGATGTTGATGTCGCGATCCTCTTTCGAGAAACCCAGCCCTTTGCTCAGGTTGGTGCGCACCACGTCGCCGTCGAGCACTTCGACGTTCAGGCCGCGCTCGAGCAACGTCTCTTCGACCATCGTGGCGAGCGTCGACTTGCCGGAGCCGGAGAGGCCCGTGAACCAAATCGTGAAACCCTTTTTCATATTGCGTCCCTTTTTGTGTATGGAATTTTAAACACAGAGAGCACAGAGGGAAGACACAGAGAGCACAGAGAAGAGCGCGGCCGGAACGCGTCGCGCGAACGCGCGCAACGCGTTCCGGCCGCCTCTGTGTCCTCCGTGCAATTCTCTGTGCCCTCTGTGTTTAATGTTCCCATTCTATAACACGCTCTTGCCGATGAAATCGGCCGGAATTTCGACGCCGAAATAATTCAGGATCGTCGGCGCCACGTCGTAGATCGAGTATTCCGGCAGCGCCTGCGCCTTTTGCCCGCCGGGCAGCCGCAGCGCGAAGATGCCGTACGCGGCGTGGTTGGCGTCGTCGGGGCCGGTGTCGTTCTCGAAAATATGGATCTTGCCCGTGCCAATCTGCCCTGCGCTGCGCCAGTCCAGGTTGCCGAAATAAACGATCAGATCCGGCGCCACGTTCTTCACTTCGCGGTAGATGTTCTCCGGCCGCAGCACCACCGTGCCGATGTTCTTGCCATTTTCGTCGGCGATCTCTTCGAAATCCTTTTGGATGCGGTCGCGGAAGGCTGGGTAGTCGGCCGGAGCGATGATGCCTTCCGGCTCCCGGCCTTTGACGTTGAAGAAAATGCGGCTGTAGTAGCCGCCCTCGCCCCAGGCCTTGGTGCGCGACCAGTCGATGTTGTCCATCTTCAGCTTGCCCGGGCCCTTCAGCGGTTCTTTGAGGGCGAGGTAGCCCTTTTGCATCAACCATTCGTTGACGCAGATCGCCCCGACCATGCCCTTGGCGCCGTGATCGGAAACGATCATCACCGCCGTGTCGGCGTCGACGACCTCGAGCAGCTCGCCGATGCGGGCGTCGAGGTATTTGTAATAATCGCGAATGACATATTGATATTTGTTGTTCGGCTCGTGCAGCCGGTGCTTCACGTCGTGATGCCGCCAAAACGCGTGGTGCATCCGGTCGACGCCCATCTCGACCATCATGCAGAATTCATGTTCGCCGCGCCGCACGAATTCGCGGAACACCTTGAAGCGGCGCTCGGTCATTTTGTAAATCTGCTCGATCAGCCAATCTTTGTTGTCGGTGCGGAAATCCTTGACGTCGATGATGTAGTCGCCGTCGGCCAGAAAATCGATCTCGTGCGCCGCCTCGATCGGATATGTCCACGGCACGTTTTTGTCGGGCGTCAGGAAATCCGCGACGAGCGTGCCGCGCATCGGCTTGGGCGGATACGTCTGCGGCACGCTGAGCGCGAAGGTGTTGACGCGCCGGCGCGCCAGATAGTTCCAGACGCGTTTTTCATGGATGTAATCGTCGTTGGCGAAATACAGACCCTTGTAGGAGTAATCGGCGCGGTTGCGGAAGCCGTACACGCCGAGCTGGCCCGGGTCTTTGCTGGTCATCATGGAGGTCCAGGCCGGCACGGTGATCGGCGGCTCCGTGCTGCGCATTTTGCCGTGCACGCCGGCTTCGGTCAGCCGGCGGACATTCGGCATCAGGTCGCGAAACTGCTCGAACACGAGGCTCGGTTCCATGCAATCCAAGCCGATGACGATCATCTTTTTCACGGCGCCCTCCTCGTTCGTCAGGCGTTTTCGCTCTGGTAATACTTCATCAAAACGTCCGCGACCTCGGCCCGCGTAAACTCGGCCGGCGGCCGCTCGCCGCGCGCCAGCATTTCGCGGACCTTCGTGCCCGAGAGATTCACACGATCTTCCGCGCCGTGCGGGCAGGTCTTGGCGCTCGCCATGTTGCCGCACTTTTTGCAGAAGAACGAGTTTTCGAACATCATCGGCGCGATGTCGATCTCTTCGCGCGAAAATTCGGCGAAGATGTTTTGCGCGTCGTACGAGCCGTAGTAGGTGCCGACGCCGGCGTGATCGCGGCCGACGATGAAGTGCGTGCAGCCGTAGTTTTTGCGGACCAGCGCGTGGAAGATCGCCTCGCGCGGGCCGCCGTAGCGCATCGCCGCGGGGAAAATGCTGACCGCGATGCGGTCGGGGCAGTAGTAATTTTCGACGAGCGCCTTGTAGCACGCCATGCGCACGTCGCCAGGGATGTCGCCTTTTTTCGTCGCGCCCATCAGCGGATGGATCAGCAGCGCATCGACCTGTTCGAGCGCGCATTTTTGCAGGTACTCGTGCGCGCGGTGGATCGGGTTGCGCGTCTGGAAGGCGACGATCGTTTTCCAGCCTTTGGTCTTGAACAGCACGCGCGTTTCTTTCGGCTCGAGGCGGTATCCGTTGAAGTCGTCGTGCTCGACCTTATTCAGCGCGGTGATCGGCCCGCCCAGATACGTCGTGCCGTAATTGCGCAGATACGCGACGCTCGGGTGCGCCGGGTCGGTCGTGCGGTAACATTTCGCGGCCTCTTCGGCGTGGTCGACGTCGTAAACGTCTTCGACATCCATGACTGCCACGATGCGGCCGCCGTCGTCCACGAGCGCGAGCTGCTGCCCGATTTGGAATTTGCGATCGTCGCCGGCCTTGGGCGCGAGGGTGATCGGCAATGGCCACACCAGGCCCGACGCCAGGCGCATATCGTGCACAACGCTCTTGTAGTCGTCGCGGGTCATGAAGCCTTCGAGCGGGCTCATCGCGCCGCACGAAAGCATCTCGACGTCGGCGATTTCGCGCTCGTTGAGCGTCATTTTCGGCATTTGGGCCGCTTTTTCGAGCAGAGCCTCGCGGATGTCTCCCTTAACAAAGCGATCCACCAATCGTCCACCGTGGGCCTTAATCATGTTGCGCCGGTCCTTTCTAATCTACAGATACCCGAGGCTGCGCAGACGTTGCTTGATCGCCGCCACTTCCTCGGTCGTAAGTTCTTGAGATTTGTCTTCTTTTTTTGCCGCTTGCCGCCCGGCGAGTTGTCCGCCGATCAAATCGCGAAGAACGTAGACGATGAACTCGGTCGGACTCGAAAATCCCGAATCGTCAATCAGAAGTTGAATCTTCTCATAGAGTTGCCGCGGGATTTTGATCGTCACTTTGTCCATCGAGGCTCCGTTGGCACTCCATTTGGAGTGTGATTGGAGTGTAGGCGACCGATTGGAGCGTGTCAAGAGGAATGAACAAGGAAGAAGGAAAAAGTGCAAGGGCCCACCCGGCGTCTGGAAACTCAAGCAAAACGCGTTATTGCCGCCGATGGGCTTCGGAAAATAGCGTCGAATCAGGGCATCGCGCGTGTGCATGAAGCTCTCTCCAAACCGTGGTCGCCGGTTTTTCGTACTTTTTCCTTTTTCCTTTTTCCTTGTTCACTATTCTCGTTCTCTTGCGTCTGCGACCGAAACTTGTTAGATAATATGGCGTTCGGAGGGGGGCCAGGAATGATCAAGTGCGCCAAATGCAGGGCGAGTGCGAAATACAAAGCCGTCAAACGTTTTCACGTATTTCCAATCGCACCGTTGTATCTGTGCGAGGAGCACCGGAAGGGATTCGACAACATACAAGATGTGATCCTCATTGGCCTGTTGGCGATGTCGCTGATTCTGGCCGTCGCCGGGATGCCGTATCGGCGCATCGGCGCGCCTGCCTCCGCCGCCGGCGGCGCCGCCGAATCCGCCACACCGCCCGCTTTCGACCCGCGCGATCTGGACCAGGACGGTTTTGTATCGTGGTGGGAAGAACACATCACCGGTGAACAATTGCTGAATTTCTCCAAAGTCGGCTACCCGTTCGAACAGATCCTGCACATGGGCGAACCGACCAAGAGCGTCAAGAAACGAATCGAGATCGGCGCTTTCGGCGAGGCCCTGAAATCGACGACAGAAACCGGGGCGCCCTGGAGCAATTTCTTCCATCATCCGAAACTGATGGAACGCTTCTTCGCCAAGTACACGAACCCTGACAGCCCGGTGCAGATTCGCGGCGTCTATCTCACTCACGATCTGTATTTGGCGATCTTGCTGATCGACGACAAGGACGACACGCGCAACGCCATCTGCCTGGAGAAGCTTTCTCCCTCCGACGAAGCGATTCTCGCCAAACTCGCGGGCGAGGTCAAAGACACCAAGAACGTCAAGAAAAAGCCCGCCGGCAAAGGCGGCGCCGGGTAGCGAGACTGCGGAAGTAATCGACTGTTTCTGTGAAGCCCGAAGAATCTAATGGAGAATTTCGGGCGGCGTCGGCATTTCTGCATTCCCTATTCGCCATTCGCCATTGTGCGGGCAGTGAGTTCGTAAAAATCGATCAATACGAGAGAATCGACAGCCTCTCTGGGAAACAAGAGATTGGGGGGAGATCCGGGAATCCTGGGAGTTCTGGGATTCACGGGGCAGGCGGCGCCACCGATCCCATAATTCCCAGACCTCCCAGGCTTCCCATAATTCCCAGAACTGTTCGGGCCAAGACGGCGCGTGTTCGCGCCGTTACATCGCGTACGCTTGCTCGAAGATGAACGGGAAGACGAAGGTCACCTCGCCGCCCTTCGGCGGCGGGAAGCGCAGTCGTTCCACGTGGCTCACCAGGCAGTCGGCGAATGGCCGGTCATTGGTCGTGTTTTCCAGCAACTTGACGTCGCCTACCGCGCCGTCGACGCCGATGGTGAATTGCACGAACACCCGGCCGGCAAGGTCCGGAATGTCGCGCAGCCGGCGTTCGAAGCAATTCTTGAACGCCCCGATGTTGGCGCCGATGACCGCGACGACGGCTTTCTGATTCAACACCCCGGTCGAGCCGGCCGTCGAACCGGCCACGTCCGGCAACTGCATGTAGACCTGCCGTTTGTCGCGCCCCGCGATTTCCACCGTCGAGAGGTTGTTCAACTTGATTTCGATATCGCCGGCCTTCACGACCTGGCCCGGTTGCACGCCGCCGCGCGTCCCTTTGAATTCGCCGCGCTGCGCGCCCACGTCGATGCCCATTTTATTGAGCGCCGCCCGCGTTTCATCGTCGAGCGCCGACATCCGGTCCATCCCGCGCGAATCGACCGTCACGTCGGAATTCGCCAACTGCGACGCCTTGCGCTTCGCCTCGTCGCCCGACACGCTCACGTCGTCGAACACGAATTCGTCCGACGTCTTCTTGGCGCCGCCGGCGGCCCCGACGTCGAGCTTGGTCAGCGCGCCCGACTTCTGCCCTTCGGCGAACATCTGCCGCGTCAACACCCCGGTGTCCAACCCGATCGTCGGCCGGAAAATGCCGCCGGAGTTCACCAGGCTGCCGGATTTCGGCGCGGAACGCAGGCCGGCCGCCGGCATTTCGCCAAACGGGATCTCGGCGTCCTTGGCCAGCGAGGCCCACAGATCGACCGTCGCATTGACGTAGAGATCGAACATCTGCGCCACGCTGTCCGCGGTCTTCGTCGAGCCGGTCGCTCCCGCGCCGCCCGCTTCTTTGCCGAGCGAATCGCGCGTCGGACCGACCACCGACTTGACCACCTCGATGAACGGGGCGAAATGCGCCACGTAGTAATAGCCGTCAAAGCGATCGGCGCCGATTTCGTCGCTGCCGTCGACGGCGACGAAAAACGAGCGCACCGCTTCCGGCGCCGTTTTGTCCATGAAATAGGTGGCCAGCGCCGCCAACTCAGCCAGCAGCCGCTCGGGCGGGGCGTCCGGTTTTTTCAGCATCTGCCGCACCTGCGCCAGATGCTCTTCCGGATCCCGTTTGCCGTTGCGCGTCAACGTCGCCGCTTCCAGCAACGCCGCGTGTACGACCGCCGGGTCGCGCGGCAATCTCGCCCGCAGACCGGGGGGCGCAATGTCCAGCGCCGCCAAGGTCACCCGCTCTTTGAACGCCAATTCCCAATTCGCCGCCCACGCCGCGGCGACCGCCGCCGCCACGACGGCGGCCAACGCCCCGACAATGAAAATCAACCGTCGCAAAACCTGCCGTCCTTTCTTCGCTGCCGCACGCCGGCCCGGGCCGTCAAACCCGGTTGGCCAACGTTTCTTTCACGGTCTGCCCGATGCGCGACGCGTCTTCGACCACGCGCACGCCGGCCTCCGCCAACGCGGCCAATTTGGCGCGCGCCGTGCCTTTGCCGCCCGCGATGATCGCGCCGGCATGGCCCATGCGTTTGCCGGCCGGCGCCGACAGGCCCGCAATGAATGAGACCACCGGTTTTCGGACATGTTCCCTGATGAATTCCGCGGCGCGTTCCTCCGCGTCGCCGCCGATTTCACCGATCAGCAAGATCGCGTCAGTTTCGGGATCGGCGGCGAAAGCGCGCAAGCAATCGAGGTAATCCGTGCCGACGACGGGATCGCCGCCGACGCCGATGCAGGTCGATTGGCCCACGCCGAGGGTCGTAAGTTGGTAAACCACTTCGTACGTCAGCGTGCCGCTGCGGCTGATGACGCCGACGCGCCCGGGCAGGTGAATCGCCGCGGGCATGATGCCGACTTTGGTCTTGCCCGGCGATATGAGGCCCGGGCAATTCGGCCCCAGCACTCGAATCGGCCGGCCGGCTATTTGCCGCAACACGCGAATCATGTCGAGCGTCGGCACGCCGTCGGTGATGACCACGGCTAGGGCGATGCCGGCGTCGGCCGCTTCGAGAATCGCGTCGGCCGCGCCCGCCGGCGGCACGAAGATCAGGCTGGTGTTGGCGTCGGCGACCGCGACGGCTTCCCGGACGCAATTGAACACCGGCACGTCTTCCGTCTTCTGGCCGCCTTTGCCGGGCGTCACGCCGGCGACAATCTTGGTTCCGTAAGCGAGGCATTGCCGCGCGTGGAAGCTGCCCTCTTTTCCGGTAATGCCCTGCACCACGACGCGCGTGTTTTCGTCGGCGAAGATGCTCACGCTGTTTCCCCCGCGAGGGCGCTCACGGCTTTGCGCGCGGCGTCGGCCAGACCGTCGGCGAGAACAAACGAATACGGCGATTCCGCCAGCAGTTTGCGGCCCTCTTCGACGTTCGTGCCTTCCAGCCGGATGACGATCGGCAGCTTGACCTCGATTTCGCGCAACGCCGAAAGAATACCGGCCGCCACCATGTCGCAGCGCACGATGCCCCCGAAGATATTAATCAGCACGACGCGGACGCGCTCGTCCGCCGTGAGCAGTTTGAACGCGTTGATGACGTTCTGCTTGTTGGCGCCGCCTTTGATGTCCAGGAAATTGGCGGGTTCGCCGCCGGCCAGCTTGATCTGGTCCATCGTCGCCATCGCCAGACCTGCGCCGTTCACCAGACAGCCGATCCGGCCGTCGAGTTTGACGTAATCGACGCCGTAACGCCGCGCCTGAATTTCCAGCGGCTCTTCCTCATCGTAGTCGCGCAGGCGCCGCAGATCCGGACGGCTCGTCAGGGCGTTGTCGTCGATCGCGATCTTGGCGTCGGCGGCCCAGAGCGCGCCCTGTGCGTCGACGGCGAGCGGATTGATTTCGAGCAGCGAACAGTGGTTTTCCTGGAACAAGCGGTGCAGGTTGCGGACCATCTCCGCGCATTGTTTGACCTGGGGGCCGCCCAGTCCCAACGCGTACGCCACGTTGCGGGCGGCAAAGGACGCGAGGCCAGCCATAGGATCGACGCGCTGCACGAAAATCGCGCCGGGATTCTTGCTCGCCACGGTTTCGATTTCCACGCCGCCTTCGCGGCTGGCCATGATCGCCACCGCGCGCGCGCTGCGATCCACCAGCAGCGCCAGGTAATACTCGCGGGCAATATCGACCGCCTGCCCGATCAGGATCTTGCGCACCTTCTTGCCGGCCGGGCCGGTTTGCGGCGTGACCAACGTCTTGCCGGACATTTCCATCGCGAGCTGGTGCACCTGGTTGAGGCCGTGCGCCACTTTCACGCCGCCGGCCTTGCCGCGCCCGCCCGCATGGATCTGCGCTTTCACGACGAAGGTCTCGCCGCCGAGTTCCTGCGCGGCTTCGTACGCCTCCCACGGGTTGCCAATCACGCGAAAGCGCGGCGTCGGCACGCCGTAAGCGAGAAAGAGCTCTTTCGCTTGATATTCGTGAATATTCATCGCCGTTCACTTTCCTGGCCGGCAGACGGACGCGCGCCGCGTTGCGCCGCCGCCAAGCGCCGAGAAAAACACGGCACACACTTTGACGAAACGCGGGGTTTGTTGCAAGGCCGGACGCGGTCTAAATTTTGCTCAAGAACCTGGTTTGGCGCCGTTTCTGTCGACGCGCGAACGCAGTTCCTTGCCGACCTTAAAATAAGGCAGCCGCTTCGGCGGCACTTCGATTTGCTCTTTGGTCTTCGGGTTGCGCCCGACGTACGCTCCGTAATCCTTGATGACAAAACTGCCGAAGCCGCGAATCTCGATGCGGTTTCCCTTGGCGAGTTCGCCGCCCATCTCGTCAAAAACCAAATCGACGACTTCCGACGCTTTCTTGATCGTGATTCCCGCCTGCGCCGATAACGCTTCCGCCAAATCAGATTTGTTCATCCACATCCCCCTCCCCGCAAGTTTACTTTTATTTTTGCCTAATTAGCGCACGACGCGGCGGCGATGTCAAGGCGAAAATAACATCCCCCAAATAACAGCCGACGCGCCGTCGCGACAAAACCGGAGCGCTGACGCGCCGACCGCGGCTCCGCACGCGAAGTCGCACGGGACGCACGAGGCCCGGCGCGTGGAAATGGGAAACTCGCCGGCGGTTGACGAAACGGCGGCTTTCTGGGCAAATCGCAACGGGAGGCGCCGGCGCATGAAGAGGCCGCTTTTATTGTCGCCCTTGGTAATTCTTTGCACGATTTACTTCGCGGGTCGCGCCTTCGCCGCCGACGCCTGCTGCCGCGGACACGGCGGCATGTGCGGCTGCCGCTGCTGCGACGGCAAGCCGTTGTCCAAACGTTGCGCCGAGAAACACACGGAATGCCCGGCGGACGCGCGGTCGGCCGCTCGTTCCGGCCGCCGGGCGGACCGGCGGTCCGATCCGCCGGTCGATCCCGAATCCGCGACCGAAGAGGACGACTCGCTCCCCCAGGCCGAGGCCATGGCCGACCCGGTTTACGAGGACTTCTCCGGCGAAATTAAGCGCGTCACCGACGGGGGCAATCTCACCGTTCTCCGGGATCAGATTCCGGTCAAGGTGCGTTTGTTCGCCGTCGTCTGCCCCCGAATCAGTCAACCCTTTGGCCGCGCCGCGCGCGAATTCACGGTGCAAGCGATTCGTCGGCATCCGGTCAGTGTCAAGGTAGTCGGCGTGGACGAAACCGGCCGCGTGCTCGGCGAGGTTACTACGTCCGACGGCAAATCGCTCAGCGCCCGGCTGATTCAGGCCGGCTTGGCTTGGTGGGATTCTCGGACAGCGCCGGTTGAGCGGGAACTGGAAACGCTGGACACCGAGGCCCGCGCAACACGCACCGGCTTGTGGCTCGACGACGACCCGATCCCGCCGTGGCAATGGAAAAAACCAAAAAAATATGAGTCCGACCCGTTCGCGCAGTTCGACGAACCCGGCCCGGCGCCGGATCAACCGCGGCGCGGCTCGCGCGAAAGGCCGCGGCTCTTGCGAAAACCACGGACCCGCGCCGCGGCTGTACGTCGATCGCTTTCGCGCCCGTAGCCCGATCGCCAAGAACCCGACGTCCGGCCGCTTTCGTCGCGACTGAAACGATTGCCTTTCATGGACGAATCCCCCAGTCCTACCCTCTGCCGCTCAGAAGGTGTGCA
>Ga0181520_10003653_pt1 | contig 26771 bp, 21 predicted proteins | sample PEATcosm2014_Bin_29_FD_132451 | JGI IMG/M metagenome (GOLD analysis project Ga0181520, IMG submission 132451) | Peatland microbial communities from MTU Mesocosm Facility, Houghton, MI, USA - PEATcosm2014_Bin02_30_metaG | ecosystem: Environmental > Terrestrial > Soil > Wetlands > Peat | place...
AGCCCACCCGCGGACTCCGCATCCTGTTCGGCGAGACTGCAACCCTGAGGCGAGCCCGCCGGGTGCGAGAACGCCACGGTCTTGGCCGAGGGAAAAGTGCGCTGCACCGAAATGGGGCCGGGCCGGACTATTGAGGTGTGGGCTTGGACCAGGTCGTCGAGGCCGACGACTCCCACCACCGAGCCGGCGATCGTCGAGGGCACGTGCACCGCAGAGGTCGTCGCCTGACCGGTCGCGCCGTCGGCGAGCCGGTAGCTCTCGAGCCCGGTCCGAAAGGCGCTCTCGACCGTGGCGGCAGAGCCCGAGAAACTGACCAAAAGGCCGTCGCTGGACACGTTCGTCACGCGGAGGCCCTCTCCGGTCAGCTCGGCCCTGACCGCCGAGATGGTCGAGGTGGACGGGCCGAACCGGCTGGCGAACTCGCCGGGCGCGAGGTACCGGTGGTACGAGGGCGAGTCCTTGTCCGTCACCGCGGCGATGAAGGTCGTGAGGCCTGCCTCGTCGCTCGGACGGAGCACGACTATGCCGGACTCGGTCGAGGCCTTCTGCACCGAGCCCAGGGCGCTGTCGGCCGCGGGGATCTTGGGAGCGGCCGTGACGACCACCATCGACACGGATCGCAGGCTGGCACCGGCCGCGGACGGCAGCATCGCCAGGAACGGACTGCAGGTGAGCAGCGCGGCGCCCGTGCCGACTAGGCGCTTGGACCAGAGCCGGCGGCGTGCCCGCATCGCTCCTGCAACGCTGGTCGAGTCCAGGTTCGCCTTGAAAGCACTCCTCGACACGGTGTCCCCTCTCTCAGATTCTCCGGGCGCGGCCCGCGGCTTGATCCGCCCGGGCGAGGTGATTCCAGCTGCTGTCTCCTGGCTGGGTCGCCCGATCATATCTGCAGGGCCGCTGCAAGCCGCCTCGCCCGTGGTGCCCGACAGCCCTCCGGGACGAGCCTCGTGCGCTCGGGAGATCGTCAGGCGAAGCGCAGGACGGTCACGTTTCGCATCCGGTCTGCCGCAAGAGCCCACGTGGACCCTTTGTCACCGGACAGGTAGACGAGGCCGTTGCGCGTGCCGAGGGCCGCCCTCCCGGCCCGCGCCGCTATGCAACCGGTGTCGAGATTGAAGGGGAAGGATGGAGGGAGCCCTCCCGAGCACGCCTCGAAGGCGTCCCCGAGATGGCATCGGTACAGGCGTCCGTCCGCCGTCTCTGGTCCGGTCGAGGCGGTAACGAACGCCACGTCGCCGTCCAAGGCGACCGCTCTCGAATAACCGGCGTGCAGACCGTCGGTCGTCCACTGCCAAGTGTCACCGGCGTCCTTGCTCCACCCGAACCCGACCGCGGCGGCGACCGCGATGCAGTCGTCCTCTCCGGCGACCACCTCGTGAACATCCGCCTCGGGAGCGATCACGTTCTGCCAGGTCCCGCCGCGGTCCTTGGAGCGCCAGAGGCCACCTACGTGCACTCCTGCGAACCACACGTCGCTGCTCGTGACGGCGATCGAACGAAGTTCCGGCGCCGGCCCGGCGGGGTTGTGCCACTCGTCCCTGCCGCCAACCGCGTCGAAGGACCCGACCTCGCTGATCACGCCTTCTGACGACACGGTCAGGAGATGAGCGCCTTCAAGCCCGACGACAAGGCTGCCTCCGGGCGATACCGCCAGGCTTTGGGCCGACCCTGTCGGCAAGCGCACCAGCGGCGCGACATCGAACTCCTCGAGCGCGACGATGCGCTCACGGTCGAGAAGGCTCCACACAGGACGGGCCGCGGACGGCAACAAGCTCCCGACTCCCCCGGTGAACGAACCGACGGCCAATGCGGTGACGGACACGTCTTGTGCATAGGTGTAAGAGCGATCAAGGTCCTCCAGGTGCCCTGTGGTCCCCACGACAAGCATGTAAGCCCTCCTTGGCCCGGCGCGACTTGCGACGCAGTGGTCCGCCACGGAGTTTGTACCACTCGCAGCGCCAGCCTTGGCGAGTGGGCGGGACTCGGATTGATCACGAACAAGGCTCGGATGACTCGACGGCCGGCATCTCTCCGGTGCGGGCCGGCTCTTGGTGGCTCCGGTCGACCGAACCTCTGCCAGGCGGGTCATCCGGCCACAAGACGCCATCATGCGCATCGCCATCACCGGCAAGGTGGCGATCGACATTCGGACCTTGGTCGCCGACGACCGCGTCGCTGTAGCGAATCTGCTCTCTGTGAACAAGCAAACCGTGACCAGCCTCAAGAAGGACGCTCATCAACTGAAGGCCGACGGACGCACGGCGATCCGGGCCGGCGACGTTGTCCGCAGCGACCTTGGGCTGCCAACCTCTTGAGATTGGCCATCCCGCCCCGACCAGCTTCAAGTGAGCACCAAGGAGGAGCCCACAGGTGGCCTGACCGGGGCGGACCCGGGTCGCTGGGACAAGGTGGCAAACTGAGGACACGGAGGGAAGACGAGTCGCCACGACCACCTACCGCGCACGGGGGCGCCGCTCACCCGCTCTTGGCCTTGCAGCCGTCGCCATGAGTCTCTGCGTCGGGGGCCTGATCGGCGTGCTGGCCACGCGTGCCTTCGACCACCGGACGCCTTCGCCGACAACGAGGTCAGGTCACCAGTCCGGCTCACATCGAAGAACCACCGGCGTCGCTCCTGCGACGCTGAGCGTCGTCTCCATCGTCCCGGGCAACGGAGCCACGGGGGTCGCCCCGACTTCACCCATCACCATCACCTTGTCGTCCCCGCTGGCGAAGAACTCGGCACTTCCGACCCTCGACGCGACGACACCCGGGTCCTGGAGATCAAGCGGCGCGACGATCACCTTCACGCCGAGCAGCGACTTCGCCCCGCTCGCCCAGATCGACGTCACGGTGCCGGGAGGACCCGGCGGGCTGACAGGTGCCAACGGAGGCAAGCTCGGGGAATCAGACGTCGAGCAGTTCCAGGTCGCGAACGGCTCGGTAGTGCGAATACAGCAATTGCTCTCCCTTCTCGACTACTCGCCGCTCGCCTGGACACCGGCCGGCTCACCGATCGCGACGAGTGACGCGGCCGCCCAGCTGGCGGCGACCTACGACCCTCCCGCCGGCTCGTACACCTGGCGCGACAAAGGCTGGCCGGTCGAGCTCAGCGCGATGTGGGAGCCCGGGGTCGACAACGTCTTCACTCGGGGCCTCATCATGTCTTTCCAGGCAGACCACGGCCTCGTGCCCGACGGGGACATCGGGCCCGCACTTTGGACCTCTTTGCTCAGTGCCCTCTCCTCGGGCGTGGTCAACACCGGGGGGTACAACTACGCGCTCGCCGACAAGGCGGACCCGGAGTCGCTCACCATCTACCACGACGGGGTCGTCGTGCTTCACAGCCTGGCGAACACCGGCATCCCCGAGTCCCCGACACCCGACGGGACCTTCCCCGTCGACGCGCGTCTCAGGCGACAGGTCATGCGGGGCACCAACCCGGACGGTCGGCACTACGCGGATCTCGTCCAGTACATCGCCTATTTCAAGGGCAACGACGCGGTGCACTACATGGATCGCGCCGACTACGGCATCCCACAGAGCCTGGGATGCGTCGAACTGCCGCTCGCGGACGCAGCCCTGGCGTGGCCCTATCTCGCCTACGGAACACTCGTCACGATCGTCAACTGAAAACGGGCAGCTCGGTCGCTGATTCTGATTTTTCGGTGTTGCCCGCCGGCTCTGCCTGTCGAGGGAGGCTCTCCTCGGAACTTGTGTTGCTACGCCGTTACGTCTTGGTTACGCCCCGCTTGTTCAATACGCACTGAGCCAGTAAGGTTTCGCCACTGTCTTCGGACAGGTACTGGGGGGCGAACGGGAGCTCCCTCAGTCCATACTTAGTGGAGGAGACCACATGAGGCAGTTGCTCACCAAGGCCGCCATTCCGCTCGTGGCGGGAGCACTCGTGCTCGCGAGCCTGAGCGGCGCGGCGTTCGCAAACGCCAAGCACCAGGCCACGACCACACCGACCTACGCCATCGCCTACGAGGGTCCTCTTTCGGGCGGCAACGCGCAGCTCGGCCTGAACATGGCATACGCGGTCGAGTACGCCGTGCAAGCGGCGAACTCCGGGAAGTCTGCGTTCGGCAAGCTTCCCTTCATGCTTACCTACGTCCCCAAGGACGACCAGGGCTCGGCAACGCTGTCGCCGACCGACGCCCAGGAGCTCGTCTCCAACAAGAACGTCATCGCCGTGGTAGGCCCGGCCTTCTCGGGCGCGACCAAAGCCGCCGAGCCGACGTTCAGTGCCAACCACCTGGCGACTGTGAGCCCGTCGGCGACCCTGCCGGCTCTGGCCACCTACGGATGGAAGAACTTCTTCCGGGTCGTGGCTGACGACAGCGTCCAGGGACCAGCTGACGCGAACTGGGTCATCAGCACGCTCAAGGACAAGGACCTCTATGTCGTCGACGACGCCAGCACCTACGGCGTTGGACTTGCCGACGCCTTTGCCTCCCAGGCTCGCAAGGACGGAGCCAAGGTGACACGGGGCTCGTTCCCGGGCACCACCCAGTGCAGCGACGGGACCGCGAGCCCGACGCAGTACCCCGACGACGCGGCCACGGTCGTGAGCGCCAAGCCGCAGCTGCTCTTCTACGGCGGCTACTACTGCGACCTCGGTCTCCTGGTCAGCGCCCTGCACAAGGCGGGCTACACCGGCAAGGTGATGAGCGGTGACGGAAGCGACAGCATCTCGCTTATCGCCGGCACCAACCCGCACACCGCCGCCAACGGCGTCTACGCCAGCTGCGCGTGCGCCGTGATCGGCAAGACCATGGCTGACAACGCTTTCGCCGCCGGGTTCAAGAAGGTCGCGAAGTTCGCGCCGGCCATCTACTCAGCTGAGGCGTTCGACGCAACCAACACGATCATCGACGAGCTCAAGATCCTCTCTTCGGAGAAGGGCGGGACGATGAACATCACCCGTCAGAACGTCGTCACGGGACTGCACAAGATCGTGTACGTGGGCCTCACCAAGACGATCTCCTTCACGTCCAACGGGAACATCAAGGGCAACGCGATCTACGTCAACGAAGTGGAGCACGGCAACCTCGTACAACTCGGACTCGAGTAACGCGGCTCTTTAGACGTGAACTAGCCGGGCACTCCGCTACTCGCGGGGTGCCCGGCTTTTCCATTGTCGGGCCATTTCGCTACTGTGCTGCGCAAGACCGAGGGGTGTGAGGCGAACACATGCATTGCCCGGGGTTCATAGCGAACAACAACATCTGGGTCTCGCTGGTCGTTGGCGGGCTCGCCAACGGGTTCCTCTACGCGCTCATAGCGCTCGGCTACACCCTGGTCTACGGCGTGCTGAGGCTGATCAACTTCGCTCACTCCGAGATCGTGATGTCAGGGGGGTTCGGTGGACTGTTCGCCATGCGGGCCCTCCTCGGCAACTCCACCCCGGCGGGGTTCTGGGCAGTCGGGTTCATGATCCTCGGGATCATCGCGGGCGCCCTCGCCGGCGGCGCGGCTGCCTTCGTGCTCGAGCGGGTCGCGTACCGGCCCCTGCGCAAGCGCAACGCCCCGAGGCTCACCTATCTGATCAGTGCCATCGGCGCGTCCTACTTCCTTTACAACATCTCGGGCAAGGAGTTCGGGCGCTACACGGCGTTCATCCAAACGCCCCAGGTGATGGACGGCAACGCCTTTACCCTGTGCGGCGTCGGAGTCCAGTCCGACTGGATCCTGACCATGGTCGTAGCTCTCGTTCTCCTGCTCGTGCTCGACGTCGTCGTGAACCGCACAAAGCTCGGAAAGGGCATCCGCGCGGTCGCGCAGGACGCCGAGACCGCCAGCCTCATGGGAGTGCACATCGACCGCACGATCGCACTCACGTTCGTGCTCGGCGGCCTCATGGGCGGAGCCGCGGGGTTCCTCTTCGGCCTCCAGTTCGGCGTCATCTACACGATGGGCTTCGTCCCGGGACTGAAGGCCTTCACTGCCGCGGTCCTGGGCGGCATCGGCAACATCCGGGGAGCCATGGTCGGGGGTCTTTTGCTCGGGGTGTTCGAGAGCATTCCCCTTCGCTGGATGTCCGCGGAGTGGCAGGACGTCGTCGCCTTCGGCGTGCTCGTCATGCTCCTGCTCTTCCGTCCCACCGGCATCCTCGGCGAGCGCCTGGGGAGGGAGGCATGACGACGACGGGCTTGGAGCTCCCTGTTCCCGGCCCAGCCCGCGGCCAGCCGCGGGTGCAACTCTCGACGCGCCTTGCGCGCCTCGCCGGCAACGAGACCGTTCAGCGTTTCGTCCTGTGCATGCTGGCCGCGGTGGTCCTGGCGATCATGACCGGGCCCCCCGGCACGAACGCAGCGCCGACTTCAGGTTTCACCGGCGCGCTGCAGTTCCCGAGACTGTTCTGGTTCCTCGGCTTTGGTGCCGTGCTGTTTGCAGCCGTGACCATCTCGAAGGTCTCCGGCCGGACGGCGAGCTCGGCAACCAGGCGGCTCGGCTCCTCGATCGCCCGGCTCAGCGCAGTGCGGACTGTGCGACTTGCCTTCGACGGCGCCATCGTCGTGTTCGGCTTCATCTGGGTCTCGTGGATCTCACCTGACAACACCTGGAAGGGCGGCGTCTGCATCGAGATCGGCTTTGCCCTCGCGGGGATGGAGCTGGTCGTCTACTTGTTCCAGTCACGGTCCTTGCGGATCGCCAGGCCCGGCGCGTACGCGCTCCTCGCCGTTTACGGGGTGCTCGCCTGGATGCACAACCCGGTCTCCAAGTACCTCAACACGATCGGGGCCGTGCCGCACAGCCGGACCATCGGCCTGCTCCTTTTGTGGCTGGCCCTGGCCCTGAGCGTGCTCGAGGGCGTGCTCTTCGGGCTCGCCGCTTTGCGAAAGGTCGTCGCCCCCCGCCGTGGCCGGCGCCTCATAAGGCTCGCCGGAGTCATCCTCGTCGTCTACGGGTGGGCGATGTGGACGTCGTGGACTTCCTGGCGGACATCTTCGCCTCACACGCTCGCACATTGGTTCGCCTCCATCCACGTCCTTGTTCACGACCACACCGGCGGTCTCGTAGTGATGGCCATCGGTGCGATCGTCGTCGTCTACGCCCTCGCCGGAGTGGCCATCGACCTTGCACGTTCCCTCGGAGGTTCCCCCCGCCAACACGCCGGCCAGTTCGAATTCGTCGGGATCACCAAGCAGGCGAGGTTCGCGTACGGCAAGACCGCGATCACGATCGCGGCCCTGCTGGTGGCCATCCAATGGCCCCTGCACATGGACCCGGGCATCCAGTCGATCCTCACTACCCAGGTGGCGATCTACGTGCTCTTGGCCATGGGCCTCAACGTCGTCGTCGGCTTTGCAGGACTGCTGGACCTGGGGTACATCGCCTTCTGGGCGATCGGCTCGTACACGACCGCCTATTTCACAGGCGCGTTGCCCATCCAACCGCCCTTCCTGCTCAACCCGTTCTGGATCATTCCCTTCGCAATCGTGGCAGCCATGCTCACCGGTGTCCTCATCGGGACCCCTACGTTGCGCCTACGAGGCGACTACCTGGCCATCGTCACCCTCGGGTTCGGGGAGATCATCGAGATAGTCGCGAACAACCTCCACGGAGTCACCGGCGGCCCCGCAGGCACGCCGGGCGTCATCCCGCAATTCTCGGTGCATCTGGTCGCCAGACCCTTGGTGGTCGACTATGGCTGGACGGGGACGGTGCTGCCCTACTACTACCTGATACTCGGGGTGGCGGTCCTCTTCATGGTGGCCTTCAGCTTCCTCGAGCAGTCCCGCGTGGGGCGCTCCTGGACGGCCATCCGCGAAGACGAGGTGGCGGCCGACTCGGTGGGCATCAACGCCCTCAAGTACAAGGTGATGGCGTTCGCCATCGGTGCCTCGACATCGGGGTTTGCGGGAGTCTTCTTCGCCAGCCAGGTGCAGAGCCTCGTGCCGAACGACTTCATCGTCCAGACATCGATTCTGGTGCTCGTCTTTGTGATCTTCGGTGGCATGGGCTCGATTGCAGGCGCGGTGATAGGGGCGGCAGTGATCCAGTGGCTCCCCCAGTATCTCCAGGTGCACTCGTTCCAGGACTACCAGTTCCAGGACGAGTTCATATACCTCGGGGCCCTGCTCGTGCTCATGATGATCTTCCGGCCCCAGGGGCTCATCCCCTCCCGCCGCCGACGCCGGGAGATCTTCCTCACCGAGGAAGGCGTCGGCCACGGCGAGCCACCGGGCGGCCCCGTGCGGAGCACGTCCTTGGGGGAGACGCTTCCCTCCTCTTACGGCAAGCTGTCCCTCGACGAGCCCGGCTACATAAGCCCGGAGACCGAATGACCACGGCCCCGCCGCCCGAGGTCGTCGAGGCCGACCCCACGGGCCTCGTGTTCTCAGTCGAACACGTGACTCTCAGATTCGGGGGCGTCACCAGCCTGAGCGACGTGTCGCTCGAGCTGCACCGGGGCGAGATCCTCTCGGTCATAGGCCCCAACGGAGCCGGGAAGACGTCGTTGTTCAACTGCCTGACGGGCGTCTACACGCCCCAAGAGGGCAAGATCATCTTCACCCCCAAGCAGGGGCACCCCGTCAGCGTCATCGGGCGCAAGCCCTACAAGGTGAACCGGCTGGGAGTGGCGAGGACGTTCCAGACCTCACGGATGTTCAGCGCCTTGACGACCTTCGAGAACGTGAAGATCGGGGTCGAGTCGAAGCAGCACACCGGCCCGGTCGGCGCCATGCTCCGCTTGCCCCGGACCCGACGGGAGGAGCACGAGGGCGATCTACGGACCCTCGAGCTATTGAAGTTCGTCGGACTGACCAAGCGCGCGAACGAAATCTCTAGCTCGCTGCCCTACGGGGACCGCCGGCGCCTCGAGATCGCGCGGGCGCTCGGCACCAACCCCGAGGTGCTCCTGCTCGACGAGCCCGCGGCGGGGACCAACCCCGCCGAAAAGGTGGGGCTGGCCGAGCTGATCCGTAAGGTGCGCTCCGAATTGGGCGTGACGGTGCTCTTGATCGAGCACGACATGAAGCTCGTCATGTCGGTGGCGGAGCGGATCATCGTGCTGAACTTCGGCCAGGTGATCGCCAAGGGCTCGCCGGCCGAGATCCAAAAGGACCCGGTCGTGATCAACGCCTACCTGGGCACGCCCGACAGCGAAGCCGACCCTGGGACCGAGGTGCTCTGATGGCACTGCTGGAAGTGACAGGGGTCGAGGTCCGTTATGGCATCGTCCCGGCCCTGCACGACTTCACCATCTCGGTCGATCAGGGCGAGATCGTCACTCTCCTCGGCGCCAACGGCGCCGGCAAGACCACGACGCTTCGGATGATCTCCGGGCTTCACCATGCATCTTTGGGCACGGTCCGCTTCGACGGGGTCGACATCTCGCGGCTCGCGGCACACAAGACCGTCGAGCTCGGGATCAGTCACGTGCCCGAGGGCCGCCGCATCTTCCCGCAGATGACCGTTCTCGAGAACCTCGAGATCGGTGCCTACAACAAGCCTCACGGCCAGCACGAGAAGATAGAGCACGTCTTCGAGCTCTTCCCGATCATCAAGGAGCGTCGCAAGCAGCAGGGAGGCAACCTCTCGGGCGGGGAACAGCAGATGCTCGCAATCGGCCGGGCCCTCATGGCCGAACCGCGGCTTCTGCTCTTGGACGAGCCCTCCATGGGCCTCGGCCCGCTGTTCGTCCAGACGATCTTCGAGATCATAAGGACGATCCGGGAACAGGGGGTCACGGTCCTGTTGGTCGAGCAGAACGCCGCCAAGGCCCTGCAGCTGGCCGACCGTGGCTACGTGCTCGAAACGGGGAGGATCGTGCTGCAGGACACCGCGGCGGTGTTGCTGCGCGACGACCGTGTTCGTATGGCGTACCTCGGGGAGGACATCGGGACTTGACCAAACGGGCCCGGCCAAGACCTGGCCCCGCAAGCTTCCGACACACGGCCGTCCCTGAGAGCCCGGTCACCGAGCGCGTCGGTGACCCTGGCCGGCGGGGCGAGCACTGCCTACAATCTCCTCCAGAGTCGAGCCTGTTGAGCGGCACGCCCGGCTTCAGCTCAGCAGACGCGTCCGGGGGGAATTCAGCTGATTGCGGCACTGCCATCTTTTCGGGACGTTGGAGACCCGACGCCTCTTCGCGCGATGAGATCGACCAGGTGCCGTCGTCTACCCGCGAGAAGCCATGAGGGCGGTCCCGCCGCGGGTGCGGGCGTGACGGGCACGACCTTCACATACCTTGGAGAGGAGCACAGGTGAGCGGTGTACGGGTGCTTGTCGGCACACGCAAGGGTGCATTCGTGCTTGCCTCGGACGGCAAGCGCGAGTCCTGGGAGATCAACGGTCCCTTCTTCGCGGGCTGGGAGATCTACCACGTCAATGGGTCTCCGGCCGACCCGAACCGGCTCTACGCCTCGCAGTCCACAAGTTGGTTCGGCCAACTGGTACAGCGCTCCGACGACGGCGGCAAGACGTGGGAGCCGGTGGGCAACCAGTTCCAGTACGAGGGCGTGCCCGGCACCCATCAGTGGTATGACGGAACGCCACACCCGTGGGAGTTCGCACGGGTGTGGCACCTGGAACCGTCCGTGGGCGATCCCGATACGGTCCTTGCCGGCGTCGAGGACGCCGGGATCTTCCGCTCGACCGACGGGGGAAAGACTTGGCAGGAGCTCGCCGGGCTCCGCTGCCAGGACTCCGGCTCCTCCTGGCAGCCCGGAGCCGGCGGGATGTGCCTGCACACGATCATCGTGGACCCGAGCGATCCTGACCGGGTCTTCGTCGCGATATCGGCTGCCGGCGTGTTCCGCACCGACGACGGCGGCAAGACCTGGCGGCCGAAGAACAAGGGGCTTCGCTCGGGGTCCATCCCCGACGAGGACGCGGAGGTCGGCCACTGCGTGCACCGCCTCGCCATGCACCCTTCGCGTCCGAACGTGCTCTACATGCAAAAGCACTGGGACATCATGCGAACCGACAACGGCGCGGAGTCCTGGGAGGAGGTCAGCGGGAACCTCCCGACCGATTTCGGCTTCGCCATCGACGTGCACGCCCACGAGCCCGAGACGATCTACGTCGTTCCCATCAAGAGCGACTCGGAGCATTTCCCCCTCGACGGCAAGCTGGCTGTCTACCGCAGCCGGACGGGCGGCAACGAATGGGAGGCGCTCACGAACGGCCTTCCCCAGAAGGACTGCTATGTGAACGTGCTCCGTGACGCGATGGCGGTGGACTCGATGGACGAGTGCGGCGTTTACTTCGGTACGACGGGGGGTCAGGTCTACGCCTCGGCCGACGCCGGCGACACCTGGGCACCGATCGTGCGGGACCTGCCCGCGGTACTGTCGGTCGAGGTCCAGACTCTGCCGTGATCAGGGTCGTGCTGCCGGCACACCTGCGGACCCTCGCGAAGGTCGGCTTGGAGATCGAGATCGAACCGGCCGGTCTGGCCACGCAGCGTTCCTTGCTGGACGCGCTCGAGACGCGCTACCCGGTGCTTGTCGGAACGATCCGCGACCCGGTCACCAAAGCGCGCCGACCTTTCGTGCGCTTCTTCGCCTGTGAGGAAGACCTGTCGCACGACTCGCCCGACACGGCCCTTCCCGAGGCCGTCGTGACCGGTCAGGAGGCCTTCTTCGTCATCGGTGCCATGGCGGGCGGATGACCATTCAGGACCTCGCCGCCCGGGAAGGCGAGAACGCCGGCTCGCCAGGACGATGCTCGGCCGGCGGGTACTGAGAGGCGCCGTCCCGGTTGGTCGACGGGGCTTTGTGTGACTTGGAGGCGACACGTGATCGAGGCAGACTTCGACCGCCCATTGGACGCTGCGGTCGTCGAGGCGAAACAGTGGCTGGCGTCGCTCGGCGAGCGGATGGTTCGCCCCGACGCCGACGGAACGGCGATGCTCGAGCGCTTCGACGACGAGCTGCCCGTCAAAGGTGAGCCGGCCGAGGCCGTGGTTCGCATGCTCGCTGAACGGGCCAGGCCAGGCCTGATGGCGACTGGATCGGGCCGGTTCTACGGCTGGGTGATGGGAGGCGCGGTGCCGGCCGCCATCGCCGCTGACTGGCTGGTGAGCGCGTGGGACCAGAACGCGGGCATGACCGAGCCGTGCCCCGCCGTGTGCATGGTCGAGCAGGTCGCCGCCCGCTGGGTCCTTCAGCTCCTCGGCCTGCCGCCTACCTGTTCTGTTGGCTTTGTCACCGGAGGCCAGATGGCCAATACGGTGTGCCTGGCGGCGGCCCGCACGCACGTGCTCGGCGCGCATGACTGGGACGTGGAGGCCGACGGGCTGATCGGCGCACCGCCCATCAGCGTCGTGGTGGGCGGGGAGCGCCACAGCACGATCGACCGTGGGCTCCGCTTCCTCGGACTCGGTTCGCGTTCGGTGAGAGCGGTCGAGGTGGACGACGCAGGCCGCATGGTCCCCGCAGCCTTGAAGGCCGCGCTCGGGAACCTCAGCGGACCGACGATCGTGTGCGCGCAAGCGGGCAACGTCAACGGCGGCGCCGTGGACCGGCTCGATGAGATAGCGGACGTAGTCGACCGGCACCGCACCGGCGACATCTGGCTCCATGTGGACGGAGCCTTCGGCCTGTGGGCTCGCGCCGAGCCGTCTCGCCGTCATCTGCTGAACGGCGTCGAGCGCGCCGACTCCTGGGCGACCGACGCCCACAAATGGCTCAACGTCCCCTACGACTGCGGGATGGCGATCTGCGCCCGACCGGAGGCGCATCGCCGTGCGATGACGGTCCGAGCCTCGTACCTGCCGGCGGGCGACGAGGAGAACCTCCGCAACCCGCTGGATTACAACCCCGAGTTCTCAAGGCGCGCCCGCGCGGTACCGGTTTGGGCCGCCCTCCGCCAACTCGGGGTCGACGGTCTCGCGGAGATGGTCGACCGCTGCTGCGCGATGGCGGAACGCTTTGCGAACTCGCTCAGGGGACAAGACGGTGTCCATGTCATGTTCCAGGAGCTCAACCAGGTGGTCGTCAGGTTCACCTGCGCAGCCGGACGCGACGACGACCACACTCGTGAGGTCATCCGGTCGCTGCAGCTCGAGGGCACGTGCTTTCCGAGCGCGACGGTGTGGCGGGGCTTCGGCGCCATGAGGATCTCGGTGTGCAACTGGCGAAGCGACGAAGCCGACGTCGACCGTTCGGTGAGGGCGATCCTCGCGGCCCACGGCTCGACCTGAGGACGCTTCCACAGCTCGTCCGCAATGCGCAAAGGCTATGACCGTCCCGCGGTCAAGCGCAGGCGATGCGCCGGCCTGCATGGTGACGGTGACCCCACGGCGAGGCGGTCCCCGACAACGAGGCGTCAGCGGCATTGACTCGACCCGTGCACTGTCAGGCTCAACGGTGCGGGCCGCGGCCAACGGCGGCGACGCAAAGCTTTCGCTCGAGCGGTACGAGCGCGACTAATTCACCGTGACAAGGTCCTGGTCGCCAGAGCGCTGAACGGTCCGCGCTCATCGGCCCTGTCGGTGAATCGAGGACCACCTTTTGCGCGACCGGACCGCAGGCTCGATGTGTCGCGTCGGCCCTGAGGCCGCGAGACAGCGCGCCACGCCGGGAATAAAAATAGGCAATCCTGTTTTTATCTAGGCGTAGGAAAGGGGGCGCCGTGAACGTCGCACTCGTCACCGGAGGATCCCGGGGGCTCGGCTACGCCTTGGTCGGCGGACTTTTAGGGGCAGGTTGGTCTGTGGTCACTGATGGCAGGGACCCTCACTCGTTGGCTGTCGCCGAGGAGTCGCTCCGAGAGGCGCTGGCGAAGGGAGCGAGCCTGATCGCCCTCCCGGGAGACGTCACCGACCCGGGCCACCGGGCTCAGCTGGCGGACGCGGTCAAGGCCCTCGGCGGGTTGGACCTCCTGGTGAACAACGCCGGGATCCTCGGGCCGAGCCCTCTGCCCGCCCTCGTCGAGCTCGCCGCAGAGCAGCTGCGGGCGATCATCGAGGCGAACGTGATCGCCCCTCTGGCGCTCGTCCAGGAGCTTGCGGGTCTCCTGCGATCTGCACCGAACGGTCGGATCGTCATGATCAGCTCGGACGCGGCCGTGACGGCGTACCCGGGCTGGGGAGGATACGGCGCGGCCAAGGCGGCCGTGGACCAATTGGGCGCCGTGCTTGCCCTAGAAGAGCCCCGGCTCCGGGTTTGGGTGGTCGATCCGGGCGACCTGAGGACCGACATGCACCAAGCCGCCTTTCCCGGTGAAGACATCTCGGACCGGCCGGAACCTGCCTCCGTCGTCCCGGCGTTCTTGGCCCTCGTAGGCTCCGAGAGCCCGAGCGGCCGCTACGAGTGCCGTGATCTCCTCAGCGAGGACGATCTGTGACCGTTCAGGCGGCGACGCCAACTGCGCAGGGCCACGCGCCTGGCCTTATCGACTTCGTGCTCCCAGCACGGCTCGAAGCAGGCTCACCGCCTGAGGAGCGGGGATCAGGGCGTGACGACGTCAGGCTCACGGTGTCGTGGCGGTCGAGTGCCGGTGTCGAGCACCGTCGTTTCACAGACCTCCCGGAGATCCTCGAGAACGGGGACCTGTTGGTGGTGAACACCTCGGCCACTCTCCCGGCTGCGCTGCGGGGTCGCGTCGGCGACCGGGCCGCCCTGCTCCACTTGTCCGTGCCCGCCGGGCCACACGCCTGGGCGGTGGAGCTGCGGCACCCTCAGTCGGACTGGCGATCCAGCGCGCCCTGGCTCGACGCCCGGCCCGGCACCGTGGTCGTCCTGCCCGAAGGCGGGCGCGCCGTGCTAATGAGCCCAGTTCGCTCGGGACCGGCTCTGGGAGATGTCAGGTTGTGGAGAGCGCGCCTCGAGCTTCCCCGACTGCTCGATCAGTACCTGGCAGACAACGGAAGGCCTGTCCGCTACGGCTATGTGAGCTCGGACCGCCCGATCGCGGCTTACCAGACGGTCTTCGCCGAGGAGGCCGGGAGCGCGGAGATGCCGTCGGCGGCACGTCCGTTCACAGCCGAACTGGTGACCCGACTTGTGAGCCGAGGGATCGGCATCACGCCCGTTCTGCTCCACACAGGTCTCTCGTCCCAAGAGGCGCACGAAGCGCCGATGGAGGAGCGCTTCGCTGTTCCCGGCCCGAGTGCCGCGCGCATCAACGCCACCCGCAGGCTCGGCGGCCGGGTCATAGCGGTCGGCACCACCGTCGTAAGGGCCCTGGAAACTGTCGTGGACCCGCACGGAGTGGTTCTTCCGGGGGCCGGCCGGACCGGGCTTGTGGTCGCTCCAGATCGTCCGGTGAGATCCGTCGACGGGATGATCACGGGATGGCACGAGCCTCGTGCCTCGCACCTGGCCATGATCGAGGCTGTGGCGGGGCGCCATCTGTTGGAGGTGTCCTATGCTGCCGCCCTTGAGGAGGGCTATCTGTGGCACGAGTTCGGCGACAGCCAGTTGATCCTGCCATAGGCGGCCCGCCCGCCAGCCGCCCGGCGGGCGGTGCCGGACGCGCGGGCTGGGCGAGCGGCGCGGTTGTCGAAGGCGAGCTCGCGCCGATCGAGCAAGCGGGCTCGGCCGTGGGTCTCGAGACGCTCGCACCGGCTCGCCGTGCTGTATTGGAGCGCCTCAAACACGTGGGCGAGGACGACGCCGAGTCCATCGCCGGTTCTCTCGGCGTGACGGTCGGTGCCGTGCGTCAGCTGCTGGTCTCGCTCGAGGGTGAAGGCCTGATCGCACATCGCGACGAGAGCTCGGGGCCTGGGCGGCCCCGGCGCCGTTACTGTCTCACCCCGCGAGCCGAGGCCTTGTGGCCGAAGCGTTACGGGCAGCTCGCCAATCAGCTTCTCAATTTCGTCGAGAACAGCGCACCTGTCCTCGTCGAGCAGGCCTTTGAAGCTCGAGGCGACGAAAGGGTGCGCAGGGCGCAGGGCCGCCTAGCGGGAAAGTCGCTCGAGGCACAGGTCGCCGAGCTTGCCACGATCTTGAGCGAAGACGGCTACATGGCCGAATGGCGGCGAGAGCCGGACGGCTCGTGGATGATCGTCGAGCACAACTGCGCCATCTTGGACGTGGCCGTCCGTTACCAGGTGGCCTGTCGTAGCGAGCTGTCGTTCATACGCGAGGTGCTGCCCGCCGCCGTGGTCGAGCGTGTCCAGCACGTGGTCTCGGGAGGACACTTCTGCGCCTACCTGGTCACCGCGGCTCCCTCGGCCCGGTAACGATATTCCGGATGCCCTCAAACCGACGAACGACTACCCTGCGGATGCCAGACGTGGAGGACGGACAACTCGTTTCGTGCGGGTTCGGGAGGCAGCTCCGTGCCGAAGACCTCGCCAAGAAGGCCGTGGACGACAGGGTGAAGACGTTCCTCGGCGAACCGGTCCCAGTCGGCTTCTGACTCCCAGACATCGATGTAGCGGAGTCCTCCCTCGGGACGCTCGACGGCGATGTGAGTGATCAGGCCCTTCGGGGGCTCGTCGCCGAGCCCGTCGGTGATGCGCTTGTAGAAGGCGGCGTCAATCGGGACGTCCTGGGTGAATGCGTACGTCATGGCTGTTCCCCTCCTGACTTGATCCGAATCAAGTTCGGATCAATAATGAAGTCCATGGATCGAGATGTCAAGAGGCGAACCTATGACGCCTCCCATCGCCAAGCACGATCTGCCGAGACGAGGCAGAAGATCCTCGAGGCGGCTCGGGGCCTCATCTTGGCAAAGGGCTACCGGGCCACCAAGATCGCCGATATCGCGGCTGAAGCGGGCGTGAACCTAGACACCGTGTACGAGCTGGTGGGACGCAAGTCGGTGGTTCTTCGCGAACTGATCGAACAAGCCATCTCGGGGATCGGCCGACCGGTCATTGCCGAGGAGCGTGACTACGTTAAAGCAATACAGCAGGAGCCCGACCCGGCAAAGAAGCTCTCCCTCTACGCGAATGCCGTGTGCAAGGTCCAGGGTCGTATGGCGCCGCTGTTCCTGGCGCTCCGCGACGCTTCCTCGACCGAACCCGAGGCCCAACAGGTCTGGCGGGAGATCAGCGAGCGTCGGGCGGACAACATGCGCAAGTTGGTGAGAGACATCCGAGGCAGCGGCCGACTTCGGGCTGGCCTGTCGGTCGATCAGGCCGCCGACGTGGTCTGGGCGATGAACAGCTCGGAGCTCTACGTGCTCTTGACGGTCGAGCGCGGGTGGTCGAGCCGCCGATACGCGAGCTGGCTGTCCGACGCGTGGTGCCGGTTGCTGCTCGACTAATACGGAGCGCGCTCCGGGTGGACGAAGAACAGGTTCAGGTGTGCGAGCCGCTGAATGTGGCGCACTGGCGAGCGACAATGCCATCCGGGCAGTCGCAGTGTCGAGGCCGGCACCGATCGACACACCGAATGAGGCACGGATCCACGCGGTGACCGCGCCCCAAAAGGCGGGTAAGGCATCGCGCTGCCCGAGGAAGCCGGCCCCCAAATCCCCACTCGGTCAAAGGGAAGTTCGAAGTGACCCCAGATGCCTACTCGGCTTCGGCGTCCTTCTTGATCGCTGCCAGCGTCGCCGGGATGCCCTTCTGGGCGAGTTCGAGCCGGTTCGCAATCTGTGCCTGGGCGTCGGCACCGAAGCGTTCCTCGAACATCGCGATGCCACCGGGCAGGAACTCCCAGGACTCGGTCAGCTCCGTCCCGCCATCGACGGGCGTGAAGACATATCCCCAGCGTGTCCAGGTGCCGTTGACGATGAATGCGAACTCTCGACCTCGCTCGGCGGCGACGACCTCCGATCGCGTCTCCCAGGTTCGATCGGGTAGCTCGTTTCGTCCGGTGAACCAGGCCCCGACTTCGGGGCCGGCCCCCTCGTCCCACCAACACGCCTTGCAAACCGGGCTCCACCGGCCCATTCGAGTGATATCGGACACAAGGTCGTAGAGGTCCTCTGGAGAGCGAGCTATGACGATCGCCTCCGAGTGCTTGAGAGGGGTCATCTCCCCAGTCTGCCTATCTGTGCGACTGGTTTCCAGACGCTGACCATCGCTGATCAACGCCCGAGACCCTGCAGGACGACGCCATGTAGGAGGCTCGGGGACAGGGCGGCGAGGCGACCATCCTTGGTCCCTGAGCAGGTAGTTCGTCGGTGACATTCTCTGCGGTCGAAATGTCACGCGGCCCCGGGGAACGTCACCGCTGGTCCCCTTCGCCAAGGCGCCAACTGGGTGCGGCAGATCACAAAGGCTCGGCGCCAGGGAAGCTACGGTGAGTCCCATGACAGATCTTGTCGGTTTCACAAGGGGCCTCCCCAAGGTCGAGTTGCACCTGCACATCGAGGGCACGCTCGAGGCGGAACTGAGGTTCGCGCTCGCACAGCGCAACGGGATCCGGCTTGGCTACGCCGACGTGGCAGCGCTACGGGCGTCGTACCGCTTCAACGACCTGACTTCCTTCCTCGTGAGCTACTACGAGGGCATGGACGTGCTGAAGACAGCTGACGACTTCCACGACCTCGCGTGGGCGTACCTGAGGCGCGCGCACGAGGAGAACGTCCGCTACGTGGAGATGTTCTTCGACCCCCAGGCACACACCTCGCGCGGCGTTGCGTTCGAAACCGTCATCGGCGGGCTCCGACGGGCAGTCGTGGCCGCTCGCCAGCAGTTGGGGCTCCGCGCCGAGCTGATCATGTGCTTGCTGCGCGATTACTCAGCCGAGTACGCCATGGCGACCCTGGTGCAGTCGCTGCCCTACCGCGGGTGGATATGCGGCGTCGGTCTGGACTCGGACGAGCGGGACAACCCCCCGAGCAGGTTCGCCGCGGTCTTCGCCCGCGCCCGGTCCGAGGGCTACCAGATAACCGTGCACTGCGACGTTGACCAGACCAACTCGGTCGAGCACATTCGCCAGTGCCTCGAAGTGATCGGAGTGGACCGGATCGACCACGGGGTCAATGTCCTCGAGAGCGCGGAGCTGACAAAAGAGCTCGCGGCACGTGGGCTCGGGCTCACGGTTTGCCCGATATCCAACCGGTGGGTGAGCGGCGACTTGAAGGCAGCCGAGACAAGGCGGCTCTTGGAGCTCGGCGTCAAGGTGACCGTGAACTCCGACGATCCGGCCTACTTCGGGGGTTACGTCACCGACAACCTCCTCGCCTTGCAGGAGGCGGCAGGTCTCGGGCAAGCCGAGCTCGTCCAGTTGCAGCGGAACGCCATCGAGATCTCCTGGATGGCCTCGAGCGCCAAGGACTGTCTGATCGCCGATCTCGAACGCTACGCCGAGACCGCGTAACTCTCCCGTCGCACCTGGCGTGCACCCTCGAGTCTGACCGCTATCGGCCGACTCTGGCATGGCGAGCGCCGGCAGATCCCTCGCAAACGGGCCGCCGACGACGGCCGGGGTTCCGAGCGGCTGTCCCGCTCTTGCGAAGCTGTCACGACAGCCGTCCGTACCGGGTCCAGGTAGCGTGCGAGGCGTTCCTTTCCGGTTCAGCTGGTGGCAGGGCCGCGCCACAGGTCGATGCCGCTCTCGACGGCGTACCTGTCTATCTCGGCGAGCTCGTCGGCAGAGAAAACGGCCTTTTCGAGCGCCGCCAGGTTCTGCTCCAGCTGGGTGACGCTGCTCGCCCCGATCAAGGCTGATGTGACACGAGGGTCGCGCAGCACCCAGGCAACGGCCATCTGGGCCAGGGTCTGTCCCCGGCGTCGGGCGATGGCGTCAAGGGAGCGCACGCACGCCAGATTGTCCTCGCTGAGCATCTCGAGCGGCAGCGAGCCCTGCCTTGAGGCACGCGAACCTTCGGGCACGCCCTCGAGATAACGGTCGGTCAGCAGTCCCTGGGCGAGCGGAGAAAAGGCGATGCAGCCGACGCCTTCGGTCCCGAGGACATCGAGCAGGTCCCCTTCTATCCACCGATTGAGCATCGAGTAGGACGGCTGGTGGATGAGAAGCGGCGTGCCCAGCCGCCCGAGGATGGCGATGGCCTCGCGGGTGCGCTTGGCCGAGTAGGACGATATCCCTATGTAGAGCGCCTTTCCCTGTAGGACCGCAGAGTGGAGTGCGCCGATGCTCTCCTCGAGGGGCGTGTCGGGATCGAAATGGTGGTGGTAGAAGATGTCAACGTAGTCAACTCCCATACGGCGCAGGCTCTGGTCCAAGCTCGCCAGAAGGTACTTGCGAGAGCCGCGATCGCCGTAGGGGCCCGGCCACATGTCCCAACCGGCCTTGGTCGAGACTAAGAGCTCGTCGCGGTGATCACGAAAGTCTGAGTGGAGGACCCGACCGAAGTTCGACTCGGCGCTGCCGTAGGGGGGGCCGTAGTTGTTGGCCAGGTCGAAATGCGTGATGCCCAGGTCGAAGGCTCGTCGCAGGATGGCGCGCTGATCGTCGAGCGACCGTTCGTCGCCGAAGTTCTGCCAGAGCCCGAGCGACACGGCCGGGAGCAACAGGCCGCTGCGCCCGCAACGGCGATAGGTCATCTGGTCGTAGCGGTCGTCGACCGGACGGTACTGACTCACGATGGGTCACACCCCATTTCTTTGAGGCGGCGGCGGAGGCGTCGCTGGTGGTTGGCCCGAAATCATGGCAGCGGCAGCGCTCAAAGGGCAAGCGCCCCGGAGTCACGACACGGGTCGGTCGTTGCTGGCCTGCCGTTACGCACCGACAACGGCCCCTACAACGACACGTGAGGTACCGGGCGGCGGCAACGCCACGACATCGCCTGTGATCGCCGTGCCGTCAACCGTGAGAGAGACGGTGTTCCCGGGCCCCTGCCGCGTCACTGCGACCTCGTACCAGGTGCCCCGGAACAAGCGCCTTGCGGAGTACCCGGGCCATGAGGACGGGAGGCAGGGAGCTACCCGCAGCCCGGCGTGGGTAGGTCTTATGCCGAGGATCCACTGGGTGATGGCGACGTACATCCAAGCCGAGGCCCCCGTGAGCCAGGCGTTGCGCCCGAGCCCGTACTGGGGATGGGCCGGCCCACAGATGTTCTGGCAGTAGACGTAGGGTTCCACGGCGGCCCGGTCGACATCGGGTCGCGCCAGGGGAAGAAGCTGCCGGTAGTACTCATAGGCCCGGTCGCCGTGTCCGAGCTTGGCGGCGGCGACGACAGACCACGAAGCGGCGTGGCAGAAGATTCCGCCATTCTCCTTGGCACCCGGGGGAAAGGTGCTCGTCCCGTTCACCCGCGGGTCGCCACCGTCATAAGGAGGCCACATCAAGCTCGGCCCGTACGGGGTGCCGAGGATGTCGTGAGCCGAGGCCATGGCGAGCTCGGCCCGCTCGCGCGGGGCGACCTCGGCGATCACGCACCAGCTCTGCGGGATCAGGTTGATGCGATGGCGCTCCTCCGAGGACACCCCGATGAGCTTGCCGTCGTCATCAAAGGCACGCCCGTACCAGGACCCGTCCCAGGCACAGGAATTGACTGCGTCTGCCATCTCGGTGTGCATCTGTCGAAAGCGCGTTGCCTCCGCTCCCCTTCCGAGATGGTCCGCCAGCTGAGCGAGGTCCAGCACGGCGCGGCAGAACTGCATCGCGCACCAGACGCTCTCGGCCAGGCCCGAGCCGTGGTCGACGTTCAAGGTGTCGTCCCAGTCGGAGAAGCCGGACCTTGGAAGACCGTGCGGGCCGCGATTTGCGAGCGTGAAAGCCAACGCCGCCATCATGTGCCCCCAAACGGTGTCATCGGTTGCTTCGTCGCCCGTTCCGGTGAGCGGCGAGCTGGGCACCTCTTCTTGTTCGTAGGGGACCCGCCGTTCCAGGTACGCGTAGTCGCCGGTCTCGGCCAGGTACGCACAGGTGGCTAGGACGAGCCACAGATGGTCGTCGGAGAACCACTGGGGCCAGGTCGGCCTTTCCGCGGCCAGGCCCGGGCCACCTTTGCCACTGAGGGGAAAGAACTGATGCCAGGTGTGCCCGTCCGCGAATTGCACCCCCCACAACCGCTCAATGCGGGCGGCGACTTCCACCGGTGCGGCGTGGACGACTCCCAAGGTGTCCTGGGCCGTGTCGCGGGTACCTATCCCCCGCCCGAGGCCGGTCTCGTAGCCCGACACGAAGCGCGACCAGTAAAGGGTGGTGCGGCACTGCAACGGGCTCCAGCAGTTGAGCATGGCGGTCGTGTCAGCGTCGGGTGCCTGCACGCTGAAAGCCTCGAAGTACGTCTCCCAGTCGGACCCGAGCGCGTCGAAGGCGATCTCGACCTGAGCGGGGTCGCCGTATCGGCTTGTGACCTTGGTGATGTCACCGGGAGAGTCAGTGATCCCGAGCACGTAGACGATCCTGGCCTGCGCCCCGGGCTCGAGGGAGATCTCGTGGTAGAGCGACCCGATGTTGTTGCCGCGGGGAGCCTCGCTCCGGTTCGGGGCGCCCGCCACGACAACAGCCGGCTCCTCCAGCCCCCGGCACCTGCCGACGAAGGCATCGCGGTCACAGTCGTAGCCGAGCGGGGGACGGTCCGAAGCGAAGAACTGGGTGGTGGAAGAGAACCTGGTCCTCGCCAGGATCGCCTGGCGCTGCTCGTCGTAGCGCGAGCTCAGTATGTGCTGGCTCCAGTCGAGATTCTGAAGGTCGTTGAAGGCGTCTTTGAAGCTCAGCTCCACGTAACTGAAGACCTGGACCACTTGGCTCGTCTCGCCGGTATTGGCAAGGCGTAACACCCACAGTTCCGCCGGGCAGGGGTCAGTCGTAGGCGTCGGGGGAACGAAGTACAAGATCTCGGACCGGATGCCGTTCTTTTCGGTCGTTATCCTCGTGTAGCCCGCGCCGTGGCGGCACTCGTAGCTGTCGAGCGGAGCCCGCACGGGCTGCCAGGTCGCGCTCCAGTACTCTCCGGTGTCGTTCCGCCGGAGGTACACATAACGCCCGGGCTGGTCCGCCGGAAGCGAGTTGTAGCGGTAACGGCTGACCCTGCGATCCCGCGGATCGCGGTCGAAGGAGAAGCCGCCGCCGGTATTGGAGACAATGCCGCCGTAACGGCCCTGTCCGAGGTAGTTCATCCAAGGGGTCGGAGTGTCAGGGCGGGTAATCACATACTCCCGGGCACCGGGATCGTAGTAACCGTAGGGGTTGGCGGCCAGGACGGTGGCATCGACGACGTTGTCGGGCCCCGTTGCGTGGGGATGATCCATAGCCCTCGAACCTATATCTGTCGACTCGGCAATGTCCTAGAAGGCGGCGCCGAGATCCACCGGCCCGCCCCGGTTCTCCGTGGCAATGCCCCGTCGGACCCTTGAAAACAAGATTGGCGCCGGCCCGTGAGCCGGTTCGGGAGACGCCACCCGGCGACTTCCCCGATCCGAAGTCGCTTTCCCTGCCTGAGGACGCTGAAGCGCAGAAGTGCTACAGCTCGGTATTCGACCGCCCGCGTGAGCTCGAGTTCGCTGAAAGGCACTGTCGATCGCCTTGAGCTGATCGGGCGCTCGTAGAAGCGAGGTTCAAGGGACGCTGCAGAACGCAGTCGAGCGGTCTCTGGCGAACCAGGCGCCTAGGAGAACTGGGTCAAGAAATGCTCGTTCGCCGTGAACATGTCGTCGGTCAAGTTCCATATCTCCTCCAACGAACAAACGGCGGCAGTCAGCGGGTCAAGAGCCATCGCCTGGTAGATGGCCTCCCGGTCCTTGTCGAGATGCCCCTTCACGACGAGCTCCTGCACAGCGATGTTGCTCCGGTTCAAGGAGGCCAACTGCGGGGGGAGGGCTCCCACCACACAGGGGTGGACGCCGGCACGGTCCACGAGACAGGGGACCTCGACGCAGGCTCCGCGAGGCAGATTCGTGACGAGGCCCTGGTTGAGCACGTTGCCGTTGATGCGAAGAGGGCTACCTGTCTCCACGGCGTGAATGATCTGGGCGCCGTACTCGTCCGAGCGCGTGAGCTCGATCGGCTCGGTGCCGGCAATCTGCCCGGCGACCTCTTTCTCGTAGGCGGACTCGTGAAGTTTCGTAGCGGCAACGCAACCACCGGTTTGCCCGTTGCCGAACCACGCCGAGTAGTCCGAGCCCGTCGACTCGAAGCTCTCCACCAAAGAAGAGAGGAGATCGGGGCGCTTGCGGAAGTACGGGAGGTACTCGGAGGCGTGGCCGCTCGACTCGGTGACGAAGTAGCCGAACCTTCGCATGAGCTCGAAACGCACGGGCTCCAAGGCGACCGTCTCGGGCTTGTCCAAGTGCGAGCGCAGGCAGGGGTACAGATCTTTCCCGGCGTGCTCGAGGGTGAGGAACCAGGCTTGGTGGTTGATGCCGGCCACCCAGTAGTTGAGCTCCTCGTATGGGACATTGCAGTACTCGGCAAGCAGGCGCGCCGTGCCTTGGACGCTGTGGCAGAGCCCTACCACTCGAAGACCCGACAGGGCCGTCCGCCAGGTGAGGATTGCCATGGGATTCGAGTACTGCAGGACCAGGGCATCCGGGCACAGTTCCGCCATGTCCTGGATAAGGCCGTCGAAAACGGCGAGATGACGCAAGCCGCGGAAGATGCCGCCGGGCCCGAGCGTGTCACCGACGCACTGGCCCACGCCGTAACGCTCCGGAATGGTGATGTCGGCTTCCCACTGCCTGGTCCCGCCCACCTGGATCGTGACGATCACGTAGTCGGCCCCTTTGAGGGCATGACGACGATCGGTCGTGGCGGTCACCCGCCCCGACGACCCGGCGGTCTCTGCCATGCGGCTTACAAGTCCGTGGGCGCGCGCGAGCCTTTCGGCGTCGATGTCCATGAGCACTATCTCGTTATCGGCAAGTTCCGCGAAGGTGAGGATGTCCCTCGTGAGGTTCCTCGTGAACACCACGCTCCCAGCTCCTATGAACACGACTCTCACTGCGCAGCCCTCCTATCTATGAGCCCCAGGCCTGTACTCCGGGGATTTCAGTTCCTTTGTGATTCCCGCTACGAAAGGGCCAGCGACGCGCCATTACTGACGCATCGGAACCCGTGCGAGCGGATGAAGCCTCGAAGCGCGATCGCTGCTCAGTCCCGCCAAAAAAAGTTGTAGACAACCGACACCCGCGACGTTAATATGCCGCGCTACACCACGAGGGGGGCTCAAGTGGCAGCTGATCCGTCGACGCCAGGTCATCGCGCGAAGTGCGGGGAGACGCCGACGGTGGGGTCAACGTTGCGGACAAGTCATCGACATTCGGTGGGTCCGATCGACGCTGGCGCGTAACCGCGCCGGCCGGGTAACTCGACTGCGAGGAGGGGGCAAATGCGAGGAGTAGGGAAAAACTGGCGCACCGGTGCTTTGTGCATCTTGTTGGTCGGCGCGAGCGTCGTGCCGATCGTGATCTTGAACACTGTCGCGTCAGCGACGAGCTCGCCCACGCAGATCGTTTACGTTCAAAAAAGCGGCCAGCAGACCACCGGCCCGTTCGTCGAGTACAAGGGCGGGGGCGGTAACACCTCGACGCAATCCCTGTCGCTCGCCAGCAGCACGTGCTCCTCCCCAGGTTCTAGCGTCTCCACGGTCTCGAACTCGGCCTCGGCCCCCCTGCTTCCGCTCAGCGCGTCTTACTACCCAAGCGGCTATGGCTCCTCCGCCACGCCGGCATCGGTGGGCAGCGCTCTGGTCGGGAACGGTTCGCGGGCCTTGGCGGAGACGGGTGTGTGTTACAAGTCCACGACCTCGCCGGGTTACACAGTCCAGCCCAACGAAGGGCTGGTCTTCAGTATGGGTGAGAGCAACATCTTGACCCAAGGGCAGCTTTTCAGTGAAGCCTCGATTCCCTTGAAGAACAACAACAGATCAGTGGTCAAGGTCGACCTCGTGCTCCGCAAGGCCAACTCGTCCGGCGTCGAGCAACCCGTTGAGACGGTCGGTCCCATCACCGTTCCGGCAGGAGGCACCGAATCGGAGGACGACACCAACGACTGTCCTGTCGTCAGCACGGGGCTCCTCTCGAGTGCTGACGAGTTTGACCAGGTCGAGCTTCAGGTCGCCTCACCAACAACGGGTTCGGTCTCTGTGATCGGTCCCAACTGCGACTCCGACAATGACGCCGACGACCAAGGTCTGCCCACCTTTACGGTGGCCAGCTCCGCAGCCGTGTTCACGAGCGCGGCCAGCGCCACCATCGCGGCGGGCGCGGCGGGCACCTTCACGCTCCCCGTGAGCGCGACCGGCACGCCCACCCCCACGTTCTCGCTCTCGGGCGCTCCCTCGGGTGTGAGCCTCACCAATACCGCCACCGCGAGCGGGACCGCTACCTTGAGCGGCAGCAATGTCGCGCCAGGTGTTTACACCTTCACGATCGACGCCAGCAACAGCGTCGGTACGACAGCCCAGAGCTTCACCCTCACGGTGCTGACCGTCATCACGCAGACGTCCCCCCTGGCGGGCTCCACCACGACGGTTGGGAGTTCAAGTTTCGGTGCCCAGCTCAATACGAGTGGACAAAGCGGCGCAGTCACCTTTGTCCAGAGCACCGGCCAGGCCAGCCTCATCGTGTCGTCGAGCGGCGGCATCAAAACCGTCGGGACCTTGGCGCCCGGTGGCTACAGCGCCTCGGGCACCGACTCTGACTCCACCGGCGACACCGGGACCTGGTCGTACAGCCTCAATGTCTCTTCGACAACGATCGCCCAGGCCGGGCCTTTCACGGGCTCCACCACGACAGCGGCTACTGGGTTCAACGATCAGCTGATGACCACAACGGGAACCTCAGTCGGAACGGTCACCTTCACACAAGCCGTCGGCGCGCCCACCCTGACCGTGTCGTCGAACGGTGCCGTCAGCAGCACCGGCCAACTTTCTGCAGGCTCCTACACCGCCTCGGGCACAGACACCGACAAAGATGGCGACTCGGGGTCCTGGAGCTACACCTTAAACGTGGGTGCGACCACCATCGTCCAGGTTGGACCCTTCACGGGTTCGACCACGACGAC
>Ga0181520_10003654_pt1 | contig 26762 bp, 31 predicted proteins | sample PEATcosm2014_Bin_29_FD_132451 | JGI IMG/M metagenome (GOLD analysis project Ga0181520, IMG submission 132451) | Peatland microbial communities from MTU Mesocosm Facility, Houghton, MI, USA - PEATcosm2014_Bin02_30_metaG | ecosystem: Environmental > Terrestrial > Soil > Wetlands > Peat | place...
AAACGGTCCATCGATACCCTATGGAGGGAAATCGGCGACCTGCTCAATGCCATTACGCCTGGCGAGTGTTCGAACTTCTTCGCCTCCTGCGGGTATGTAAACACTTAAATCGAAAACGCTCTAGACCCAATTGGCGCATGATAGAGAAATCAACGGAAGGGCCCGTTTCGAAGGATTTTTGAGGCCAAACGAGAGCCGAAGAACGGGTACCCCTATCCACCCCCACCCCGGTTTTCAACCTAACCGATAGCAAACAAATAAGTTAGGCTCGAAACGCTTTTCGGAAGCGTTGAAAACAAAGGACTTGCGCCCGCAGAGGCTCTTTGGGAACAGCCTTCTTCCAGGTCCAGGCAGCTCTATCGGCCCTTCTTCTTGCCCGGTTTGCCTTGTTTGCCCGGTTTGCCCGATTTCCCCGCCTTGCCCTTTTCCTTCTCTTTTTCCTTCTCCTCGGCCGAATGAGTCAGAGGCAGCGGGCCAAGATCGGGGCCGATGCGCTTGAGCTGGGTGTCGATCATCTCGTAGCTGATGGTGCGCGGATTGGCCGGACGAGTAACGCCAGTCACCGGGTCGACGGTCAGATCCTGCCCGTTGGCAATCTGGAAGCTGAAGGTGGGCGCGCTTCCTCCTGCCACAGGTTGGAACGTCGCCTTCACCGGCAGGAAGCCCTGAATGGGATGCAGCCGGAAGGCCGTCTCATACCGATGCCGCTTCACGCTCCAGGTAAAAACCCGGATCTGGTCGAAGTCGAAGGGCAAACCCGATTTCGGCGGGCTCAGCAGCGTCAGGTACTCGGGGACCTCGTGGTTGGGAGTATTGGCCTCGGAGTCGGTGATCTTGGTCAGCACGTATACGCCGACGTAGCGCTGGCCTTCGGCGTAGATGCCGATTTCGTCCGGCACATCCACGTCCAGGCGTCCGGCGAGCAGCCAGCCGGCACGGCCTTGCGCATCCCGAACCAGCCACCAATCCTCCATCACCGGAGGCGGGGGCGGAGTGGCTGCAGTCGCAGGAAGCGCTCCTAACTTGGGTTGAGGACCGGCCGCTTTCGGCGCGGGAACCGGCGGCGCGGGATGGGGCGCCACTGGCACAGGCGGCTTGGCCGCAGTGGTTCGCGCAGGCGCTGAGCCTGGGGCCACCTTCACCACCGAAGCCCGAGCCAGCAATTGCACCTTGGCGTTGGCCGCCAGCAGATAAAAGTGGGCCGTATCGCGACCGGGAAGCAGATGCAGGTAAAGATCGTCGCGAAGCACACCGGTGGCGACCACCGGGTCCTGCTTATGTTGCACGGCAAGCTGGTCGAAGGTCTTGAAGGCCGTGTCGTCGATCACGGCACGGTCTTCGATCCAGCCGATCTCGTTCTTCTGCGTCTTGACCTTCAGGAAACGGTGACCGTGCTCCAGGACCTCGAGTTGCTGCCCATTGGTCACCTCGGCGACGCGATTGGAGACTGCGGCAACCCGGTCATGCAGGTACATCTGCCGGGCCGCGACATAGACCCATTCGTGGTGGATCGGCCGGAATCGGTTGCAGCCCGAGCTGAGCACGACAAGGCACAACGCCACCCACAGCGGCAGGGTAGGCCGCAGGAGCCTTGGAGAGGAGACCGATGGGATTGGAGATTGCGTGAGCACAGCCGGTGGCGATCTTCTTGAGGATAACACTTTGAGGGACGCGCGACAGTCCCCGATGGGCTGCAGCCTGTGGTTGGCTGCTGGATTCCGCCTAAAGCGGCGCCGCAACAATGGCGACGGGCGTAGCGCCGGTATCACCGGTTAACTGCACATCCAGCAGCCCCGCCGTGGTGCTGTCAAAGGTGAATGTGTCGAGATAGGGGCCGCCGTTGGCGTTTACGCCCAGCAGAAATGACTTGCTGCTGTCCTCGGCCAAGCCCGCCGGTTCCGACCCCGCCGTGGCCGGGCTGTTTTGCACGGAGAGCGAGGGCGACGTGCCGGAGGTGACTACCTGAAATCCGGTGATATTCCCCGTGCTCGTTCCGTTCCAGTTGGCCACATACACATAGTCTCCCGTGGAAATTGGAAGAATGGCGTGGGGCCCGGACCCGGTCCCGCTGGAATAGGGCGCACTGTAAGTGAACTCGACTGGGCTGCCGCTGGCGATAGAGAAAGCGCGCAAGGCCCCCGTGCCGGTAGAAGAAGTCGGGAAGGCCGCGGTTTCGCCGACGTAGAGGTAGCGGCTTTGGGGGTCGAAAGCCACAGCCACCGATGCCCCTGCAGAGTTGTAGGGTTTGTTGAGGGTCAGGGGGTTTCCAATCGGAGTCTTGTTCCCTGAAGCAAACGGGAAGGTCTCTGTGCCTGTGGAGCCCAGCGCCACGGACACCAGCAGGCCGCTGGGGGAGATTGCGATTCCGCCCCGCTGCACCGTGGTTGAGCCCAAGGCCAGCGAAGGGGGCTGCGAGTTGATCAACCGCGATGTGTCCAACTGGCCCGCCGAAGACCCGCTCGTAAGCAGAGGGATGGCAAACAGGTTTCCGGAGTCCGAGGCGTCCAGGAGCCAGCTTCCGGTTGGGTCCACCACCAGCGCCGCGGCTTGAATGTCGTTGGGATAGACAGCCGTCGTGTTCTCAGTGAGCGCGCCCGTCGAAGCGTCGATGGTGTAAAGGTAGATGCCATTGAGCGTGCTGACATAAAGAAAGCTGCCGGTGGGATCGATGGCCATGGCGTATGGCGTGCTGGGGACCGCATAGGGGCTGCCCGAGAGCCCGTTCAATTTGCCCGACACGATGGACTCGCCGATGATCTGGCTGCTGCCGCTGCTGCTGGAGTTCAGGATGTAGTAATTGCCGCTGGTTGCCGTAGTGCAGTTGGTGGTGCAACTCGTGCTGGTGGTAGTCGACGGAGCCTGCCAGAAATCGCCGCAACCGGCCACTCCGCCCAGCACCAGCAACCCAGCCAAAAACGGCATTGAACCCGCAACCATCCGTGCACAACTTCCGCATTTCATCGGCAACCCCTTTTTCGTGGTGCGGGTTTGATGGATCTCAGAACCTCGAAGCTTCCCGGTCGAAAGCACAGGGTACGGTTCCGGCGCGCCAATTGTCTGTGCGCAACTCTGGAACTGGCCTGCTCAGAACAAAAAGAGGCGCGCGCAGCAGAACAGGGCAGAAATGGCTTACATCGGTTCCACGGTGGCGCTGTACTAGACGGCGGCAACTTCAGCTTCCAGCGCCGACTCCGCCTCGGCCCGCACCTGATCAAGCACCGTGCCAATGGCGTGAATCACGGCCGCGACGCGCACCACGGCGGCCACAAGCTCTTCGGTGGCGCCCTTGTCGCGGACCACTTTCTCATGAGCGTCCACGCACTTGCCGCAGCCGTTGATGGCAGAGACGGCCAGCGCCCAGAGCTCGAAATCCACTTCTTCCACACCGTGGCCGCGCAGGCCGTTCATGCGCAGCCGGGCCGGCATGGTGGCGTATTTAGGGTTGGAACTGAGGTGATGGAAGCGATAGAAAATGTTGTTCATGCCCATCACCGCGGCCACGGTCTTGGCGGCTTCCAGGGCCTGGGGTGAAAGCTGCTCCGCCGCGGCGCTCAACACCGGTCCCGTGAGGCCTTGGCTGCGCGTGGCAATGGCGGTGGCAACCACCGTTCCCCACAATTGCTGCGCTGTCAGCTCGCTATTGTTGCGCACCAGCGAGGAGTAGTTCAGCTTCAGATCCTTGGCGGAAGCAGGTAGGGTATCGATCAAAGAATCGAGAGTCATGAGTCCTCCGGACAGCCGGCAGCAAACGGCTGACAGCTCACAGTCGGCCATTTCGGAACCAGGCTATATGCTGTCTGCCGTTTTCAAACTGTCCGCTGTCAACTGATGGCTGTTAGCTGTTTCTAGACGTGAATCGTCTCTTCGCCCTTGTGCCAGTTGCAAGGGCAAAGCTCGTCGGTCTGCAGCGCATCCAGTACGCGCAACACCTCTTGCGGGTTGCGGCCCACCGAGAGGTCGGTGACGTAGACGAAGCGGATGACGTTCTCGGGGTCAACAATGAACGTGGCGCGCTGGCTGACGCCGGCCTTGATGTCCAGGATGCCAAGCTCGCCGGAGAGTTCGCGCTTGATATCCGACAGCATGGGGAAGGGCAAGCCCTTCAGGTCGGCATGGTTGTTGCGCCAGGCCAGGTGAACGAACTCCGAATCGATGCTGGCGCCCAGAATCTGGGTGTCGCGGTCCAGGAATTCCTGGTTCAGCTTGCCGAAGGCGGCGATCTCGGTGGGACAGACAAAGGTGAAGTCCTTGGGCCAGAAGAAATAGACCTTCCACTTGCCGGGGAAGCTCGTTTCGGTAATGGTCTCAAAGGCCTTCTTGATGTCGAGGTCGACCACGGCGGTCACTTCGAAAGCGGGGAAATTCTCTCCAACAGTAAGCATGTATCACTCCTTGAGGTTAATGAGGCAGTTGCGGTGCGCGAATGCCGGGACAGCAGTCCGCTGAGAATTGGGTATCGACGAGGCCATGTGGCCCGCATCGCGATGCTATGAACGGGGCTTGTAATTAAGATGCCTGCGCGTTGAGGAGGGATTCCGAAACTGCGGGGATGAGGTGTTCGCGAAGTCCGTCAAGCGGGAAAGCCGGCGGGCGCGCCTGCACCTACTTGGGCGCTGCCAGAGGCATGGTTTCGGGAATGGCCGGAGAGGTGACGATCTTGAAGGAGTTGAAGAACCGGGTCACATCCTGCTCGCGCCGCGCGGCCGCGGACGGGAAGGCCGCTGTCAGCATATAGAGCCGAGGGTTGGCGTAGATCAGGCGGGCATTCATCACTCCGCCGCCCACGTTGCGCGCCTGAAAGTCCCTTCCCGGATATCCGCCTGCCACCGTAACGTGCGATTCGTTTACCAGGATAGTCTGGGTGCGCGCCACCGCGTCATCCCGCGCCGTGTCCAGCATATAGTCGGGCGAGCTCTCGGTCACCCGGACAACGGGGGGATTGTCTTCCCACGCTACGGAATAAGTGGTTTCCGCATCGGGATTGGCGTAGATCATGTTCACCTGGTCTTGCCCGCCCCGCTCGTTGAAGGCCGGAACCTGGGTCTCCCTGACCTCGGCCGGCATGTCCACGGTGAAGCCGCTCGCCGTCCTGTCTTCCTTCTTCCAATTGGCGATCGCCGGCCGGACCGAACTACTGGAATCCTGCACGCCGTCATCTCCCGCCGGGCGCACCAAACCCAACGCCTGCCGATGCAGGTAGATGTAGCCGAGAGCCAGTACCCCGACGACCGCCAAGGCAATGTAGTGCCAGCGCTTCACTCTCTCCATCCTGACAACTTCCCCTCTGCGATGCAAGTCCATTCTTGTCTTTTCCATACGATGAGTGCACCCGGGGCAAGAGTCGCGCGAGCGCCTTCCAGGTCACAATGGGAGGCCGATTGAAATAGTTCGTCTCAATTCGGCGAAACCAAGTGCAACCTTTTTCAATCCGGAGCATCTCAATAAATAACAAGCAGAGGCTTCCTCGAATTTTGTCCCCTCCGAGAAAGGTATCCACTCCTTTTTGAAGGTCCAATTTATCGGATCTCTCGTCAAACGCCCCCCTGGACCCCCCACCCAATAAGGCCTCTCGAGCGGGCCTGCCGGAAGGCAGGCCCACATGCTTTTTTGACCCGCATGATACAAACCCATCCTTTCAACACTCCTGCCTCCGGTTAGAATCGGAGCAAGATGACGCCCTCTCGCACCCCGCTAGCCCATCCGGAAGAGTTCACCCGCCAGGCGCCCGCGCCATCGGCGGCCCCCAACGGGGTTCATTGGCTGCCGGTTGCCGGCTGGGAGAAGTTTCCCTGGCTGTGGCACGGTTTCAGCACCCGCAAAGGCGGCTTCAGCCGCGCCTATTGCGCCGCCGACGCCCCCGGCGAGCTGAACCTGGGCTTTACCGAAGCCGACAGCAGGGACGTGGTCTCCGCCAATCGCCGCCTACTAGCCGAAGCGGTGACGGGCAGTGCGGAGACGCCGCTGATCGCCATCCGCCAGTTCCATTCCAATCTCGTGGTTCGCACCACCCCCGCAGATCAATCCCGGCAGCCGCTGTGGAAAGCCGACGGGCACATCACGGATGAGCCCGGGTTGCTGCTGGGCGTGCAGACAGCCGACTGCATTCCGGTGCTGGTGGCCGACCGCGAGCGTCGCGCGGCGGGCGCCTGTCATGCCGGCTGGCGAGGCACGGTCAAGCGCATCGTGGAGAGCGGAGTGGGCCGCATGAGGCTGGAATTCGGCTCGCGCCCCGAAGACCTGGTAGCCGCCATCGGCCCGGGAATCGGTCCCTGCTGCTATGCCATCGGCGAAGAGGTGCTATCCGGCTTCGAGTCCCAGTTTGTCTATGCCGGCGAGTTGTTCCACGAAGTCGACGACACCGACCCGGTGCGGACCAGGTATCCCATGCTGTTTTTAAACCAGCGCGCCCCCTGCCACGCGCCCCTCGGCCCCACCGCCCTCCATGTGGACCTTGTGGAGGCTAATCGCCGCCAGTTGCTCGATGCCGGCCTCAAGCCGGGATCGATCCAGATCGTCGGCGGGTGCACCCATTGCCAGACCGGTCTGTTTTTCTCGCACCGCGCCTCGCAAGGCCACGCCGGGCGAATGATGAGCGTGATTGGCATCCGGCCGCCGGGTCCCAGCGACTAACCGGGGCCGCGAACTGGTATTTTTTAGTGCGGTTCGAACACTCCGGGCCCCCAGAGCCTCTCAGCCAATGGAAGGTGAATTTTGAACGACCGCATCCATCAGGCGCATCTGGTACTGCTTGCTCAAGCCGGCGACCGCGACGCGCTTGAGGCTCTTCTAAGAGGGATCCAGCCCAACCTCCATCGCTACATTCGTAGCCTAACCGGGATGGACGGCGCCGACGACGTGCTGCAGGACGTGTTTCTCGAAATCTGCCGCCATCTGCGCGCCCTGCACGAGCCGGAATTCTTCCGCGCCTGGTCCTACCGCATCGCCTCGCGGGCCGCGTTCGCCTTCCTGCGCAAGCGGCGGCTGTGGCAGTCCCGCCACGAGGAAGAAGTGGAATTGGATCACTTGCCCGCCCAATACCAGCTCGATTCATCGCAATTGCGGGCCGAACTCCTCAGCCTGCTCGACGCGGTCTCGCCTGCCAGCCGCGCCGTGCTCCTGCTGCACTATTTTGAAGATCTGACTTTGCAGGAGGTCGCCGCCATCCTCGAACTGAGCCCGGGCACGGTCAAATCGCGCCTGGCCTACGGGCTGCAATGTCTCCGCACCGCAACCGAAAAGGAAGGGATTACTCCATGACAGAAGCCTATGAGTCGATTCTCCGCAAGTCTTTGGATTCCGTAGATCGCCGGCAGAAATGGATGAAGGTCGTCGCCGTGGTCATGATCGTTCTCGGCTGCGCCAACGTGGCCTTCGCCATGGCCTCGCTCCAGGACATGCGCCTGCTTTACATCGCCACCTTTGTGGGCCTGATCTTCTGGACTGGCGGCCTGGCCGTAGCCATCCTCGGCGTCTCCAACCGCAACGCCCAATTGGTGCTCCGCGCCCTGGCCCTCGTGCTTGAAGCGACTCCGCCTGAAAAGCATTGAATTCCGGCCAGCGCGCAGCCGGCCACCAACCCCTGTTTCCCATCCATATCGCGTTTCTTGCGAAATGGATGGGAAACCCCAGCCCTCGCCCAACCTCAGCCCCCCAGGCCCTCAGGCCCCAGTCCGTCAGTCCTCCGCCGGGTGATAGCATGGGGTCCGACCACAACCAAGACCTTCCGAGGGCACCAACCCATGCTCGAACCCGGCCGCCTGGCGCGAAGCAATAACTGTCCGCCGTCCCTGCGATCCAGCGCAGCGGTCTTGTTAGGTGCACTCTTCTTGAGTTGGCCTGCGTTCTATAACGGATTTCCCCTCATCTATGCCGATTCCATGAGCTATATGGCCGATGGGCGGCCGGTCGCGCGGGCAGTGTTCCTTCACCAGACCTCGGACTACTACGGGATGCGGTCCTTTATCTATAGCCTGGGGATCCTGCCCTTTCATTGGAATTTCTCTCCCTGGCCGGTCGTTGCGCTGCAATGCCTGCTGGCAGCCTTCGTGGTTTGGCTGGTTATGCGAGCCGTTTTGCCCCGCCGCTCGGTTCCCTGCTACCTCGGCCTGATGTTCTGCCTGAGCCTGTTGACCAGCGCCAGTTGGTATTCCAGCATCGTGCTGCCCGACATCCTGGGCCCCTTGGCCTACCTTGCGTTTTTCCTGCTGGTCTTTGCGCGCGATTCCCTCTCCCGGCGCGAACGCTATGCTCTCTACGGCATTGCCTGGTGGGGCCTCACCGCGCATTCCACCCACTTCATGCTGGCCGCCGGGCTTTGCCTGCTGGTGGCCCTGATGCTGACCGTGGAGCGGAGGCCCCTGCGGCGCATTGTCCTCCCGACCGCGGAAGTGGCCGCGATTGTGCTTGTGGCGGCCTTGGCGCAGTTGGCGCTGCACGGCTACCTCTACGGCAAACCCTCGCTCAACGGCGAGCGCCCGCCCTATCTGATGGCCCGCATCGTCGCGGATGGACCGGGGCGCTGGTATCTGGAAAAGAACTGCGGGCATCTCACGTGGTTCATCTGCGGCCATCTCGACCATCTCGCCGATAATCCCGACGATTTTCTCTGGGCGCCGGACGGCATTTGGCAAACCGACACCGACGAGGAAAACAAGCAGCTTGTGCGAGAAGAGATGCCTTTGGTTCTGGCCACGATGCGTGCCTATCCGCGCGAACAGTTGGCGCGCTCTAGCCGCAACTTCTGGGACCAGCTGAACCGCTTCGGCCTATTTGACCTGGAGCCCAGCGATTGGGTCGGTGCTGAGTTCGGACGGATCATGCCCGCCGCGCAAACCGGATACACAAGGGGACGCCAGGCGCACAACGCTCTGCCGCTTGAGCTGTTCAGCGACACGCAATACTGGGTGGTGCTGGCCTGCCTGGGGCTTGTGTGTCTGGGCATGGTTGCGGGCTTCATCTCACGGATCTTTCCACACCGCCCTGTGCGGCTGCTTGAACTCGGCGTAATCGTCCTGGTGATGCCTGTGGCCAACGGGCTGCTGACCGGCGTCTTGTCGATGCCCGACGATCGCTATGAGGCCCGCGTAATCTGGCTGCTGCCCATGCTCGCCGGGCTCATGGGGATGAGCTGGCTTTCGCGTGATGAGCAAGAAACCCGGCAGTTGAATTCAGAATTCGCGCGCTGAAAACCAGAATTCCCAAGTCTCGGGCTGAGACCTGGGAATCCGCAAACCTCACCACAGGCCTCGGGCAACTAACCCCTAGTCCCTAACCCCTAATCCCTGTATTCAAGCCGCGGGGGTCGCCTCGTCGGGGTTCACCAAGTCGCGCAGCTCTTTGGAGGGCTTGAAGTAGGGCACGCGCTTGGCCGGAACTTCGACCCGCTCACCGGTCTTGGGGTTGCGACCGATGCGGGGATTCCGTTGCCGGATGCGAAAGGACCCGAAGCCGCGAATTTCAATCTTGTCCCCACTCTGCAAAGCCCCGATCACGGAACCAAAGATGGTCTCGACGATGACTTCGCCGTCCCGGCGCGTCAGATCGCCTAAACGAGTCACCTTTTCCACCAAGTCAGCCTTCGTCATTTCCTTTTCGCCTCCGCTCCCAGCATAATTGGATTTTGCTGAAAATGCGTGAAATACGGTTGCACCCTCGCAACCATTGTAGTTTGCCGGTGTCCTAAAGAAAACTGGACACTTAGCATTTATTTTCGGGGCCGGGGAACGCCCTTCCGGTGTCCGGTGAGACACCCTGTGGAAGGATTGTACCCTATGGCAGGGGTTGGCTCTTCTTGGCTAGGATTGCCGCTTGCTGCCGTGGCCGGGTTGTGCTGCCGCTCTCTTTTGGTCTGTCGTTGTGGTGTCCAGGGCGCGGCGCGGCGGGAGCCGCGCGGCGCGCACGGGTTTGCCTGTTGGGGTTGGCTGTGCGGCGCGACGGGCGGGCGGCGGGCGCGCAATGTGGGGCGGCGCGTGCGACCGTGGACAGACCGGCGCGGCTTTTTTGCGCCGGGCGCTTTGGCCACGGTTGAGCCGCGCGGGTGAGCCCTCTGCGCGCGCCCGGCGACTGCCCGCCGATGCGCTTTCCCTGCCGGTTGTGTTCTTTATCAATCGGCTTTTTATCCGGTGCGCGCAATGGGTTGCCCCCCGAAAAACTCAGTGGCTATCCCCTTTTTTCGGGCGGGCAGGGTCCTATTGTGCGCGCCGGTATCGATGGTTTTTTATAGCTTTTCGGGCTGGCCTTGGGCGTGAGCTTCAATGCTGTTGGGGGTTGGCTATCCGCTGTGTTTGACCAGCACGCCTTGCGCGCGCCGGGGTCCCGCGCCCTAGCGCCTGAAGGAGCGCAGCGACGAATAGCGGGCCGGTTGCGCCGGCCTTGGGTTGGCTTGGCGCGGGGGTCTTGCGAAGCAAGCCGCGCCGCAGCGCGGGGGCGCGCGTAGCAGGGCAGTTTGGCGGCAGCCAACGGCACGGCGCTTCCAGCGCCGGGCCGTGCCTTTGCTGCGGTGTCCTGCGGCGTGGAGCTTAGAGCAAGTCGAGACGGTCGAGGGCGTCGGCTAGATGCTTGCGGGCTTGGGGGAGGGTGTAGAAGACTTTGCGCTCGGAGCAGTGGAGGGCTTTGGCTGTCTCTTTCCCGATTTGGGACTCCCGATAGTGGAGCAGCAAGACGCCTTGCTCTTCTTCGCTGAGCATGGAAAGGGCTTTCTCGAAGTCGATCACGCGCACCAGGCGGGCGTCTGCTTTGCGGCGGTCGCGGACCTTGCAGCCTTGGTATTCGTAGTCAGTGGTTTTGGCGGCGCGGAGGGCGGCGCGGTCGGCTGCCCACTGGCGCAGGCGAATGACGGCTAAGACTTCATTGGGTGTCATGGCTCCGCCGCGCGGCGTGGATTGACGGTCGACGGCGTGGAGGGTGTGGAGTGTGGCTATTCGTCTTGGGGCTCCCATGGCGGTCCTTCCCATTCGGGCTCTGCGGCGAGTGTTTCGGCCCAGGACGGGCCGCGCGTGGTTTCGGTGGGGGATTGGAGCCATTGGGCCGATGCTGGCGCTGTGGACGCCTTTCGCTCTTCTGCCGTCGATTGCCGCGAAGCCGAGGCGAGTGCGTCTAGTGCGTCCACAGTTGGGAACAGTACCGCGATCTGGGAACAAGTGTCAATCCATGGGACAGGCGGCGAGGACGCGCGAAGCGGCGGCGCGGGCTTCCTCGTACATTTGGGCCGGTTCGGTGAGGGTTGAGGCATCCCACAGGTCTTCCGCGGCATGGACCAGGATGTGGGCGAGGCGGGCGGCGGCGGCGGGCTGGGTGATGAGCGGGCCTTGGACTTCCACGGTGGGGTTTGGGCTCATGCGGGCCTCACGGCGGCGATGAGTGGCCGGATGGGGGTTTGCAGGCAGGACGCACAGCAGAACGGGCCGAATTGGGGATCGGGAGGGTGGCGGCGGGCGCAGGTTGGGCATTGCAGGACGGTTGAGCGGGTGATGGCCTTGGGGCGCGGCTTGAGGGCGTGAGGGGTGGGGGTGGTCATGCTTTACCGCCTTTCTGTTTGAGGACCGACAGCGCAACTTGCGCGGCGTAAAGGAGTTGGGAGCCGTCGCGCCCGTCGAAGACTTCCAGGGTGATGCCTTGGGCGATGCAGGCAATGGCGGCGCGGATGGTTGGCAGGCTGTCCATTTTGGGCATTGCCAGCTTGTAAGCGACGCTGGCCATGCGGAGGGCTTTGGGTGCGTTGAGGCCCTTGCCGGTGGCGAGGGCGTGGGCCCGGGTCCATTCGTCCCGGCAGTGGGCGAGGGCGTGGTCTACCCGGCTGGTGCGGTCGCGCGGCGGGGTTGCGGCGGCGTCGATGGCGAGGGGTTGGCGATGGGCGATGAGGGCGAGTCTCATGCTGACTTTTCCTTTCTCCATGCGATGAAAGGCTTCTTGATGGTTTCCAGTTGGTGCAGGTGGATTTCGGCTAGGTCTTGTTCCATGTACCGGACGGTGGTTGCTAGGTCCGAATGGCCTAGGAGGGCCTGCACGAGGCGCAGGTCTTTGGTTAGCAGGTAGAGGTTTCGCGCGGCGGTGCGGCGCAGGTCATGCGGCACGATTCGCTTAGTGACCCCGGCCTCTTTGAGGGCCTTCCTGAAGGCGGTGCGGAGGGGTTCGGGGCCATATTGCGTGGCAGGTCTGCCCTTGTCGCCCTCGTTGGCGCGGATCTGCCAGACGTAGGGGACGGGCGAGGCGTGGTCTAGCGGCTTGATGATGGCCGCGATCTGTTCGGTGACCGGCAGGATTTGGGTTGCACGGCCTTTGGTGACGAAAGCGATTGTGTTTTGTTCCGGGTCGTAGTGCGCGCCGGAGATTTTGATTGCTGTCCCGGCGCGCATGGCCATATCTGAGCAGAGATGAATCCAGAGTTGGAGGCTTGGTTTGGCGGCGGCGATGATCGCCTCAAGTTGGCCGTGGGTTGCGGTGATGTTCCGGGCACGGGCCGGGGTGAGATGCGGCACGAGCCGGTCGTATCGTGGCGCGGCGTGAAACTCCCAGAGCCACAGCAGTATTTGGCGCAGGGCTTGGAGGTATGCCGCTTTGGTGCTATGCGCTAGGGTTTTTTCTTCGCATTTGTGGACGGCTTCGAGGATTTCACCAGCCGTAAGGCGCTGAGGTTTTTCGCTGCCCGCTGCCGCGATGAGTCGTTTCGCGGCTTGGATGTTTGCGCTTGCGTGTTTGGATTCCCAGTGCGCGATTTCGGCGCTGAGAATTTGGGCGATGTTCTTCCCAGCGCCTTCCTTTTTGGGCTTGCGAGTTCCTTCATGTCGGCTTCGTGCCGCAGGGCGGCGCGCTCGGATGTAAAGGAACGGCGAAGGCGCTTGCCGGTTTTGTCGCGCCAATCTGCGTAGAACTTGCCTTGCTTTTCAAACATGGATTTCCCTTTCTGTGGACACTATCAGATGGGGGAAACCGTTCACGGCCACCATTGGACACCAGCAAGAATGAGAAAGCACCCCGTGTTTGCTGTGTGTTTCGGGTGGGCTTGGACACCATTGGATTTTGCTGAAAATGCGTGAAAAAGCAAGTGTTCTGTTCAAATTGCGCCCCGGCCATCGCCACCAGGCCGGAAAACGAGGGAGATAGCGGCTTCATTCACGCAACCCCGCCCGCCTGCGTATATGATGTGCAGAGTCTCCCAAAATCGCGTTTCCAGTTCCATCCCGGGAGCGTTTGCAGGTGGTGCCAGGTCCCGTGACGCAGTTTCCGAAGTACAGCATCGTGATTCCGGCTTACAACGAGAGCGCGCGCATTCCCGCTACGCTCCAATCGGTCATCGCGTTTCTCCATGAGCACAGCCTGGCTGCAGAGGTTCTGGTCGTCGATGACGGCTCCCGCGATGCAACCGCCGAGGTAGTTCGCGCCTTTGCCGCCACGGCGCCCGAGGTGCGACTGATTCAGAACCCTGGCAACCACGGCAAGGGTTACAGCGTCCGAAACGGAATCTTGCAGGCGCTCGGCGAAGTGGTCATGTTCACCGATTCCGACCTGTCGGCACCCATTGAAGAGGCGAAACTGTTGTTTGCGGCCATCGCTGAAGGCGCTGACATCGCCATCGGCTCCCGCTGGCTCGACCGGGGCCGCCAGACCCACCGCCAACCCCTCTACCGCCAGTTCTTCGGGCGCTGTTTCAACGCTGTCACACGGGCCGTCATGGGCCTGCGCTTTGCCGACACTCAGTGTGGCTTCAAGGCCTTCACGCGGGCCGCCGCACAGACCGTCTTTCAGCTCCAGACCATCGAGGGCTGGGGATTCGACCCGGAGATCCTGTTCATCGCTGTCAAGCGCGGTTTCCGCGTAGACGAGGTGCCGGTGAGCTGGGCTCACGACGAGCGCACCCGCATGAGCTACCTCAAAGACGGCATCAAGATGCTGGAAGAGATCGCCATCATCCGCTGGAACGCCCTCCGCGGCCGCTATGGCAAGCAGGTCGAGCCACTCCACCGCAGCGCGTCGCGAAGCTAGCCGATGCTCGCCCCATCGCATACCGACCTCGTGCGGCTCACCGCAGGGATCGTGTTTCTGCTGCTGCTAGCCTTGGTACTGGGCAGGCGATCGCGCAGACGGTGATTCAGGATTGCAGACTCCGGGTGCGAATGAGTCAAGCGCTGTTCCATTTCGCAAGTTCCTGTGGAATCAGGCGCCGAGGAATGGTAGGGTGGTACCGAATCCTTTGGAGGCAGTTTGGTTCGTCCCATTCGCAGCAATGCCCCTGGCGCCTGCCGCCTGAGCGTGGTGGTGCTCCGCTTCGTTTGCACTTCGGCCTTCATTCTGCTGTTGCTCGCAGCCACCGGCGCGTGCGCCCAGAAACCCGCTCCGGTTTTCGACGCCTCGAACTTGAGCGAACCGGCCGACCTGGGCGCTCCCTGGTTGATCCACACCGGAGACGATCTGGCCTACGCGCGCCCCGATTTCGACGACTCCCATTGGACCAGCTTCGACCCCCACCGTTCCCTCACCGTCTACTTTCCGAAGACTCAGCCCGAGGTGGTCTGGTATCGCCTGCGCGTCAAGGTGAACCCCGCGCAAACCGGCTTGGCCCTGCGCGAATGGAACATCTCCCACGCCTTTGAGGTCTACTTGAATGGGGAGCGGCTCCTGGGCAACGGGCAGGTTGCGCCTTTTGTCTCCTACACCTCGAGTGCCATCGTCCTGAAGCGCATCCCGGACCGCATGGTGGCCACCGGAACGCTGCTGATCGCCATCCGCGCCCACATCTCCCCGGTCGAGTGGGTCAGCGGCCAGGATCCCGGCTACTATGCAAACAACCTCACTATTGGCCAGGAGCACACGCTTTATGAAGAAAACTGGCTCGGGGCCATCGGCCAGAATGCCCTCGGATGGCTCGATGAACTGACGGGAATGGCCCTCGGCGTGGTTGCCCTGGTGCTCTACTGGGCCCAACGCCGCCAGAAGGAATATCTGTGGATCGCCGCAATCGGGTTGCTGGCCTTGGCGCAAATGCCGATTCAAATCCTGTCCGTCTTCTCGAACATTCCCACACCGTGGGAATTGGAAATCGACTTTTGTTGGCTTTTCACCCCGTTTGTCTTGACATCGCTCTACTTCGCGTTCGTCGGTCAGCGCATCGGTTGGCGCTGGCGGGCGTTTCTCATCTTCGCCGGGGTGACCTATGGCTATAGCGGCATGGCCGGCCTGTTCGTAGCCGCCTCGGGACCGCTGCAACTGGCCGCCAATCTCCCCTTCATCGTGCTTCTGTGCGTCATCATCCCCGTGGTGCTGACCGTGCATTTTTGGCGCGGCCACCGGGAGGCCGGCATCCTGCTGATTCCGGTGCTCTTGCTAAGCCTTTATGTCTATGCCAAGGTGGTCTTCGGCGCCATGTTTCAAATGCCCGGGGGGCGGGATATGGCACTGCGCGGCATGAACCTCATCGACCGATTCCCCGCCGGCCCCTTCTCGCTTTCGCTCAACGGCATTTCCAGCATTCTCTCCACCCTGTCGCTAGCCATCATCATGATGCTTCGCTCGTTGAAGATGAGCCGCCGCCAGGCTCAGATTGAAGGCGAACTTGCGGCGGCCAAGCAGGTGCAGGAGGTGCTGTTGCCCGAGGAGATGGAAACCGTTCCGGGCTTCACGGTGGAAACCGCCTATCAGCCGGCACAACAGGTTGGCGGCGACTTCTTTCAGGTGCTGCCGGCCGGAAACGGCGGCTTGCTGCTGGTGGTGGGCGACGTGGCCGGCAAAGGCCTGCCCGCGGCCATGCTGGTTTCGGTGCTGGTAGGCGCCATTCGCGCCACCGCCGACCACACCCACTGCCCCGACGAGGTGCTGGCCAGCCTCAACGAACGGCTTCTGGGACGCGTCAGCGGAAGCTTCGCCACCGCACTGGCCGCCTACATTGCAGCCGACGGCCGCGTAACCCTGGCCAACGCCGGCCACCTGTCCCCCTATCTCGACGGCAGGGAGATCGATTTGCCCGGGGCTCTTCCCCTGGGCATCCTGTCCCACGTCCAATATGCGTTGACCCAGGTTTACCTGGCGCCCGGCAGCCGTCTCACCTTCTATTCCGACGGCGTGGTGGAGGCTCAGAATCAAAGCCGCGAACTGCTGGGCTTCGACCGCGCCCGCGAGCTTTCAACCCAGCCGGCGACGGAGATTGTGGAGGCAGCGAAGCAGTTCGGTCAGTCCGACGACATCACCGTGGTGACCATCGAACGGGCCGCCGCCATCGCCACAGCGGCGTGAACCGAGTGTTCCCCAGCCTTACCCTCAAAACCCGGGTGCCCCATCCATCCGCGGCTTCATCGCGGATGGGTGGGAAACCTCGACTCTTGAACAGCCGTCGGCGAGAGATTCAACAGGCGGTAGCCAGAATGTGACCCTGTGCCGCAAAGGCCAGGAGTCTGCTATCGCGGGTAATCAAACGGTATCCGAAGAGGCGGGCCGTCGCGGCAATAATTCGGTCCGCGGGATCGCTGGGTGGGATTCCGGGCAAGGTACAGGAGGCGATCAGAAGCTGCGGCGTCATTTCCGCCAATCGAACGCCCGGCAACGCCAGCAAGGTCTCGAACCAGGCTTCAGGGGAGAGTGTGAGTTGCACGCGCCCCTTCGCCGCCAGAGTGCCGATTTCCCAAGCCGTGATGGGGGAGAGATAGACACCGTGATTGGCGGTTTGCGCGGTGCGAATTGCGGCGCGACTGGCGGGCGACAACGGCGCCCGGCTCATCAGCCAGATTGCGGCGCAGGTATCCAGCAACACGGGGCCGGCCACCTCAGGCTTCCGCATCCCATACTTCGCCAGTGGGGTCGGTGAGATCCACGCCGGGCGCGACCGTCACGGTGCCGCGCATGGCGCCCCAAAGGTCGATGCACTCCTCGGATTTCCCCGGGAACGGAACGATGGCGGCGATGGGGCGGTTGTGCTTGAGCAACACAACGCGTCCCGTCTTGCCCTTGGCCACGTCGTCGATCAAGCCCAGGCATTTGGATTTGAAATCGGTTACGCCAATTGTGCTGTCTGCCTTCGTCCGTGTACCCATGCGCCCTCCAATGCGGTCCATTCTAAATGGTCCATAGTTGAAAGGCAACTTCTTCTGCTATTGCAAAGAGTCTTCGCTCCCAGGTTAAGAGGCATTGGCTGTGTCTTCTGGGCCCGCTCATCGCGATGAAACTGCGATACACGGGGCACAGGTTCTCAGGAATTTTCAACTATCTCCGGGGCGATGATCGGGCCACCTCCCCTGATTCAGCCCATGGAGTCCCGATGTTCATGCCCCTGTTTGACAACTGTCATTCCAGGCTTTTTAACGACAGCGCCAACAGTTTCGGACTGTTCATCAAAGAAAATGATCGTCTGATCCTTTTCCATGAAGTCGGCCGCTTTAAACTGCTTGATCAGTTTCCCATCACATTCAACCGTATAGATTGCCACAACGCCTCCCACAATCGAAATTATTGGAAATAGTGTAGCAAATAGGCGGCGAAGGTCCGACCTCCCGATGGCACAAGAATGCAACTTCACAAATCCATAGTGCAGTACCATCAATCCATACCAGCAACTTCAATATCCGCCGGGTGGCCCAGGTCTCGCTTTTGGGAGCTGGGTAAGCACAAACCTCACCCCACCCGTTACGCCGTGGCCGCGTTCGCCACCGACTGCAACCCTCTCGCTTCGATCTCGAACTCGCGGATCTTGTACTTCTGAATCTTCCCCGACAGGGTCGCCGGGAAATCTTCCACAAACCGGATGTGCTCGGGAATCTTGTAGTATGCGATCTGGCCCTGACACCATCCGCGAATCTCTTCTTCCGTGGCTTCAACCCCAGGACGCAGCCGCACCCACGCGCAGACAATCTCACCCAGACGCGCGTTGGGAATGCCGACCACCTGAGCCTCGCCGACCTTTTCGTTGGTGTAGAGAAACTCCTCCACCTCGCGCGGGTAGATGTTTTCGCCGCCGCGGATGATTACGTCGCGGGAGCGGCCGGTGATGCGCAGGCAGCCGTCTTCGCGCATGATGCCCAGGTCGCCGGTATGCAGCCAGCCATCTTCGTGGATGACCAGCGCGGTGCCGTCGGGGTCGCCGTCGTAGCCCTTCATCACCACGTAGCCGCGGGCGCAGATCTCGCCCTGCTCGCCCACCGGGGCCACTTCGCCGGTGACGGTGGAAACCACCTGGATCTCGGTCTGGGGCATGGCGCGGCCAACCGTGTTGACGCGCACTTCGATGGAGTCGCCGGCGTCGCTCATGGTGACCACGGGCGAGGTCTCGGTTTGCCCGTAGGCGATGACCAGTTCGCCGATGTGCATCTCATTGAGCACGCGCTTCATGAGCTCGATGGGGCAGGGAGCGCCGCTCATCATGCCGGTGCGGAGGCTGGTGAGGTCGTAGGAGGGGAATTCGGGCAGCGCGAACTCGGCCACGTACATGGCCGGGACGCCGTAGACCGAGGTCGCCCGCTCGTCGTGAACCGCCTTCAGCGTGGCCCGCGCGTCGAAGGTCCAGTTGGGCAGAATCAGCGCCGCGCCGGTGTTCAGCGCGGTCATGGTGCCGATCACGCACCCGTAGCAGTGGAACAACGGCACCGGCACAACAATGCGGTCCTGCTCGGTATAGTGGAATCCCTGGGCCAGAAACTGGCCGTTGTTCACAATGTTGTGATGGGTCAGCAGCACGCCCTTGGGCAGACCCGTGGTTCCACTGGTGTACTGAATATTGGCGACGTCGTCAGAGGCCACATGGGCGGGCAACTCGCCCGGTGTGTCAAGCAGTGCCTGCCACTCGGGGCTGTCGAAGTAGACGGTATGTTCCAACTCGAGATCGAGCCCGTGGCGGGCGCGGCCGAGGATTTCCTCGTAGTCGGCGCGCTTGTCCTTGTGCCAAAGGAAGAGGGCCTTCATGCGCGAGCGTTGCAGGGTGAACTGGAGTTCGTGGGAGCGGTAGGCTGGGTTCACGTTCACCAGTGCCGCCCCGGCGCGTGCACAACCCATGTGCATCACGATCCACTCAATGCAGTTGGTGGACCACAGACCCACCCGGTCGCCCCGCCGGATGCCCAGCGACCAGAGGCCCCGCGCCACGCGGTCGGCCTCCGCGCTGAGCTCTGCCCAGGTCATCCGCTTGCCTTGATGGCAGCTGGCCACTGCCAAGCGATCGCCAAAACGATCAGCGGTCCGGTGTAAGAGGTCGCCAATGGTCAGCTCCAGCAGCGGACGGCTTGGCCCGCGGGTGTAGCTCAGGGTGCTAAGGTCTTCTTCAACAGGCATAGTTCCAGCTTTTTGACACAATGAAAGGCAGTGTACACCCATGGACCCTGTCGAAAATTGTGATCCAGCCCACATCGCAGGCGCAACGTGCCGCTGTAAAGGCTGAACGGAACGAGTCGCTTCCCTTGATGCACCGTTCCCCGCGATCCTCGACTAGTCCACTCAAGACATTTTCTTATAGACAAAACCCTCTCACATAAATAGACCCGCCCGATGTTCTGCAACCGGCGGCTCCCGATTCGAATTTCATGCATAGAGCTTTCGAGCGGCCCTACTCAACTGGGACAGCGGAGAGAACTTCATCCCAATGTTCCGCCGTGATCTCCCAGCGGCGGGCTTCGTTCTTCTTGTTGTCTTCCCAGCCGGGAAAGTGCCTGTGGAGCAGTTCCGGAGAGTCGCCGGTGACCTGCGCCACCTTGTCCCGCCACACGATCTGCAACTCGTAATCCCAGGCTGAATCCAGATGATGACGATCCCGCATGAGCAGTGTAATGCTGTCGATGAACCCACGCTCCTGAAGCGACTTCACAATCGGGTGACTTGACACTCCTCGGTTCTGGCTTTAAGCTACGAACAATCGCCGAAGGCGCAAGTGCTTTGGCGGTCGACATTCAGGATATTCAATGGCCCATTTCTTCACTCCCGCGATGTGTATGTGCAGCTGTCATGGCTGTTCTGCGCGGGTGTGTTCACTGGGCTAGATTCCGAATCAGAATCTGGAACCACGATGACCCACCCGCCCATTGGCGAGGTGGGTTTTTTAGTTTGTATGCCTGGTTGGCTCGTCTCAATTCATGCCGGCCAGGCCGATCGTTTCAAAAGCGCCGATGGCGAAGAGGCTAACGCGCAGGTCTGCAAAACCTGTATTCGCGGGTTCAAATCCCGCTCGGCGCTCCACATTTCGTAGGTTGACATCCCCAGGGAGAATGAACATGTCAAAAGTCATCGCTGCATCGTCGCCGAGATCCTCGCTTGACGCTTACGCAGTCGCTCTCGCGCTTGGACTGGCATTGCTCGTTCGTCTCAACCTCATCCCGCCAATCAAGTGGTGAGAGTTATTGGACGAAAGAACTGTGCTGCGCCAAGAGGCGACTGCTCGTAATGTCAGGGGATCATTGACTTCGTCTCGAACAGTCTTCTGCATGACTGGCAATCATCCCGCATGTCCAAAGGAACCGCCCCCCATAAGGAGATCGAAGTGGCTACGACCAACACCCAAGCCAATTCCCACAGCCTGGAGAGACCTGTTGCCTTAGTGAGTCGCGTTGTCTCGCTCATCCCCGGCCTTTTGCTGCTGGCCGCCGTGGGCTACGCCGGGAAGATCATCGAACAATCCATTGCCGCATACACCAAGTCGCACCACGTTGCCTTTCCGAACATTGAATATGTACTTTGGGCCATCGTCATCGGCTTGGTGATTGCCAACACCGTGGGTGTTCCGCGTGTCTTTCAGCCCGGCGTTGCAACCTACGAGTTCTGGCTGAAGGCTGGAATCGTTCTTCTTGGCTCCCGCTTCCTGCTCGGCGATGTCTTTCACCTGGGTGGCATCTCTCTCTTGCTGGTTGCCGTCGCGATCACCCTTTCACTCACCTTCATGCATCTTCTGGGCCGCGCCTTCAACCTCAATCGAAAGCTCACATCGCTGCTGGCGGTTGGTTCATCGATTTGCGGCGTCTCAGCAATCATCGCCGCCAAGCCCGCGATCGACGCCGACGATGAAGACGCGTCGTATGCGATCGCTGCCATATTGGCCCTTGGCGCGATCTCGCTGTTCACATTCCCTCTGATTGGTCACTCGCTGCATCTGAGTGACAAAGCTTATGGTTTGTGGGCCGGACTGGCCGTGGACAATACCGCCGAGGCCACGGCGGCCGGCGCACTCTATTCCGACGCCGCCGGGAAGGTCGCTGTCCTGGCCAAGACCACGCGCAATGCGCTGATCGGCTTTATCGTGCTTGGCTATGCGCTTTACTGGTCGTCGCGGGGCCAAGCACAGGCAGTTGGCAACAAGGCTGCTTTTCTTTGGAGCAAGTTTCCGAAATTCGTCTTGGGTTTTCTGCTGATCTCGCTGTTGGCTACTCTTGGTTTCTTTGCAAAGCCGCAACTCGCGAGCTTGGCAAATCTCTCGCGCTGGGCCTTCCTGCTGACCTTTGCCGGGGTCGGACTCCGCACCAGCCTCAGAGAACTCGGAAAGCAAGGCTGGCGGCCTTTCGCAGTCGGCGCCATCGGCGAGGTCTTTATCGCCCTGCTCACCTTAGGCCTCGTCTATGGCGCGGATCGATACCTGCACTTGTAAGGTCGGCAGATTCCAGCGGCTGGGGTCTGTGGTATCACAGGTTTCAGAATTGAGTCATCGACCGGCCGTTTATTCTTGGGTAGCTGTTGACGGGCGACCCACTCATTCTGCAGCCGAGCCGTTTCATTGCTGGCCGGTCGCGGTTACCGCCAATTTGAGCTTCGCCTGCAACTTCGCCAGTGACTTTCTAAGGCGATGCTGGAATTGGCGCCAGTCCGCATGGTCCGGGCCGAGTACTACGATATCGGCATCCGCCGCACAAGCGCCGTTCCTATCCTTCAGCTGCACCTTTTGCAGGTAGTTTCCCCTTGCGCCAACGACAACGAAGTGCGCCTTCAACCGCAGCAACTTTCGTATCAAGGTTCGAAGTTGGCGCTCGTTGGGCGCTCCTTCAGGGTCATATTCTGCGGCGATGTCGAATTTGTCCGCGAACGACACTTGGAGTGAGCTGCTCCATCACGGCCGCTAGCGCCTGTCCGTGGCCGTCGGGAATAAATCCCCTGTTCGCTGTGCTTGGGCGTACGACTTTCTACACGTTCAGGCGCATTTCTGGTTCAGAACAAAGGGGCATTGACGCTATGGTTCCTTAGTGTTCCCAGGTGGGGTACTACTTGATTAACTTTATCTTGTAAGTTATTGATTCTATGGTGGGCGCTGCAGGATTCGAACCTGCGACTTCCACCGTGTGAATCTACCTGCATCTGGTTTTTCAACGACTTACAACACCGCGGGGACTGCCAAAGTACGCGGAAGTCGTGCAAGACAGCAGGATTTGTGGGTTGGGCTGTGGGTTGAAATACCCTACGGTTGCACAAAACATTGCAACCATGGAGTAGCGCTCCGCAGCTGCATACATAATAGTCCGAATGAATGAACAGCTTCGTCATTCCCCCTGGCGGTCGTCCTTCTGGAGCCACGCCAGGCGTTTAAGCAATAGGTTCAAGCGCCGATGTGTCGGAGACCTGTGTCCAATCTCTTCCGTGTCAATAGGCCCAACATTAAGCATTTCAATAGCTTACAAGGCCATGGTGGCTCCCTAAGTCCTTGTAAGAACGTAGAACCCCGAGAACCAACGTATCGCAAAACGTATCGCGAGTGAAGTCGGCGCTGGGGTCGGTAGTGTCCTAATTTGGATTCTGGGTCTGCTGGTCTTTACCAATCGGTTCGCCTGCAAGGCTAAGAATTTCCCAATTTGCTTCCACGTCACCCGCATCTTCACCGTATCGACGGGTCCTCCAGATGAAGTGGAACGGGGTGCCCCATCTGTCGTCAAAAACATCGTCGTAGCGGATAATTCCGAATACGTGCAGTGCTTTGGAACCACGCTGAATAGCCTCCCCATCGGCAGCGGAGATGGACGCTATATCCCCTTCCACCGGATCGATGCTCACGACAATATGGCTTCCAGGGGTGGCCGGCCGAATGATTGTGGGAATATCAAGCATAAATCCAGAGGAAATATCACAACTATCCCTGACGGGGACGGCGAGGTACATTCCAGTGGCGCTAACATTGAATGCCCCAGTTTCCCCTTCATTGGCGATCTCGATTCGCACATCCAACGCTTGTATCGTATGCCCTTGATCGTCCTCAATCACAAAGCCAGGACCCGGTTCAGCATGAGCGCGGACAACCAGCCGCGCCCGTTCTTTTCTCTTTATCATTTCGACTTGGGAATTCGCAGCATAGGCGCTCTGTTGGGCGGCCTTAGCCGTGGCGAGAGCAATCCTGGTTGCCTCCTCGCTCGATTCTCTGGCATCAGCGGCCTGTTTATCCATCGTGTTGGCTTGGCGCTTGATAAGTCTCAAGGTGAAAACAGCCACTATTCCGCCGATTATCCCCAGACAAGCCAAGACCCAATTGGAGAGGTTAGCAGCAGCGAAGGCGTCTTCCAGATATTTCATGGCTTTCGACTCCTTCTCTGCGTTCTCTTGGCTAGCGTAGGAATTCTGCCTGTTTCCTTCGGAAGTGGGGAGCGTTGGTTTCTTTGGCTGTCCTGTATCAATATTGGCTTGCGGATGATCATGCTGTTGGCTCCCGTTCGGTGGGACAGAGTCCTGTGCGAAAGCCAAGACGCCCAAAGCCAGAATAGCGTGTATCGCCAGACTTTTCAGCATGATCCAGTTATTGTACCTTCACAAATGCCTTCACATGCATTGACTTAGCGGCAAGCCCGATCCGGGACAGGCGGACAAGAAATAATAGTTTCGCCCTCTGTTTCCCTCAGAGGTTCGGATTACCATGGAGAGAGCTTGTTTGTTGCAGCACCGTGCTGTAAGGTGATGCACCATAGACTGCAGGGGAAGATTCGCATGGCCACGGGCAAGCAAAAGAAACGGGAATCCGCCATGCCGCGCATCTCTGTTTCATTATCGCCCGAGGTGCACGCTACGCTGGAGCTGATCGCCCAGGAGAAGAAGGTCTCCGTCGCCTGGGTGATGCGGGATGCGGCAGAGCAATATATTGCGGACAAGTGGCCGCTCTTCAAAGGAAAGGTCTGATATGCCCGCCTTTTATGAATTTTTCGCCGGCGGCGGCATGGCCCGAGCGGGTCTTGGCGCAGAGTGGACCTGCCTTTTTGCCAACGATATCGATCCGAAGAAAGGCTCCTCCTACGTCGCGAATTGGGGCGATGAAGATCTGAGCATTCGAAGCGTTGCCGACGTTGAAACGCAAGACCTCCCGGACGGCGCCGATCTCGCATGGGCGTCATTCCCCTGCCAGGATTTGTCGCTTGCCGGCGCAGGCGCTGGCCTCAAAGGGGAGCGCTCCGGAACTTTCTGGCCTTTCTGGGAACTGATGCAGGCGCTCGACGCAGAAGATCGCGCCCCAAGGATTGTTGCGCTTGAGAATGTCTCCGGTGCCCTCTCCTCCCATGAAGGCAAGGATTTTGCGGCGATTGGGGCAGCCCTGGCGAAGGGCCAATACCAGTTTGGCGCCGTGGTGATAGACGCCGTGCATTTCGTGCCGCAGTCCCGCCCGCGGCTCTTCATCGTCGCGATTAAGAGAGGAACTCCGATACCCGCGCAACTGGTCGCGCCCGAGCCTGAGGCGCTTTGGCATCCGGCCCATCTCGTCGGCGCATATGAAAAGCTGTCTCAGAAATCAAAAGCCGCATGGCTTTGGTGGAGGCTGCCCTCCGCCCCGAGCCGTCACGTTACGTTTTCTGAGTTGATTGAAGACGAACCACAGGGCGTGAAGTGGCATACAGCGGCGGAAACGCAGCGCCTCCTGTCCATGATGAGTCCCATCAATCGTCAGAAAGTCGAGCAAGCGAAAAAGCTGGGCCGTCGCATCGTCGGCGGCATCTATCGGCGCACCCGCGTCAATGAGAACGGCGAGCGCGTGCAACGGGCCGAAGTCCGCTTCGATGACATCTCAGGTTGCCTGCGGACGCCCGTCGGCGGTTCCAGCCGGCAATCGGTGCTGATCGTCGAAGGCAAGAAAGTGAGATCGCGTCTCCTGTCTCCGCGCGAAGCGGCGCGCCTCATGGGCCTGCCGGACACCTATATCCTGCCCAAGAATTACAACGAGGCCTACCATCTGGCCGGCGACGGCGTCGTCATGCCGGTCGTGCGATTCCTCGCTGACAATTTGCTTGAGCCGTTGCTTGCAGAAGCGGAGAAACAAGACAAGGAAGCGGCCTGATGACGCACGCCCACTGGAACGAACTGGAGAAATTCGCGGCGGAGAAAGCTTTTCGCGGGCAGGGGCCATTGTCGGTTGCGCTTGTCGTCACTCAACACGCCAAGACTATTGGCTTGCCGCTCGACCCTGAAAAGCTGATCACGGAAGGCGGCGGGCAGGTGCTGGGATTGGGAAAAGGAGCCGTGCAGTCCGTTCTCAAGCGGCATGACATCAGCCGTGTGCTTGCAAAGGAGGGCGGCCGCACGTCGCGCGGAAGTCTCGGCAACATGCGGGAATACGTCGCATTCCTGAATGAACTCGGCAAAATGGGCAAGGTTGATTTGGAGGCCGTCGAAAGCTTCTGGGTTGACCGTGTTCAGCTTTTCTTCTCAGGCAAGCCTTTCAAAATCAAGCTGGACGCCTCGCGTAGCCTGCGCACGGTGGTGCGCGACGTCATCTCCCAGGCGGAGCAACGCCAGAAAGATACGCCGGGCATGAATTACGCAGGCGCCGTGCTGCAACAACTGGTCGGCGCTAAACTGGACTGCGCGCTAGGGAAGGGGCATCTCGAGCACAACAGTTTTTCGACGGCGGACGCGCCAAACCAGCGGGCAGGTGACTTCTTTCTGGGCGACGTAGCCATACACGTCACAACCTCGCCGGGGGAAGCCGTCATCGATCGCTGCAGGGAGAATCTTAATGACGGCCATCGCCCCATATTGGTGACCGTTCAGCGCGGGCTCACCGTCGCGGAGGGCCTGGCAAGCAATGTCGGGCTCGCCGACCGCATCGACATTTTCGAGGTGGAACAATTCGTCGCGTTGAACCTTTATGAGATCGCGAAATTTGCGGCGGAGGGCCGCAGGATCGCCGTCACCGACCTGGTGTCGCGGTACAACGAGATTGTTGAGGAATTTGAGACTGATCCGAGCCTCAAGATCGAGTTGAAACGGTGAAAGAAGATCCCGAGACCCGCAGCCGCATCATGCGTGCGGTCCAGGGAAAGGACACGGCTCCGGAATTGACTGTGCGTCGTCTCGCTCATAGCATGGGCTACCGTTACAGGCTCCATCGCAAGGATCTCCCCGGCAAACCCGATATGGCCTTTCCGGGACGGCGGAAGATCATTTTCATCCATGGCTGCTTTTGGCATGGACACGAATGCGCACGTGGAGCGCGCGTGCCCAAGATTAATCGCGAGTACTGGATCGAGAAGATCGGACGCAATCAAATGCGTGACAGAAAGACTTTGGATGCTTTGAGTCGTTCCGGTTGGCAGACGCTGGTTCTTTGGGAGTGTGAGCTGAAGGACCAGAAGCGTCTTCGACGAAGGTTGCAGGATTTTCTGGCGAACGATCAGCGATCGGGAGAAAATATCGCCTAAATGATGGAAATGCTGGGGTTCCGTCACGGGGCTGCGCTGGCGCTGGTAGTATTTTGCTGGACAAGCGGCGCCGTTGATTGCGATAGGAAGCGGCGTACATTGGAACTACCGAGGATGACGACGAGGAGGGTTGATTTCCCGAGCCGGTCAAATACACTCGCATTGCAACGATCAGAATCAAGAACGGCACCGGGACGTCGATTCCACAAT
>Ga0181520_10003655_pt1 | contig 26756 bp, 21 predicted proteins | sample PEATcosm2014_Bin_29_FD_132451 | JGI IMG/M metagenome (GOLD analysis project Ga0181520, IMG submission 132451) | Peatland microbial communities from MTU Mesocosm Facility, Houghton, MI, USA - PEATcosm2014_Bin02_30_metaG | ecosystem: Environmental > Terrestrial > Soil > Wetlands > Peat | place...
CTTTTCATGAAACCTCCTCGTCGGGCAAAGCCGACACTATAAGCATACGACGTTCCGGAACGCTTTCCAATTCTTCACTTCTTTAATATCTCGAGGATCTCGTAGGCTGTAAAAGGCTTTTCCCGCTCAGCGTCGAAGATCTCTATGTGAACATGGCCGCCGTGACCCTTCCGCCGCGCGTTCATCCCCGAATTGCCTCCTCGGCCCAGTGTGTCGCCGGCTCGGACGATAGAGCCCGTCCCGAAGCCGACCGTGCTCATGTGAAAATAGGAGCAATATACCCGAGCGCTCGGATCGTAGATTACGAGACCGTTCCCGGCAGCCGGGCTCAGACCGCCGCTCTTCCATTCTCCCGGGCCTTGGCCGCCAACCCAATCCGACGCGGAGGCGACCACGATCCCGGGGTAGAGGGCGCGTAGTATCGGACCCGTTTCCGCTTCGCCCTTTTCTTCAACGTGCTTGAAAAATACGTCCAACGCGTAGGGATGATTGAGCCGTAGCTCGCTCGCGGAAGGGAGCCACGCTTCTCCGGCCGCGGTGATATAGGGGCGATCGGGAGCCGCCGAGCCTTGTCCGGCCACGACGGGCGATACGGCCATCTTCATGTACGAGGCCGCGAAGACCGCTTCGTATCGGGAGCGGAGCGGACGCATTTCACGCGATACGCGGACCTCGTCGCGGTAGTAGGCCCCCAGCGCGCCCTTGGCGGCGCCGTATTCCAGGAATTCGTCGATATCGAGGTCCAGGGCGAGCATGCCGAGGATCCGGTGCGGCTCGGGGAAGGCGCTTCCCAAGGCGTCGCGCGGATCGATTCCGGCGCGGCGGGCAGCGCGCACGAGCTTCTCTGCGACACGCGCGGCCTCGGGGACCCCGATGGCGGAGATGGATTCGGGACGGAGTCGACGGCCGAGAGCGGCGATTTTCATGCTGGCCCTGAGCTCGAAGGAGGGCCTTCCGGAAGGCCCGATCGACGCCCATCCGCCCCCGAAGATGAGCGCGAGAATGGCCACGACGGCCCATATCCTATATGCGGGCGGATAGGCGCGGCCGCCCTCGGGGCTTTTCTCTGCGCTCAACTTCGACGCTCCCCCTCGGACGATGATACTCGGAGCCGGGATCGCTCTGGAAGGCCGCGTCAGCCCAATTTCGATTCCAGCCTGAGCACGGCCTTCTCGACGTCCTCGCGGTGTCCGAAGGCGCTGAAGCGCAGGAAGCTCTCGCCGGCGGGCCCGAAGCCCGAGCCCGGCGTAGTCACTATGGCGCAGGCGGCGAGGACGTGCTCGAAGGCTTCCCATGAGCTCTTGCCGGGGAAGCGCGCCCAGATGTAGGGAGCGTCGGTGCCTCCGTAGTTCTCGACGCCGAGCCGGTCGAGGCAGCCCTTGATGAGGGAGGCGTTGCCCATGTAGCGGGCGACCGAGCCGCGCATCTCGGCGAGGCCTTCGTCCTCGAGGGCGGCGAGGGCCCCGTACTGGGCTACGTTCGAGGCGCCGTTGAACAGCGTCGTCATCATGCGGTTCCAGTCCTTGGCCACCTGCGTGCCGTCGGAAAAGCGGAGCTCGCCGGGCACGACGGTCCAACCGAGGCGGACTCCGGTGAAGCCGATCGGCTTGGAGAAGGAGTTCACCTCGATCGCGACTTCGCGCGCGCCCTCGATCTCGAAGATCGACTTGGGCAGAGCCGGGTCGGAGATGTACTCGCAATAGGCCGCGTCGAATATGACGATGCTGCCGTTTCTCCTCGCGAAGGCCACGAGCTCCTCGAGTTGCCCCCTCGTCGCGCAGGCCCCCGTCGGATTGTTGGGCGAGCAGAAATAAAGGAGGTCGACCGTCGACGCAGCGGCCAGGTCGGGAAAGAAGCCGTTCGCCGGAGTGCAGGGAAGATAGCGTATCCCAGAGTAGCCCGAGCCCTCCGGCGATGCGGGACCGGCCGCGCCGACGATGACGCTGCCGTCCACGTACACGGGATAGGCGGGGTCCTGGACCGCGATGCTCATGTCCGAGCCGAACATCGCCTGGAGCCTTCCGATGTCGCACTTGGCCCCGTCGGAGACGAAGACTTCGCTCGGCTCGATCCGGCATCGGTAGAGCCTGTGAGCGATCCTCGCGCGGAGCTCGCCCATGCCCTGCTCGTCTCCGTAGCCCGAATAGCCCTCCCGGGTCCCGAGCCTCTGGGCCCCGAGCCGCAGGCCCTCGGCGATGCGCGGGCTCAGGGGCTCGGTCGTATTGCCGATGCCCAGGCTTATCACGTCGACGCCCGGGTTCTGCTCCTGGAAAGCCTTTCTCCTTCGGGCTACCTCCGGGAAGAGGTAGCCCGCCGTCAGGTTCGCGAAGCGGGGATTGCGCGCGACGCGCGTGGTGAATCCGGTTCCTACCATCGTACTCGTCCTCATTTCCCCGCGCGTCCTGGCCGCGCGGCGTCGAAGGCCTCGAGGCGGGCGAAGTCCAGCGTGCGGAAGTAGTCGTCCAGCGTCTCGGCCCTGCGGATCTCGAGCACGCTCCCGTCCTCCCGGAGCAGGAGCTCGGCGGACCTGAGCTTGCCGTTGTAATTGAAGCCCATCGCATGGCCGTGGGCGCCGGTGTCGTGGATGGCCAGGAGGTCGCCCGTCTCGATGAGGGGGAGCTAGCGGCCTATGGCGAACTTGTCGTTGTTCTCGCAGAGGGAGCCCGTGACGTCGTAGGTCCCCGTCGGCTCGGCATCCTCCTTGCCCAGGACGGTGACGTGATGATAGGCCCCGTACATCCCGGGCCTCATGAGGTTGGCCATGGATGCGTCGAGGCCGACGTATTCGCGGTAGGTGCTCTTCAGGTGAATGACCCGCGAGACGAGATAGCCGTAGGGCCCGGTGACGACGCGGCCGCATTCCATGTAGATCTTGAGCGGGGCGAGGCCCGCGGCCGCGATGGTATCGTCGTAGGCGGCCTTGAGTCCCTCGGCGACTCGCCCCAAGGGAACGGCGACCTGCTCGGGCCTGTAGGGTATGCCGATGCCGCCTCCTATGTTGACGAACTCGAAGCGGATGCCGATCGCCCCGGATATCTCGGCGACGAGCTCGAAGAGTATCTTCCCGGTCTCGACGAAATAATCGGGGTTCAGCTCGTTCGAGGCTACCATGGTATGGAGGCCGAAGCGCCTCGCTCCCCTCGCCTTGAGCTCCCGGTATCCCTCGAAGAGCTGTTCCCGAGTGAAACCGTACTTGGCCTCCTCGGGCTTGCCTATGATGGCATTGCCCTTCTTGAGCGGCCCGGGATTGTACCTGCAGCAGACGAGCTCCGGAATTCCAGCCGCCTTCTCGAGGCATTCTATGTGCGTCAGATCGTCGAGATTGACGATCGCCCCGGCCTCGCGCGCGGCCGAGAACTCGATGGAGGGGGTATCGTTCGATGAGAACATGATGTCCTCGCCGAGTATCCCCGCCTTCCGCGCGAGGACGATCTCGGGGAGCGAGCTGGCGTCCGCGCCGAAGCCTTCGGAAGCGAGCAACTTGAGTATGAAGGGATTGGGCAAGGCCTTGACCGCGAAGAACTCCTTGAAGCCGTCGCCGAGGATCGAGAAAGCGTCGACGAGCTTCCTCGCGTTGGCCCTGATCGCTCCCTCGTCGTAGAGGTGGAAGGGCGTGGGATGCTCGGCGCAGATAGCCTCCAGTCTCTCTTTGGAAAGGGGAAAGCGCTTTTCCGTCATCATCTATCCTTTTACCAGCGGGTTTTCGAGCCAATGCTCGGCGGGAGCGGGGTGGCTCAGGAAGTCCTTCATCGACTCGGTGAAGCCGTAGGCTCCCGTCTGCCCCAGCATCAGGAGGTCGCCCGCCTTCAGGGGGGGAAGCATCGCGACGCCGAGGCGGTCGAGCGAGGTGCAAAGCGGCCCCGCCAGGGTGGTCGCCCTCGGCTCGCCGATCGCGACTCCTCCTTCCCCGGCCCTAGCCGTCGCTCCGGGAGCCGCGACGGGAAAGGCCTGGCCGGTGAGGAGGGGCCGCAGCAGATGGTTCGCGCCTCCCTCGAGGACGGCGAAGCGCTCCCCCCTGCTCGTCTTGGTGCGGACGACGCGGACGAGATAGACGCCGCAGGGCCCTACGAGCCATCGGCCCGGCTCGACTACGACCTCCCCCGAGAACCATGGATTGGCTTCGATGAGCGCGGCGAGTCCCGATCCGAAAGCGGCCGTGTCTAGCCCGGACTCGCCTTCGGCATAGGCTATGCCCAAGCCTCCGCCCAAGTCGATGCAATCCAGGGCCCCGCCCGTTTCCCTTTGCAGGCGCTCGCCGATGGCGAAGGCGGCGCGATGGTTCTCGAGGAGGCGCCGGGATTCCCTCTCGTTGCTGGCGGCGAAGACTTGCAGCCCGGCGATCCTGACGCGAGGGAAGCGCGAAGCCTCCTCGAGAAAGGCGCCGAGCTCCTCCTCGTCCACGCCGAAGGCCGAGGGCCCCGAGCCGCCGATGATCCTCGATTCCTCGACTATCGCCGCGAAGGGATGCACTCGGAGATTGACGGGGAGGGGGGACGCGGAGGAGCCTCCCGACCCGCCTTCGGCGGCGAGGATGCCGTCGAGCCTTTCGATGTCCTCGATCCCGTCCGCCTGGATCCTGGCTCCCATCGCGAGGGCGGTCCGAAGCTCCTCGCGGGACTTGCCCGGCCCGGCGAAGAGGACCCTCGAGCCGGGCGCCGCGGCGCCGCGGACGAGCGCGAGCTCGCCGATCGAGGCGCAGTCGAATGCCGCCCCCTTCCCGGCGAAGGCGGCGATGAGCCGGGGTCCGGGGTTGGCCTTGACGGCGTAGGCGAGGACGGTCCTCGGCGGCAGGATCGCGCGGAGCTCGTCGTAGCGCCCGCGCGCGATGTCGAGGCGATAGGCGAAACAGGGCGTGCCGAGCCGATCGGCCAGGGCCAGCGCCTCGGCCTCGGACAGGGCGAACAGGCCCTCGCCGCTCAACGCAGGGCCTCCTCGAGGGCGGTGGCGGCATCGGTGCCGGCGTCGCGGTATTTCACGATGCAGGGAGCGTAGAGCGAAATCCCGCGTTCCCGTGCGAATTCCCCGCGCGCGGGGCGCGATCCGGGCACGACCACGGCGCCCTCCGGCACCTCGCCGCGCAGCTCGCGGCCGTTGACGAGATCGTACAACGTGGTCGATGCCGTCATCACGGCGCCTGCCGCGAGCACGGCCCGGCTTCGGACGACGACGCCCTCGAAGAGACCGCAGAGGGCGCCTATGAAGCATTCGTCCTCGACGACTACCGGACGGGCCCCGGCCGGCTCGAGGACGCCCCCCAATTGGGCGGCGGCGGAGAGGTGCACGCGCTCCCCGACCTGGGCGCAGGAGCCGACGAGGGCGTGGCTGTCGACCATGGTGCCCGCGCCTATCCACGCGCCTACGTTCACGTAGGCGGGCGGCATGATGACCACCCCCGCCTCGACGTGGGCTCCCCTGCGCACCGAGCTTCCGCCGGGGACGACCCTCACTCCGTCGGCGAGGCCGAGGCGCCGCGGCGGGAAGGCCGCCTTGTCCGCGGTGCCTCCCGGCCATTCCGGGAAGTCGATCATGCCCGTCGATCGGAAGCCGGCCAGGATCGCGAGCTTGACCCAAGGATTCGCGGACCAGGCCCCATCCTCCGACCGCGAGGCCGAGCGGATCCATCCCGACTCGAGGGCTTCGAGGAGCCGCTCGCGAGCCGCGGGAAGGCCGGGGTCGGCGAGGACATCCTCCATCGGCCTCGAGTAGAAGCCCTCCAAGTCCCGCGCCGACGCCGCGGCCTGTCGGCCGATGGCGCGCCGAATGGAGGGAGCGCTCACGCGCGGCTCTTCGCGCCGAGTCCGAACGCGGGCAGGAGCTCCGCGAGGCGGGCCCGCGTGGACTCGGAGGCGGGCGCCAGGGGCAGCCGCACGGCGTCGGAACAGTATCCGGCGAAGGCCAGGGCCGCCTTGAGGGGAGAGGGATTGCTCTCGAGGAAGAGGGCGTCGATGACGGGGAGGAGTCGGGCGTGAAGCTTCCGCGCCTCGTCGCGCCGGCCGGCCAGGGCGGCGTCCACGAGGGCCCTGGTCTCGGAGGGGAGGATGTTGCCGACCACCGAGATGAGGCCGTCGCCGCCCATCGCGATCGTGGCCAGGGCCAGGGGATCGTCGCCCGAGAAGAGGAGCTTGCCCTCGGGGATGGTTCTCAGGATCTCGCCGATCTGGGCGAGGTTTCCCGAGGATTCCTTGACCGCGACCACGCCGGGGATGGGCCAGAGCCGCGCGAGGTCCTTGGGCAGGAGGTTGAGGCCCGTGCGGCCCGGCACGTTGTAGACGATGATGGGCGTGCCTGGCGCGGCCGCGGCCACGGCGCGGAAATGGGCCTCGAGGCCGGCGGGCTGGGGCTTGTTATAGTAGGGCGTGACCACGAGGAGACCGTCGGCTCCGAGCCGCGCCGCCCGGACCGAGAGCTCGACGGCCTTCGCGGTCGAGTTGTGGCCGGTCCCCAGGAAGACGGGCACGCCCTTGGCTTCCTCGAGGGCCGCCTTCAATATCAGGTCCCGCTCGTCGTCGTTGACCGTCGCGGCCTCGCCCGTGGATCCGAGGACGACGAGGAAGTCCGCCCCGGGTCCGACCGCGGGGTTCCCGGCGATGACGCGCGACACCAGCGCCCGAAAGGCCGGGAGGTCTACGGCTCCGGCGGCGTCGCGGCCCCCGGCCTTGAAGGGCGTGGCCAGGGCGACGCCCAGCCCGCGTAATCTCTCCATGTCCATTTCCGTCTCCTTCTCAGGTTCCGAATAGCGGGTCGATCAGGTCCGCGGCCAGATCGTCGAAGGTGAAGAGGCCTTTACGGCCTTCGATCCAACGGAGGGCCACGAGGGCGCCCTTCGCGAATATCTCGCGCGAGTCGGCCTCGTGCGAGAGCACGATCGCGTCGGCCCCCGTCTCGAGCCTGATCTCGTGGTATCCGACCTCGGTACCCGCGCGGAGGCTGGCGATGTTTATCTTCCCGTCCTCGGCCCCGCCCTGGTTCCATCCGGTGTAGCGGGGACAGCCTTGGACGAGGGCCTCGGCGAGGAGCTTCGCGGTTCCGCTGGGGGCGTCGGCCTTGGCCGAGTGGTGCCGCTCCACGATCGCGAGGGAGCTGTCGGCCTCGATCGCGGCGAAGCGGCCGAGGGCTATGGCGGCCCTTCTCATGAAAGCCACGGAGAGGGAGAAATTGGGCGTGAACAGGACGCCTATTCCCGCCTTCTCGAAGCTCGAGGCGTCGAGGATCGAGCGATCCCATCCGGTGGCGCCTATGACGAGGCTCGTCCCCGACTCGAGGGCCCAAGCGAGGTGTCCGGGCACGGCCCCGGCGGCGCTCGCGTCCAAGGCGACATCGACTCGCCCCGAGGGCTTCTCGCCCAGGTCGATGAACCAGGCGACCTCGAGCCCGCCCTCTCGCGACGCGAGGGCCGTGACGGCGTTCCCGAGCTTGCCGCGGCCGAATACGCCTATCTTCATATTTCCCTCCCTTCGTTCTCGAAGAAGGCGGCGTGAAGGCGCCGCTGCGCCTCGGCCGCCTGGCCGCGCTCGACCACGAGGCTCAAGTTGATCTCGTTCGCTCCCAGGCTGATCATCTCGACGTTGATGCCGTCGAGGGCTCCCAAGGCCCTGCCGGGGACGCCGGGGGTCTTGAGCAGCCGCTCCCCGACGAGGGCGACGACGGCCCTGTCCCTCATGAGCGCCACCTCGCCCAGCTCGGCGAGGTCGGCCTCGAGCTCGGCGTCGACGGTGTTCCCGTCGACCGTGGCCGATACGCTCACCTCGGAGGTCGCCACGAGGTCCACGCTCACGCCCCTGCGGCCGAAGGCCTCGAAGATGCTCGCGAGGAAGCCCGCCCCGCCGAGCATGCGCGGCGTGCGTATGGTTATCACGGTGACCGGGCCCCGAGAGGCGAGGGCGGTGACCGGTTGCCCCGACGCCGATTCGCGGGAGATCGTCGTGAATCGGCCTCCGGGCAGCATGCTGTTGCGAACGGTCACCGGTATGCCGAGCTCGACCGCGGGGAGGATGGTAGCCGGATGGAGGACCTTCGCGCCGAAGGCCGAGAGCTCGGCGGCCTCGTCGTAGCCCAGGAGCTCGATGGGCCGGGCCTTGGCCACGACGCGGGGATCGCAGGTGAGAATGCCCTCGACGTCGGTCCAGATCTGGATCTCGGAGGCGCCTATCGCGGCTCCGAAGAGGCTGGCGCTGTAGTCCGAGCCTCCGCGCCCGAGGGTGGTCGGCGCCCCGGACGCGTCGGCCCCGATATAGCCCTGGGTCACGGCTATCTTGCCGGGACCGACGAGGGGCAGCACCTTTTCGACGGCGAGCCGGGCTATCTCGCCCGTGAGGGGCTTGGCCGACCCGAAGCGCGAGTCCGTACGGATCACCGTCCTCGCGTCTATCCATGGAACGCCCATGAAGGCGGCCAGGATCATCGTGGACAGAATCTCTCCTCGGCCCGCGAGGATGTCCAGGCTCTGCTCGGGGAGCAGGCCCAGGAGGGCGGCCCCTTTGAGGACATCGCCCAAGTCGGCCTCGGCAGAGGCGAGCGCGGCCTCTACCGCCTCGGGCGACGCGCCCCCGAAGAGATCGGCGGCCACGGCGCGGTGCCGGACCAGGACCTCAGCGAGGAGGGCGAGCGCCTCCTCCTCCCTGCCCGCGACCGCGGCGCGGCCGGCGGCGAAGAGCGAATCGGTCACCCGCGACAGGGCCGAGAGGACGAGGAGGACCCCCGAGCCGGAGCGCGCGGCGGCGAGGGCGGCCACGCCGCGAAGCCGGGCGGCATCCGCGACGGAGGTGCCGCCGAATTTCATCACGACGGCTCCGCTCACAGCAGTCCCTTCGCCAGGGCGAGCTCCGCGTTGAGCACCGAGGCGCCCGCCGCGCCGCGCTCGGTGTTGTGGCCCAGGGCGATCATCTTTATCCCGAAGAGGGGGCAGGGTCGGACGCGGCCGACCATGATGCGCATTCCGCCGTCCTCGTCCGCGTCCCGCCGAGGCTGTGGCCGGTCCGCCTCGGTCCTCACCTGGAGGAAGCGCCTCGGCGCCGTCCGGAGCTCGAGTCCGTCGGTATCCGGCACGAACTCCTCGAGGGCCTTGATCACCGCCGCGGGATCGGGCGATCCGCCGAGCCTGAGATTCAGGGCCAGCGTGTGGCCGTCGACGACCTGGACCCGGTTGCACTGGGCGGAAATGGCGATAGGCGCCCTGACGATCCTCTCGCCGTCGAAGGTTCCGAGAATCTTGCAGGACTCGGACTCGACCTTTTCCTCCTCGCCCCTGATGAGGGGGACGACGTTGGCGACCGCGTCGAGGGAGGGAACGCCCGGATAGCCGGCGCCGCTCAGGGCCTGCATGCTCACGACCATCGCGGCCTCGGCCCCGAAGGCCCGGTGCAGGGGGCCGAGGACTCCGGCCAAGGGAACCGTCGTGCAGTTGGGGTTGGTGACGATGGCTCCCTTCCAGCCGCGATTCCTGCGCTGTATCGCGACGAGGCCGAGATGGGCCGCGTTGAGCTCGGGCACGAGGAGGGGTACGTCCTCCTCCATCCTGAAGGCCGAGGCGTTGCTGAAGACCATCGAGCCGCGCGCCGCGAAAAGAGGCTCGATCTCCCGCGCGGGACCCGCGTCGAGGGCGGAGAACACGAGGGGGGCGGGCGATTCGGAGGGGTCGCAGGCGACGACCTTCATCGCGCCGAAACCGGCGTAGGGCTCTCCGGGGAGCCTCCAGTCGCAGGCCTCGGCGTAGCTCTTCCCGACGCTGCGCTCGCTCGCCGCCACGTAGCGAAGCTCGAAGGCCGGATGGGCCGCGAGGTGGCGCACGAAGCGCTGGCCGACGACGCCGGTGGCGCCGAGCACGGTCACGGGGATGCGATTCATATATGTCTCCTTGATGATGAGCTGCGGAAGGCTATCATGACCGATGTCTCGAGTAGTACAGGCCGAGGTCCCTGAAGAGGGCGATGCCCGCCGCCAGCTCCTCGCGGCTCAGCTCCTCGATCCCGGTATGGGCCAGGGAGGCCCTGCCGGGTCCCGCGAGGACGGCGGCGGCCTTAGGGGCCAGGGCCCGCATGGCGGGCAGGTCCGATCCGAAGGCTACGGGGGCGGAGGCGAAACCGGGCGGCGTGTCGAAATAGTCCCAGGGATCGTCGAGCAGGACGTCGATCGAGCCCTTTTCCGGCTTGGCGTCTTCCATGGCGGCGCGAAGCGCTCCGCCGGGGACAGAGCGGAGCGATATCTCCGCCTCGGCGAGATCGGGCACGACGTTCGCCGCGCGTCCCCCCGAGATCAGGCCCAGGTTCCAGACCTCCGCTCCGAGCCGCGAGTCCGATGCGCCCTCGGCCGCGCGAATGGCCGCGATCCAGTCCATGAGCGCGAAGAGCGCGTTCTCGCCGAGCTCCGGAGTCCCGCCATGGGCGGTCTTGCCCTTGCAGCTCAAGCGAATCCGAAGAAAGCCCTTCTGACCGGTGGCGAGCCGGCAGTCCGTGGGCTCGCCGACGATTATCGCGCGGCAGGCCGAAAAGGAGGACGCGAGACCGAGGCTGGCGGTCGCGCCGACGGAGTCGCTCTCCTCGCCGGCCACGCCGAGCCAGGCGACGTCGCGGAGCCCCGCGTCGAGGAGAAGCTCGATCGCCCCCAGCTGGGCGGCGATCTGGCCCTTCGCGTCGCATGCTCCGCGGCCCGCGACGCCGCGCTCGTCGGCGCGAACGTGGAGATCGGGCGGAACGACGTCGAGATGAGTGCTGAAAAGGATTCGCGGCTCGCCCCAGGTCGCGAGTATATTCGCTCGGCCTTCTCCCAGGGGGAAGGCGCTGATCGCGGCGCCGAGCCGCCTCAGCTCCGACTCGAGAAGGGGAAGGGCGGCGGCCTCGCGGCCCGAAGGCGTATACGTGGCGCAGAGCTCCGCCAATAGGCGAAGGGAGCTGCGTTCCACGGATTGAAGGTTGGACAATCAGGACCTCCAACCCGATGGAGATCCCATGAAATTCGCCGCGACCGCCCCGAGCTGTCGGGTCGGCAAGGTGCGAATTCCGATGGCGCTCCGCGGCCCCGAAGCGGGCCGCGACAGCCGTAGGGTATTGGCCTCTACGTCCAAGGCGCTCGCGACGACCTCGCGCGCGCCCTTCGGCGATCCTCCCCTTTTCCCCGGCGTCGACGGGCGGCCTGCCCTCTTCCGGAGTACTGATGGGGATCGCTCCTCCGATCGGTAGGAAATCAATCTAACACGCGCGGAGAGACGAAGGCAAGTGGGGGCGCCAAGGGCCTTCGGCCCTGGGCCGTAGGGAATGGATCATATGCCCGCTATCGCGGGCGCGGCCTTAACGCAGTTGATTCGCGCAGGCCAGGTAGAGCAGCATGCAGGTCCTCGCGTCGTCGAGGGCGCGATGGGAGGACCCGATATCTATGCCCAGGGCGTGGGCGATCGCCTCGAGACGATAGCTCGCCCTGCCGGGAAAGGCGCGCCGGCTGAGGGCTACCGTGTCCTCCGTCGGCGCCGCGGGGCGCGAGATGCCGAGGCGCGAGAGCTCGGCGTCGAGGAAGGACAGGTCGAAGCGCACGTTGTGCGCCACTATGACCGAGCCCGCCGCCAGCGCGAGCAGGGACGGGGCCACTTCCCTGAAGGCCGGGGCCCCGGCGACGTCCTCGTCGGATAAGCCGTGGATGGCGCTGGCCTGGCGCGGTATGGGTATCCCGGGGTCGATGAGGCAGGCCAGAGAGGCTTCCTCGACGCAGGCTCCCGCCGCGACGGCGAAGCGGATCGCGCCTATCTCCACGACTCGTCCGATAGCGCAGTCGAGTCCCGTCGTCTCGAAGTCGAGGGCGAGGAAGATCAAGAGCCCGCGGCTTTCGCGCCTATTGCGCCGATCGCCTTGCCGATATCCGCGGCGATCGCCTCGGCCTTGGCCGCCGAAGATCCGCGAGCCGCCGCGAGGCCTGCCCGGCCGCCTTCGACCTTCGTCGAGAGCAGTATGTAGAACTTTATCTTCGGCTCGGTCCCCGAGGGCCTCACGGTCACCTTGGTGCTGTCGGCCAGCACCCATTGTATGACGTCGCTGGTAGGCAGGTCGATCTTCCGCGCCTCCTCGCGCGCGGAGCCGGGTGTCCCGACAGCCCACTCCAGGCCCGCGCCGACGTCGCGGACGCGGTCTACGGCGATTCCGCCCAGGGAGGTCGGTTGGCTCCTGCGGTAGCCTTCCATGATGCCTTTCATTATTTCCATCCCCGTCGGGCCCTCGAAATACTTGTTGATGCTCTTTTCCTCGAAGTAGCCGTGCTCGACGTAGAGCTCCTCGAGGCGCTCCAGTAGGCTCTTGCCCTTGGACCGCCAATACAGGGTCATCTCCGCGGTGAGGGCGGCCGCGGAGATGCCGTCCTTGTCGCGGACCTCGTTCTCGACGAGGTGGCCGTAGCTCTCCTCGGTGCCGTAGACGTACTCGTAGCCCAGGCCGTCCGACTCGAAGCGGCGCATGAGGTCGGCGATCCACTTGAAGCCCGTGAGGCACTCGAAGGAGGTCGCGCCGTACTTCTCGGCGATGCGCGCCTGGAGATCGGTGGTCACGATGGTCTTGACCACGGCGGGCTTCTTGGGCATGAGGCCCAGTTCCTTGCGCGTCAGGAGGATGTAATCGAGATGGAGTGATCCCAGCTGATTGCCGGTGATGAGGACATAGTCGCCGGGGGCGCGGGGCACCGCGACGCCGAGCCTGTCCGCGTCGGGATCGTTCGCCATCACGACGTCGGCCTCGACTCTCGCGCCCAGCTCGAGGGCGAGCTTGAGGGCGGCGGCCTCCTCCGGATTGGGGAAGGCTACCGTCGGGAAACTGCCGTCGGGCTCGCGCTGCTCGGGTACCGTCGACACGGAGAAGCCGAGATCCTTCATCACGCGCTCGAAATGCAGGGCCCCGGTGCCGTGCAGGGGCGTATAGACGATCTTGGCCTCGCCGGCCATCTTCCTGATGAGATCTCTTCGGAGGAGCTTGGACTCGACCATGGCGACGTAGGGCTCGTCGACTTCCTTATCGATGACGACGATCGAGCCCTTCGCGAGAGCCTCTTCCCTGGGAACGGTCTTGACCTCCGAGACGGCCTCGACCATCCTTATGATTCCCTCGTCGTGAGGAGGGATGACCTGGGCGCCGTCGCCCCAATAGGCCTTGTAGCCGTTGTATTTCGGCGGGTTGTGGCTGGCGGTCACGACGATGCCGGTGTCCGCATGGAGCCTTCGGATCGCGAAGGAAAGCTCGGGCGTGGGCCTCAGGGAGCTGAAGAGGTATGCCTTTATGCCGTTGGCCGCGAACACTCGCGCGGCCACCCACGAGAAGGAATCCGAGCAGCGCCGGGAGTCGTAGGCGATACAGGCCGAGAGGCTCTTCTTGCCGGGCAGGGCCTGCTTGAGGTAGTCGCAAAGCCCTTGGGTCGCGCGGCTGACCACGAGGGTGTTCATCCGGTTGTAGCCGCCGCCTATCACGCCGCGCAGCCCGCCCGTGCCGAACTCGAGATCCCTGTAAAAACGGTCCTCGAGCTCCTTCCAATCCTCGGTTTCGAGGAGGGCCTCGACCTCCGAGCGGAATTCGGCGTCGCCTTCGCGACTCACGTAATCCAGGGCCCTCGCCTTTATCGCGTCTCGGTCCATGTGCATCTCCTATAGGTATTCTAGCAGACTGAGCGGTCGCGCGAGTAGCGCGTCCGCGCCCGCCTCGCGGAGCTCCTCCTCGCTCCGAAAGCCCCAGGTCGCCCCGAGGGCCGTCATCCCGGCGGACTTGGCCGTCCTCATGTCGACGCCGGTGTCGCCGAGGTACAGCGTGTCCCCCGGCGAGGTTTCGAGCCGGCGGCAGACGTCGAGGGCGGAGGCCGGGTCGGGCTTGCGCGGAAAGTCTTCCGTCTCGCCGCGCACGAGGGCGAACGAGAAGGAGGGGAAGAGGCCGGCGACGCACTTCTTCGTGAGGTCGTCGGGCTTATTGGAAAGGACCGCGGCGGGAATGCCCCGTACGGCCAGCGCCGAGAGGAGCTCGAGCACGCCGGGATAGGCCGACGTGCGCTCGAGACAGCGTCCCGCGTAATCCGCCGCCGCCTCGGCCCTCGTCGCATCGATGTAGGCTTCCGTCCTGAGCTCCTCGGGCAGGGCGCGCTCGATGAGGGCGCGAAAGCCGTCGCCGACCATGAGCTTGTAGCGGTCGAGGCCGAATCGGGGGAGCTTTCTTCGCGACAGGGCGCGATTGACCGCCCCGGCGATATCGGCGATCGTATCCGCGAGCGTACCGTCCAGATCGAAAATTACGGCCTTCTTCATCGTCTGCGAGTATCCCAAAGAGGAGGGGCTTAGGTCAATTGAGGAGCCGGGTATCGATCGGTTAGGATTCCGAGATGAAGAAAAAGCGTGGCGGACGCGGAGCCGAGGCTTTTCGGGAACATTATAGCGGCCTCTTCGGCGAACGCTGGCCCGCCCTGGAGGCCGCCTTGGCCGCCGAGCCCGATTCCGTCCCCTTCTTCGCCGGCGAAGGGCTCGATCCCTACTACATGGATTCAGCGTCGATCTTCGCGGCTTCCAGCCTCGTTCTCCCCTCCGAGGGCAGAATACTCGACGCCTGCGCGGCGCCCGGAGGGAAAAGCCTCGTCCTCGCCTCGCGCCTCGGGCCCGAGACGACCCTCGTCGCCAACGAGCTCTCTGCCGAGCGCCGGCGCCGACTAGGTCTTGTGCTGGATCGCTACCTTCAGCCCCCGCTTCGTGAGCGGGTCGAGGTCACGGGCCGGGATGCCGCCGCGATGTGCCGCTCCTTCGAGTCCGCCTTCGATGCGATACTCCTCGACGCTCCCTGCTCGAGCGAGCGTCATGTCCTTCGCCGAGCCAAGGCCGGATCGAGAGCCGCCGGGCGCGCCGACGAGGGGGCTTTGGCGGAGTGGAATCCCGCGAGGGTACGCTCCCTCGCCCAACGGCAATGGGCTCTCCTCTCCTCGGCCCTCATCATGCTCAAGACCGAGGGTTGCCTCCTCTACTCGACCTGCGCTCTATCGCCCGAAGAGAATGACGCTGTCGTCGCGAGGGCGGCCGCCAGACACGGAGCGACCTTGGTCTTCGACAAGCCGATCTATTCGGAACCGGGCATTGCGGAAGAGACGGAGTACGGCTTGGCGATACTGCCCGATAGGGCGGGGGGAGCCGGACCGATGTATGTATGCAGGATGATAAAGACATAGCTAATAACGAAATGTATGAGGGATGGAGGCTTTCCTAAATCGGGGGAAGGCTGCCTACTTTTCCAATTGAGCCGAACGATCGCTCGTTTCCATCAGTACGAGTGTGCGCGGGCATCTAAAAACGCTTCTGATTCGATTTCTTTACAAAAAAAACCAAATCCATCCTTGACAGCGACCAAGCGCGATACTATATCCTGTAGCTGCCCTTTGGACTGCCTCTAGCTGTAGTAGTTCTATCCGATGGCTGGACGCAGACCGATGTAGAGTTATCAGCGAATTTCATACAAATAAGGTGAGCGATGCGTTGTCCCCACTGCGGAAGTCTCGACGACAAGGTAATAGATAGTAGAACTCTCGCCAATGGCGAGAGCATCCGCCGCCGTCGGGAATGCAGTTCCTGCGGCCTTCGTTTTACAAGCTACGAGCGAATAGAGGAAAAGCCCCTCATGGTGGTCAAGCGCGACGGGCGACGCGAGCCCTTCGAGCGCTCGAAGCTCGAGAGAGGGGTCATCCGCGCCCTGGAAAAACGACCCGTATCCCAGCTCAGCATAGAAAACTTGGTCAACGAGATCGAGGACGAGGCCGCGCAGAAGGGAAAGGCAGTCAACGAGATTCCCAGCGTCGAGCTGGGCGAGATGGTCCTACGCAGGCTGTATGCCTTGGACAAGGTGGCCTATGTGCGTTTCGCGTCGGTATATAGGAAGTTCGAGACCATGGCCGAATTCCTTCGTGAAATCGAAAGCATGGAAGAGCAGGGCGAAGGAAGGGGAGGGCGATGATGGCCGGACAGCAGATATTCCCCGAGTGGAAGACCATCCTCGGGACCTCTCGTCTCGAGGCCCAGCCGACGCGCCATGTCGTCAAGCGCTCGGGCGAAGTGCATCGCTACGATAGGGCGAAGATCGAAGCCGCCGTCGCCAGGGCCTTCGAGGCGGTAGGCGCGCTCGGCGCCGGCTCCGCGACGGTCGAGGGAGTCCCGCCCGAGCCCCTCAAGCGGGTCGTCGACCTCGTCGAGGTCAAGCTTCGCGCGCTCATGTCCGCTCGGCATCCCAACTCCATACCCGCCATAGAGGAAATACAGGACCTCGTCGAGACCTCCCTCATCGAGGCGGGGGAGGCCAAGGTCGCGAAGGCCTATATCCTCTACCGCGCCAAGCACGAGGCCATGCGCGACGCCGCCCGGCTCATGCTGGACATCAACTCGACGATGGACGGCTACCTTTCGCAGGTGGACTGGAGGGTCAAGGAGAACGCCAACGTCAACTACTCCCTCGGCGGTCTCATCTTGCACAATTCCGGCACCATCACCGCCAATTACTGGCTCAAGAACATCTACCCCGAGGAGATCGCGGCCGCCCACCGGGACGCCGACTTCCATATCCACGATCTCTCCATGTTCTCGGGCTACTGCGCCGGCTGGTCCCTGCGCCAGCTCATCGCGGAGGGCCTGGGCGGCATTCCCGACAAGATCAGCTCCAAGCCCGCCTCCCACCTGTCCACTCTCGTGCAGCAGATGGTCAACTTCCTCGGCGTCCTGCAGAACGAGTGGGCCGGCGCGCAGGCCCTTTCGTCCTTCGATACCTATATCGCTCCCTTCGTCAGGAAGGATGGGATGGACGAGGCGGATGTCAGGCAGTGCATGCAAAGCTTCCTTTTCGGGGTCAATACGCCGAGCCGCTGGGGCAGCCAGGCGCCCTTCACCAACGTCACCCTCGACTGGACGTGTCCCGCCGACCTGCGCGACAAGGAGGCCGTCGTCGGCGGGAGGGGGACGGGCTTCGCCTACGGGGAATGCCAGGCCGAGATGGATCTCGTCAACAAGGTCTTCATCGAGCTGATGCTCGAAGGCGACGCCATGGGCCGGGGCTTCCAGTATCCCATCCCGACCTACAACGTCACGAAGGACTTCGATTGGGACGCTCCCAACGCGCGGCTCCTCTTCGAGATGACGGCCAAGTACGGCACTCCCTACTTCCAGAATTTCATCAGCTCCGACCTCGATCCCGGGGACGTGCGCTCCATGTGCTGCCGGCTCCAGCTCGACAAGCGCGAGCTGCGCAAGCGCGGCGGCGGGCTTTTCGGATCGGACGAGCTGACGGGCTCCGTCGGCGTCGTCACGATCAACCTGCCTCGCATCGGCTATCTCGCGAAGCGAAGTCGCGAGCGGAGATCGCGGGACGACTTCTACGCCCGGCTCGACGGCCTCATGGATCTCGCCGCGAGGTCCCTCGAGATAAAGCGCAAGGTCGTCTCGCGCCTCCTCGAGGGGGGCCTCTTTCCCTACACTCGCCGCTACCTCGGCAGCTTCGACAATCACTTCAATACGATCGGGCTCGTGGGCATGCACGAGTGCTGCCTCAACTTCCTCGGCGCGGGCATCGAGACCGAGGAGGGACGGGCCTTCTCGCTCGAGGTGCTGGCCCACATGCGCGAGAGGCTCCAGGAATACCAGGTCGAGACGGGCCAGCTCTTCAACCTCGAGGCCACGCCCGCCGAGTCGACGAGCTATCGCCTCGCCAAGCACGACAAGGAGAAATGGCCCGAGATCCTCGCGTCCGGGAGGGACGAGCCTTACTACACGAACTCGAGCCAGCTCCCCGTGGGCTATACCTCCGACATCTTCGACGCCCTCGACCATCAGGAAGAGCTCCAGGCCTCCTACACGGGGGGAACCGTCTTCCACGTCTTCCTCGGCGAGGCGCCCGAGGACTGGCGACCCGTGCGCGACCTCGTGAAGGCGATCGCCTCCGGCTATCGCGTGCCCTACTATACGATCTCGCCGACATTCTCGATTTGCCCGGTCCACGGCTACCTGGCCGGCGAGCACTTCGCCTGCCCGCGCTGCAAGGCCGAGAAGGAGGAGAGGATCCGGGGCGAGATACGGACCCTCGAGGCCGAGCTGGCGGCCGCTACGTAACTTAAAGAAGGAATGGGGGGGGACATATGACGGATCGGAAAAGCATCGAGGCGCGCATCTCTGAGCTCAGGGGCGAGCTCTCCCGAGCCGAGGGGACGCCGACCGAGGTGTACAGCCGCATCGTCGGCTACTATCGGTCGGTTCGCAACTGGAACGCGGGCAAGCGGGAGGAGTACAGCGAGAGGCGGGCCTTCGATATGCCCGTCGCGCCGAAGCCTAGGCCGGCGGTTCCGAAGGCGGAAGCGGCGGCGGAAGCGGCGCCGCGCGGCCCGACGACGGCTCGGCCGGCGGTCGTCGACATGACCGGCGACCCGAGCCTTCGCGACGGGGTCCTCGTGTTTACCCGCGAGGCATGCCCTAACTGCTCGCCCGTGGCCAACTACGTCATCGCCTCGGGCATGAAGGCCGTCTTCGTCGACGTCGACCGCGACGAAGGCTTCGCCCTCGCCCGCGATCTCGGCGTGCTGGCGACCCCGACCGTCCTCGGACTGGACGGGGAAGGCAGGGAGTCCTTCAGGGCCTTCGACCTCCAGGGCCTGCGCAGCGAGGTGGAGACCGGAGCTCACGCGCTCGCTTGACCGGAGTCGCCTTCGTCAAGACCAGCCTCATCGATTTTCCCGGGAGGCTGGCGTCGGTTCTCTTCCTTCCCGGCTGCGATTTCCGCTGTCCCTATTGCCACAACGCGGCCCTCGTCGATCCCGGCCGCGCGGCGGGGGTCGACGATCTCCCTTCGGCCTCGCTGGGGGAATTCCTCGTTCACCTTGACAGGCGGAAAGCCCTGATCTCGGGGGTGGTGATCTCGGGCGGCGAACCCCTCATCCACGCGGAGACCCCGCGCATCGCGCGCGCGATAAAAGAGCGGGGCCTCGCGGTCAAGCTCGACACCAACGGCTCCTTCCCCTCGCGCATCGCCGAGGTCGAGCCGGATTTCGTCGCCCTCGACCTCAAGACGGCGCCCTCGGCCTATGGGCGCGTGGCGCCGGCGCTGACGGGGGCGGGAGAGCGGGCCCTCGAGTCGCTCGCCTACCTGCGATCCTCGGGCACTCCCTTCGAGATACGGATAACCTGCGCCCCGGGCATCGTCGGCGGGGCCGAGCTCGAGGCCATCGCCCTCGAGCTCGAGGAAGGGGACGACGCGATCCTGCAGGATTTCAGGCCGGGAGGATGCCTCGATCCGGCCTGGGACGAGAAGGCTCCCTATTCGCGCGAAGAGATGGAGGGCTTCCTCGCTATCCTGCGCGGGAGGGCGCCGCGGGCGCGCCTTCGCGGCGGCCGCGCGGGCGAATGACGCTGGACTGCGAGGCTTGCTCGATCTCCCTAGCCCCGGCTACCATTCGCTCATGTCCGATCGGGCCGGTCCTCTCGCCTCCTTCCATCCCCTCGTCCGAGAGTGGTTCCTTTCCCGGTACGGCGATCCGACTCCGGTGCAGGCCGCAGCCTGGCCCGCCATAGCCGAGGGGGGCCACGTGCTCGCCCTGGCGCCTACGGGATCGGGGAAGACCCTCGCCGCCTTCCTCGGCGCCATATCGCGGCTCGCATCGGGGGAGCTGGCCGCCGATCGGCTGTCCGTGCTCTACGTTTCGCCGCTGAAGGCCCTGGGCGAGGACATCAGGCGAAACCTCGAGGGACCGATCGGCGAACTCGCGGAATCGTTCCGCTCGCGCGGAGCGCAGTGGCCGGGCATACGCGCGGCGACTCGCTCGGGCGATACGAGCCAGGCCGAGCGGAGGCGCATGCTGCGCTTTCCGCCCTCCATCCTCGCAACCACCCCCGAGAGCCTCGCCATCATGCTCGACTCGCCCCTGTCGCGGGCCATGCTCGCCTCCGTGAGGCTCCTCGTCCTCGACGAGATCCACGCCTTGGCCGGAGACAAGCGCGGCGCCATGCTCGCCTCCTCTGTGGGGCGCCTCGCCCTCCTCGCGGGCGAGTTTCAACGGGTGGCCCTTTCGGCCACGGCTCGGCCGATCGAGGCCATAGCCGACTTCGTCGGGGGAAAGCAGCTCCTTCGAGGGCCGGGCGGGGTCGCGGAATACAGGAAGCGGCACGTCGCGGTCGTCGCGCCGCCTTCGGAAAAGCGTATCGAGCTCGCCGTCGAATGGCCGGACTTGCCCGAGGAGGGGCCTAGGGAAAGCGCCGATTCGGGAGCGGCGCCCCGCTACGCGGCCATCGTGCCCGAGATAGCCCGCAAGATTGCGCGTCGGGAGGGAAGCCCTCGGGGAGTCATCGTGTTCACCGACTCGAGGCGCCGCGCGGAGCGCATGGCCTTCCTGATCAACGAGGAGCTGGGCGAGGGATCGGCATGGGCCCATCACGGATCGCTCTCCAGGGAAGCGCGCCGGCTCGTCGAGGAGCGATTCAAATCGAAGGAGCTCGGCTGCGTCGTCGCCACCGCCTCGCTCGAGCTCGGGATAGACGTCGGGAGCGTCGACGAGGTCGTCCTCGCGGGGTCGCCTCCCTCGGTCGCCTCCGCGCTTCAGCGGATCGGACGCTCCGGCCATGGAGTGGGCCAGACATCCAAGGGCACCCTCTACCCCTTCCACGGAATGGATCTCGTGCTGGCCGCCGCCGCCGCGCGGGGAGTCGAGGAACGGGCGGTCGAGGGGACTCGCCCGATCTCGTGCCCTCTCGACGTCCTCGCGCAGGTCCTCTTGGAGCTGGTCGCGGAGGGGCCGCGGACGATGGACGCGCTCTACGAAATCGTCCTTTCGTTCCCGCCTTTCGAAGGCCTGCCGAGATCGCTCTTCGACTCGACCGCGCAGATGCTCGCGGGCAAGTACGCCGGAACCCGGCTGCGCGAGCTCGAGCCGAGGGTGGCCCTGGACGCCGCGACCGGAACCGCCTTCGCGGGAAAGGGCGCGCGGACCTTGCTGTACTCGTCCGGAGGCACCATCCCCGACAGAGGCTATTTCAGCATGCGGGTCGCCGGCTCGACGGCGAGGATCGGCGAGCTCGACGAGGAATTCGTCTGGGAGAGGAGGGTCGGGGAGGTCTTTACGCTCGGGGCGCAGGCTTGGAGGATAACGGAAATCGGCAGCGAGGCGGTCGTCGTGGTCCCAGCTCCCCCCGATCCCGACATCGTTCCCTTCTGGAAGGGCGAGGCCCGCTTCAGGAGCGCGGAGATGAGCGCGCGGGCCCTCGGGCTGCTCGACAGGCTTGACGGGCTAAGCGAGGAAGGAGGGGCCGCCCTCCTCGCCTCGGCCTACGGCTTTTCCGCCGGGGCGGCGGCGGCATGCTCGCGCTTCGTCGCCGCCCAGAAGGCTGCCGGCCAAGGTCGGCCATCTCTTCCCCTGACGCGCCGGCTCGTCCTCGAGGAGCAGATCGAGGCGGGGACGCGCGGCGATTCGGCGAAGCTGGTCCTCCACGACCTTCGCGGACTCGCCGTGAACGAGCCGCTCTCCCTGGCCCTCGCGGCCGCGATGGAGGAGGATTGCGGCCTCCCCGTGCAGAAAGTGAGCGACGACAACCTCATCCTCCTCGCCGTGCCGAAGACCGACGGCTTCGATCCCGCGGCCGCCCTGATTCGCGCCTTCCATGCCCTCGCCGAGGGCGAGAGGCTCGAGCGACTCGTTCGCTCTTCCCTGGAAAGCTCGGGAATTTTCGGAGCCCAGTTCCGGGAGAACGCAGGCCGCGCCTTACTGTTGCCCAAGGGAATGCCCGGCAAGCGCGTACCGCTCTGGATGACCCGCCTTCGCGCGAGGAAGCTTTTCGAGGCGGTGAAGGACAGTCCCGATTTTCCCGTAATCGTCGAGACCTGGCGCTCCTGCCTCGGCGATCTCTTCGATCTCGACGGGGCCAAGGCTCTCGCGACCGATGTCGCCTCGGGACTCGTGGCGATCTCGTCCTTCTCGAGCAGGGCGCCCTCTCCCTTCGCCCGCGAAGCCATTTGGCAGGAGATCGGCGAGAACATGTACCGGAGCGACGAGCTCCAAGGGAAGGCTCATTCATCGGTTTCCGACAAGGTAGTGGCCGAGGCCCTGCGCTCCGCGCGACTCCGGCCGAGGCTGGATCCCGGCTCGGTCGCGGAATTCGAGGCCCGTCTCAAGCGGCTCGTGCCGGGCTGGGCTCCGGACAGCCTCCTCGCGCTCGCTGAATGGGCCCGAGAACGAGTGCTCATACCGCTCTCCGAGCTGCCGGCCATCCTCGAGTCGGCCGGTCCGGATCTGGCGAAGGCCTTGGAGGACGATCCCGATTGCGGCGGCAGGTTGCTGAGGCTGACCCTTCCGGGCGCTTCCGAGGAGGTCCTGGCGCACGCGGAGCGGGCGAAGGCCCTGCTCGCTGATCCCGCCTCGCAGGTCGCCGAATGGCTCAGGCGAGAGGCCGCGGTGCCGCCCTCTCGCATCACGGAGCTGTTCGGCCTCCGCGGATCGGAGCTCGACGGAGCCCTTGCCGACCTCGCCGAGGCGGGCCTCGTCGTCGTCGATCTGCTCGTCGGCGATCCGGTGGATGACGGCGGCGAATTGGTCATGGACGCCCAGAATCTCGAGATAGTGCTGAGGCGGGCCAGGGCGGCGGCGAGGCCCTCGGTCGCCTCTCGTCCGGCAGAGGATCTCGCGAGGCTGGTGTTTTCCGTACAGCGGCTCGTCGGAGAGGGGCGGGGCTCGGGCGCCGCGGCGGCCTTGCCGCGGCGCGGCCGCGAAAGCCTCGAGCGGGCCCTCGAGTCCCTCGCGGGAGTCGTCGCGCCCGCCTCCCTTTGGGAGACCGAGCTCTTTCCGGCGCGAGTCCCCGGCTATGCCGGCGCCGACCTCGATTCTATCCTCGCGTCCTCGCCCTGGCAGTGGTTCGGCTCAGGCAGGAGCCGCGTCTCGTTCGCTCGAGCGGTGGACCTCGAACTATTCCTGTCTCGCCGAAGAGGAGGCTTGGGCTCCGGCTCGCGACTTCTCCCGGAAGGCGGCGACAGCCTCGACTTCTGGGCGATCCGAGAACGGGCGGGGCTTTCTTCATCCGGCACCGCCCTCGCTCTCTGGGCCGAGGCTTGGAAGGGTTACGTCGCCTCCGATAGTTTCCGCGACGTTCGGGAGGGCATCGCCAATGGCTTCGGCGCCGATCTGCCCGAATCCGGCCCGGAGGGGACGAGCGGCTCGAAGGGCCGAATTCCCTTCGGCGCGCCGAGAAGGATTCCCAGGGCTTTGCGAGAGCGGTGGCGAAGCGGCGCGCCGGCGGGGGGGCGATGGTACAGGCTCGATCTCTTCGACGATCCGGAGACCGACGAGCCCGATGCCCTGGACGAGGCCGGCCTCGATGCGGGGAGGGTCAGGGTCTTGGCCTCGCGCTTCGGCTTTCTCTGCAAGGCCATGCTCGATCGCGAGGAGGAAGGTCTGCGCTGGGGGGATCTCTTTCCGGCGATGCGCCGTCTCGAGCTGGCCGGCGAGCTTCTCTCCGGCCGCTTCTTCGAGGGCCTCGAGGGGCCGCAGTTCCTCGATCCCGCCTCCTTCCCGGCGTTCGTTGCCCTCGCCGGGAGCGCGTCGGGAGAAGGCCTCCCCGCCGAGCCCGTTTGGGTCAATGCCCTCGACCCGGCGGCTGCGTGCCTCTACGCGGCGAGCGAGCGCCAGAGGCTCCTGCCCCCGAGGACGGCCGCGAATCGGATCTGCGTCGACTCCGGCTTGGTAATCGGCGCCTCGACTCGCTCGTTTCGAAGCCTCGGCTTGGCCGTTTCGCCCGAGGATCCCCGCCTGCCCGCCATCCTCGGCCTGTTTCGCGCGGCCCGCGCGCGAGAGGCGTACCCGGAACGCCGCATCGCCGTCGACGAGATAAACGGCCAAGCCGCCGCCGCTTCCCCCTACGCGGGAGCCCTGCGCGATGCCGGCTTCGAGGCCGATCGCGGGCGATTGACGCTCTGGTAAGGATCCTCCGCGCTACGGCTATTCTTCCTCTTCCTCGTGGACCTTGAACGCGGCGGCGGCCTTGATCACATCCTCGGCGATCTTCCCGGTTATCGGGGCGTAATGGTCGAAGTCCACCTCGAAGGACCCGGTTCCGCTGGTCATCGAGCGAAGATCGATCGCGTAACGCAGGAGCTCGGCCTGGGGGGCTTGGGCGTCGACCTCGACGATGCCTCCTCCCAAGGGGTTCTGTCCCGAGATGCGGCCGCGCCTTCCCGACAGGTCGGACATCACGTCGCCTAGGTTCTTCTCCTCGACGAAGACCTTGAGGTTCATGACGGGCTCGAGAAGGACGGGATTGGCGTTGCGAGTCGCCTCGCGGAAGGCCCCGCGGGACGCGAGCTTGAAGGCCATCTCCGAAGAGTCGACCGGATGCTCCTTGCCGTCGGTGATCGCGGTCTTGACGTCGACGACGGGATAGCCCGCCACTACGCCCATTTCCATCGCCTGGTGAATGCCCTTCTCTATGCCGGGGATGAAGCCCTTGGAGACGGACTGGCCGAACAGCTTGTTCTCGAACTGGTAGCCGGCGCCTCTTTCGATCGGATCGACGTCGAAGACTACGCGCGCGTATTGGCCATGGCCTCCCGTCTGCTTCTTATGCGTATATTCGGCGCTCGCCTTCTTGGTGATCGTCTCGCGGTAGGCCACGCGGGGCATCCTCGTCTCGGCCTGAATCCTGGTCGCGCTCTTTATCTTCTCGAGGATCATGTTTATCTGGAGCTCGCCCATCCCCGAGATCACGGTCTCCTTCGTCTCGGCGTTGAAATGGACCTGGAAGGTGAGGTCCTCTTCCGTCGCCTTCAGGAGGTTCTCGTTGAGCTTGTCTTCCTCCTTCTTGTTCGCCGCGGAGATGGCGAGGGTGTGTACCGGGGTCGGAAGATGGAGCTTGGCGAACGCGAATGGCCGGTCGAAGGCCGAGATGGTGTCGTTGGTCTTGAGGTCGACGGCTTTCGCGATGATGCCGATGTCGCCCGCGACGAGCTCGCGGACCTCCTCGAGCTTTTTCCCTTGAAGGGTATAGAGCTTGCCGAGCTTTTCCTTGCGGGAGTCGCGGACATTGACTACCTCGAGGTCGGGGGCCAGCTTCCCGGTCATCACCTTGACGTACGAAAGCCTTCCGGAGAATTGGTCGATCTGCGTCTTTATGACGAATGCGCTGGCGGGCTTGGCGGGGTCGACGGTCAGCTCGACTTCCTTGCCTTCCCCGTCCTTGACGGGCTCGGGGGCGAGCTGCATGGGGCTAGGCGCGATCGACGCGATGAATTCGAGCAGGGCCGCCGTACCCGCGTTGCGCGATCCCGATCCCGCGAAGGCCGGGACTATCCTGCCCTCGGCGAAGGCTTCCTTGAGGCCGCGGAGGGTCTCTTCCTGGGAGAGCTCGCCCGCGCCGAGGTACCTCTCCATGAGCTCGTCGTCGCCTTCGGCCGCCGCCTCGAAGAGCTTGGCCCTGTATTCGGCGACTTCGGCGGCCATATCGGCGGGCACGGCTCCGCCCGCTTCCTTTTGGTCGTGGGAGGCGGGAGCGGAATAGGCGACGCCGTTGAGGACGTCCACCACGCCCCTGAAGGCGCCGCCCTCGCCGATGGGGATCGTGACGGCGACCGGCGCGACCTTGAACTTTTCCTTGACGTCGTCGAGCGCTCCCCGAAACGAGGCCCGCTCTTCGTCCAGCTTGGAAACGAACACCATCCTGGGCTTCTTTCGCCCTTCCAAATTCCTCCAGAGCTTGATCGTCTCGATCTGAACGCCGGTCTTGGCGTCGATCATCACGAGCACCGACTCGCTGGCGCGGAAGGCCAGGATGATGTCGCCGATGAAATCCGAAGAACCCGGAGTGTCGAAGAAATTTATCTTCATGTCCTTGTACGTGGCGTGGGTCAGCGAGGCATGTATCGAAATCTTCCGCGCTATCTCATCCTCGCCGTAGTCGCTGACGGTCTTTCCCGATTCGATCGTCTCCGGCTTGGCAATGGCTCCGCCCTGAAACAATAGGTGCTCGAGCAGGGTCGTTTTGCCCGTGCCGCCGTGACCTGCTAAGGTCACGTTCCGGATGAGGTCGGTCGAATTCGCCATAATCGCTCCTTGAGTAGTAATACAGCGCGCGTTGACGCATGGGGCAAGGTAAACTCGGGTATTATAAACTGTCGATCCGAGGTGTCAACAATAAACTCGACCGACCTTGACAAGGACGTTGGGAGCGGACTACCGTAATTTGGATAATCGGGACGTAGCCTAGAGGCTAAGGCGTCAGCTTTGGGAGCTGAAGATCGTCGGTTCAAATCCGACCGTCCCGAAGCCGGCTCGACCAGGCTCGGGTTCTCGGGTCTCGACCAATGCGAAGCCCGATAGCCCGCGATTCCGTTCGCGATATCTCGATGCAAGAAATCGCAGGCCTCCAACGAGCCCAAAAAAGGCTAATTAACCTAGGCGGGGTTTTGAAGTCTTGCGAAGCGGATCTCTGTATTATGGAAGGATGCGGTTTGCAGTTTTGCATCGCGGAGCAAGTCTTGGATAAGGGGAAGCGCAGTTCGGAGTCTCGCGAGGCGAGTCTTGGATAATGGGAAGTGCAGATTGGAGTCTCGCGAAGCGAGTCTCCAATCTGCTGGCGAGTGCGGATCTCTGCCCGCAGAGATCCGCACTCGCCAGGGATCATAGCTCAACAGGATAGAGCAGCTGCCTTCTAAGCAGCAGGTCGGGGGTTCGAGCCCCTCTGGTCCCGTTAGGCCGCCGAAAGGCGGCCTAACTTATGGGGGACCAGAGGGGCTCGAAGGTTTGGCGCGCCGAGCGGTAGCGAGGAA